>Ga0209373_10005381_pt1 | contig 10473 bp, 7 predicted proteins | sample Higcelweek5metaG_FD_187173 | JGI IMG/M metagenome (GOLD analysis project Ga0209373, IMG submission 187173) | Freshwater pond sediment microbial communities from the University of Edinburgh, under environmental carbon perturbations - High... | ecosystem: Environmental > Aquatic > Freshwater >...
ATACATTGGCGGAAACTGGATTGATTACCCGGTGGAATTGAAAACCATTCCGATGTTTGTAAAAAAAGGTTCCATCATTCCAACCATGCAAGTGATGAATTACATTGGTGAAAAGCCCGATTATCCGATTGTTTTGGAGGTTTTTCCTGCACCCGTAAATAAAAAGGCTCAATTTGAAATATATGAAGATGACGGCGAAACCAACAATTACAAACAAAATGTGTTTGTAAAAAGGTTGGTTCGATGTGAAAGCAAAATCGATCAACTGGAGATTGGCTATAATGAAAAAGTTGAGAATAATTTTGAGTTTAAAAATAGAAACCTAATTTATAAATTGCATTTAAAAGATGTTCCTTCCGGGGTTTTGTTATCAGATAAAAAAATGAAACCGTTCAAAGTGACACCTGAACCCATTGGCGATTCTAATAAAATTGAATTAGCATCATGGAACTGGGATAAGAAAAACGGCATTCTGACCATTATAATACCATCGGCTTTAAAAGAGGAAAAAGCAACAGTACAAACCGGAATAAACAGAGAGAAAAAATGAAAATATACCTTTCAATTTTCCTGACCCTAGTGGTGGTAATAAGCTGTACAAAAAAATCAGATGTTCTTTACCAATCGCCCCAGTTTACGGTTTATTCCGATAAAGTGGTTCAGGGAAATTTTACAGCAAAAGTAGAATCACCCACAAAAATAGTTTCAAACTATCACAGTCAGGCTTACGAGAATTTTTCGAGGTTGATCAACTTCAAATTCAGCATAAACGAAAAGGACAACGAGTTGCAATCGGGCGTTAATCATCGGTTTATTATTGCCGATAACGAACATCTTTCACCGGTATTTGTGTTTGGGAAAAATGATGAATCGAACCCCGTTGATCCCGGCTCTATGCTTCCGGTGAACTATGAATACACTTTCCGTTTGGATATGAACCCGGTATTGAAACAGTTTGCCGAAAAAGGTTATTACGAAACATTCGATGGTACACGCATTGCGAAGGCCGATTTCAAAGGGGTTTCCATTGCCGGCAGTACCGTGCCCCTTTCCTGGGATTTTGTGAACCTCGAAGAAAAGGGTTTCGATTTGAAAGACCCCGATGGCGATGGCATATACGAAATAAAAGTGCTTTTCAACCCTTTCGATGAGAAAGAGAATCAAGCTAAAACATGGGAGTTGAAGCAAGATGTTTCCATGAAACCTTCCTATCATTCCGATCAGCCTATTGTTGATGCGCTGTTCAACCTTTCGCTCGAAGAGGCCCGTTTGAACATTGAGGCCGACAGCACCCTGCGTACCGGCGCCAAATGGGGCGGCGTGTGGACACGCGACGTAAGTTTCAGCACATTACTTGCCTTTGCTTTTCACGAGCCAAAGGTGGCTCAAATCAGTTTGATGAAGAAGGTGAACCGTGGAAGAATCATACAAGATACCGGTTCGGGCGGGGCATGGCCTGTTTCATCCGATCGCACATCGTGGGCATTGGCAGCCTGGGAAATTTACAAAGTTACCGGCGACCAAACTTGGCTAAGAACGGCTTACGAAGTGATTAAAAATACGCTGGCTGATGACGGGAAAACCATCCGTTCTCCAAGAACTGGTATGAACCGTGGTGAATCGTCGTTCCTCGACTGGAGGGAACAAACCTACCCGAAATGGATGTCGAACACTGACATTTACATGTCGGAAAACCTGGGAACAAATGCCATTCATTATCAGGCAAACATCATATTGTCTGAAATGGCAAAAATACTTGGAGAACCCAGCGACGATTATTTGAAAAGGGCATCGGAGATTAAAGCGGGTATGAATCAATATCTGTGGATGGCCGACAAAGGTTACTATGGACAATATTTATACGGTCGCAGTTCAATGAATCTTTCACCCCGCTTTGAAGCTCTAGGAGAAGCGTTTACGGTGTTGTTTGGTGTTGCCGATCAGGAAAAAGCAAAATCAATAGTTGAGAATTCTCCTGTTACCGCGTTTGGAACAACGTGCATTTATCCTCAAATACCGGGCATTCCACCCTATCACAACAATGCCATCTGGCCGTTTGTACAGTCGTTTTGGAACCTGGCAGCAGCCAAAAACGGAAATGAAGCCGTACTGGTTCACGGATTGGCTTCAATTTTTCGGGCCGGGGCGTTGTTCCTCACCAATTACGAAAACATGGTGGCTCAGAACGGCGATTTCAACGGTACCGAAATAAACTCCGACCGAATGTTGTGGAGTATGGCCGGGAACTTGGCGATGGTTCACCGCGTATTTATGGGCATCAACTTTGAACCCGATGGAATTCGTATTCAACCGGTTGTGCCAAAAGTTTATGGAGGTACAAAAACATTGTCAAACTTCAGTTACCGCAAAGCGAAACTCGATATTACCGTAAAAGGTTACGGAAATCAGATCGCTTCATTTAAACTCGACGGGAAAACAACAGACGTGGCTTTCATTCCGGCTGATTTGGAAGGCCAACACATCATCGAAATAGAATTGGCAAACAACGAATTCGTTTCAACAAAAATTAACTTGGTTGAAAACAAGTTTTCGCTTACCAATCCACAGGTGAAACCCGAAGGTTCGAAATTGGTTTGGGAGCCAGTTCCCGGTGCAATAGCGTATAACATTTATAAAAATGCTGAACGGGTAAAAAGCGTTGTCGAAAATCAGTTTGAAGTGAATGGCAGCGAATTTGCCGAATACAAAGTTACAGCGCTCGATAAGGAAAAGATCGAATCGTTCAGCAGCGAACCGGTTTTGGTGTATAACAGCAGCGCTAAAAAAATAGTTGAGGTTGAAAGTTCAGTTGCCAAGTCAGGTTTGCCTTACACGAACTATTCAGGAAATGGCTTTGCAGAGATTAGTAGCAGTAAAAACCGCGAAATCAACATCAACCTTACTGTTCCTGAAGCGGGACGTTATTTGATTGATTGCCGTTATGCCAATGGTAGCGGACCCTGGAATACCGATAACAATTGCGGCATCCGGAGTGTGTATGTGAATAGTAGTTATTCGGGTGTGTGGGTATTTCCACAGCGGGGTACAAACGAATGGAGTGACTGGGGTTTTTCAAACATCATTGAAACATCACTCGACAAAGGTAAGAATCAACTCGCCATTAAATTTGAAGATTGGAACATCAACATGGATGGCGAAATCAACGATGCACTTTTGGATTTTATCAGGGTGATTAAAAAAGATTAAAATCAAAATTCAATTTTTTTTTGCAGCCAGATACCCGTCACAATTTCGAAATTGTGACGGGTATCTGTTTTAATATCAAAGTGCTTCCATTTTGAAAATGCATTTTCAAAATGATTGTTTGAAAACAAAAAAAGTAGTAACTAGCGGCCTATAAACCTTCGATTTGAAATCCTCGAAGCTATAAATTAAATTTATAAAAGTATGTCGCACGAGAATGCCTCTGTAAAGTCAATACTATTTGCACTGTTGGCCAACTTCGGAATTGCCGTAACAAAAACAGTGGCCGCCATCATAACAGGCTCTGGGGCCATGCTGGCCGAATCGATACACTCCTTTGCCGACTGCGGTAACCAGGGGTTGTTGTTTGTCGGTTTAAGGGCTTCGAAAAAAAAGCCCGATGACAATCATCCTTTAGGGTATGGTAAAGCCATATTCTTTTGGTCGTTCATTGTAGCCCTTATTTTATTCAGCATGGGCGGGCTGTTCTCTATTTACGAAGGAATCCACAAACTCAGCTCACACGAAGGGTTGAATTCTCCTTATATTGCCATCATTGTTCTATCGTTAAGTATGGTTCTTGAGGCTGCTTCGTTGTGGGGCTGCATAACGCAGATCAATAAAGTGAGGCATAAAGAAAGCTTGTGGCGGTGGTTTAAAAACAGCCGTCAAAGTGAATTGGTGGTTGTTCTAGGCGAAGATATTGCTGCTTTAATGGGTCTCTCTTTTGCCCTTGTTTCAGTGTTTCTGTCAATGATAACCGGCAATCCATTGTTCGATGCGATTGGCAGCATTGGTATTGGTGTTTTACTGGTTGTTATCTCTCTTTTTCTGGCGGTAAAAATCAAAGGGTTGCTCATAGGTGAAAGTGTGAGGAAAGAGGTTCGTGATGAAATCTCACAATTTCTGGAAGCCCAATCTGAAATTGAAACTGTACTGAACTTAATCACCCTTCAACTGGGATCTCAAATTATGGTGGCAGTCAAGGCGAAAATGGTCAAAACCAGTTCAGTTAACGAATTGATTAAAAACATTAACCGTTGTGAAGCTGATCTCAGAAAGCATAACCCATCCATCCAATGGGTCTTTTTTGAACCTGATGTTGAATAAAAGGTATTAAAGCCTGTTCCAATATAGAAGCTAATTCTTTTCTGATTTATATCGGCAAAACCGTTAATCATGAGTGAATGATCAAGAAAATCCTTTATAGTATTTTATTTCTGATTGGGTTCATGCCACTTCAAGCCCAAAATTCCCCTGAAGAACTGGGCGGGATGATTTTTGAACTTTTCAGAAATGAATCGTACAATTTTAGAGAAGTTACTCCCACAACAGATCAGCTGATCGATAGGGTAGAAACAATAAGTCCCGAGCTAATCAAAAACAGGTTGGATGATTATCAAAAGGAGTATTCGAACAAACTTAAAGAGTTCAATAAAAAGTGTGAATCCATTCTTGAAAATGGTGCCGCATCGGGTATTGTTTGGCCTGAGATCGAACTTGATTCAGTAAAAACCTACAAAAAAAGTGTAACCTTTAAAGATGCGGATCTTACGGCAACTGTTGAAATCATAAAATTGTATATTTATTTCTCAAGCAATCAGCAGAGATTTGCTCTTATTTTAGATACTGTTTTTGATTTTGATGGGCAATTTCTGGTAAGTGATGATGCCATTGTGCTTGAGAAAGTAAAAGACAAGGCCGTTAAAAACTACATTCATTCAGAAGAATAAAAACCTCAAAGCTATCGTCGTAAATTTTGTGGTTTTCTGAGCATGCCATAATGCGTTATATCTGAATTGGGTAAAGTGCCTGTTTCGACAACTTCAAAATCGAATTTTTTGTAGAAACCAACATTGACGGGGTTATGGGTTTCAAGATAGCACGTCTGATTGTTTTCATCAAAGTACTGTAAAACCGGGATCAACAATTGCTTTGCATAACCTTGTCCTTGATATTGTTTATCTACAGCAATAGAAAATAGATACCAATGTTTCATCGTCGCATTTCGGTGATGGATCTCTGAAGAGAATTTGTCGTATAGCTTAACAATTTTAAGAAATTGCGGATGAACGTTTTTTTTCAGCCTTAACCCGCCAGCTCGTATAAACATCCATGTCGAAACGCTTGTTTTTCCAGGTGGAAGCCAAATGCTGATTCCTTCAATATTTTTACTGGTGGTTGTTATTAATCCATAGAGTAATCCTATCCGAACAGTATACTCATGAATAAACTTCGCTTTTTCGGGATCATAAACATCAGAATCGAGCAGGTATTTTAAGCAGGGATCTTCAGAAAATGCAGAAGTTAGTCTGTTAATTGCCAGATTTGTTTCTGATTTCTCAAAATTTGATAATTGCTTTAGTTGCATGATCCCTTTTTGTGTTTCAACCAATTATCAGGTTTCAATATCCAGTATTAATTCAAATTAAGAATTTTCTTGTATTCTTCACCGTTGGCAAGTATATCAAGCGCCTTTTTAACTGATTCGTCGTTTTCTATCGCTGATTGCGAAGAACCTTTCTGATAATAATACCGTGTGATTATTTCACTCTTCAGCAGTTCTGAAATCTCATCCCTGAATTTATTGAGGTCGCGGTCGAGATCGGGAGCCAATGTTTTCTCAAGTTGGTTAATTTGTTCTTCTGCCAAATCGAGATATTTTTCTTCTTTGGCCGATTTCTTCAGTTCGGATAAAATTTCCTGAGTTTCTGAAGTATAGGTGAAATCTGAACCTTCAATGTATGAGATAAAGTCGCTATAGATTTTATCAGTGATTTTGAATTCCTTAATTTGAGGAATTGATTCATTTTCGGATCTGAATTTGGTGGCAAAATCGAATACTTTAAATTGCCTTATCAAATTCATCGATAAATTACTAAACTCTTTGTCTTCAATCTTAATGTCGGGTACAACACCTCCTCCGTCGAAAACTTTTCTTCCATTCTTTGTAGAAAACTCGGTGATCAGTGAATCAGGAACATGGCCTACGCTACCGTCTTCATTTCGGTGGGTGTAGTCGAGTGCCTGGATGCAACGTCCGCTGGGAATGTAATATTTCGCCGTTGTTACTTTTAGTTTGGTATTGTAGCTAAGATCGCGTGTTGTTTGAACAAGGCCTTTCCCGAATGTACGCGATCCGATGATGACAGCACGGTCGAGATCCTGCATGGTACCAGAAACAATTTCAGATGCCGAGGCCGATCCCCTGTTTACAAGCACAACCAATGGTATTACAGTATCAATAGGGTTTGCCATTGTTTTATACGCTTTGTCCCACTCCGAAACCTTTCCCTTCGTGCTAACCACTTCCTGATCTTTGGGAATAAAGATATTACAAAGGTTTACCGATTCGATGAGTAAACCACCGGGATTGCCACGCAGATCAATGATTAATCTTTTAGCACCCTCTTCTTCCCTTAGTTCAAGAAAGGTTTTCTTAACCTTATCTGCACAATCCTTGGTAAAACTTGAGAGGTAGATATATCCTGTAACACTATCGATCATCCCATAATAGGCGATTGGGTCTATCACAATTTTTTCCCTTGTAATATCCAGTTCAAGTGGTTTCTTTTCGCCAATTCGTTTTATTTTTACCTGGATGGTTTGACCTGCAGAGCCTTTTAGCAGGTTACTTACATCTTCGGTTGACATATTTTTAGTCGATTTTCCCGAGACTTCAAGTAAAACATCACCTGCTCTTAACCCTGATTTCTGGGCTGGAAAATTTTCGTAAGGTTCCGATATGATGATTTCATCACCGTGTTTGCTGATCAGAGCGCCAATTCCGCCATACTCACCGGTTGTCATAAAACGGAAGTCTTCGATGTCGCTCTCGGCAATGTAATTGGTATATGGGTCGAGAGATTGAAGCATATCGTCGATGCTCGTTTTTACCAGTTTCCCTGGATCAACTTCGTCGACATAAAAAGTATTTAATTCACGAAACAGTGAGAAATAAATGTCAAGGTTTTTGGCTATTTCAAAATTTTTGTTGTCGATGTTATTCAGCCCCATTAGCAGAAATCCGGCAATTACAACGCCCGACCCGGCAACAATCAACTTTCTGTTTAACTTCTTCATCAATAAGTATTTTTTCTTTTTTTAAAGGATCACAAAAATAACAATTGAATCGGTTTAAGGATTAAAAAAAAGCCTTAAACTTTGTGAAAACCTGAAAAACAGCATTGAGATTAAATTATTTATTCTCTTTTGCTATAAACCGCCAGGGTTTTTCAGTCCATTCTGTGCCTGCGTATTCTACTCCAATTCTTGAGCTAACCCAAATGTCAGGCTCATATCCATCGCTTTCAATCCAAATGCGTTTGGAGGGGGCAACATCTTCACCATAAAACGTTTTATCGAGACGGAGCTCCCGTCCAACTTTCCCCGGGCCACTGAAGCCCTCGATGCCTCGTATTAAAACTGCACATGGATGATCCGGTTCACCTGTTACAAGGTTCAACATCCAGTACATTCCATAAATAAGATAGACATAAATCTTACCTCCCTGATGGTACATCACTTCGGTTCGCTGGGTACGGCCCTTGCTGGCGTGGCAGGCTAAATCCTCTTCACCGCGATATGCTTCGGTCTCAGTTATTCTGTATCGTTTGATTTCCCCGCTTTCAAACTTTCTTACTATAATTTTCCCAATTAAACCGGGGGCAACCTCTAAAACGTCGCGTTTGAAAAATGAAGGATCGAGGACAACAGGTTTCATCAATATTTTTCTTTATTCTCCTTTTTACCCCAAATCTCAAACGGTACCATCTTTTGGGTATGATCAACTTTGATGAAGGGGATTGATCGTTCATGAGGTTTTAATTTCACTTCGCGATAAATATGGGCATCATCAAAACCTGCATCTTCGGCATCGTGGTGTGTCGCTGCATAGTATACTTTGCTGATATGTGCCCAGTAAATGGCTGAAAAGCACATGGGGCAAGGCTCACACGAGGAATAAATTTCACAGCCCGACAGATCGAAGGAATTGAGTTTCTCACAAGCTTTTCGAATGGCCTGAACTTCGGCATGGGCTGTTGGATCGTTCATTTCAGTAACCCGGTTAACCCCCATGGCAATGATCTCACCATTTTTTACAACGATAGCTCCAAATGGGCCACCTCCATCAGTAACATTCTGATTTGCAAGATCAATGGCCTGCGTAATAAAAATATTATCTTCCATGAATCAAAGGTAAGAAAAAGGCTTTTGAATTTTTGGCAATTCAACGTTGCTTTTGAATTTTTGATTTTTGCCCATCAAATTCAAATCAAAAAAATAAACCTAAAGTTCAAATTATTAAATTAATCAAGTTAGAAAGGGAGAATTATAAATTCAAGAGAATTGAACAACCATCTAAATATCAATTACATCTATAATTTTTGCAATAATGCAGGTTTTTAATTTCCTTAAAATTTTTAACCAATTTTTTGAATCTTGAAAATAGATCTAGCTTTGCCACAGTGTGGTAAAAAACAATTTCGTTTTAAATGTTTGAAATTTGTGAGTGAGGTGGCTTCATATTGGTCAGCTTTAGTGATTATATGATCATATTGGTTATTTAGTGTTACTTCATTCATATAGCGGGGGATGGGAAAATTATGAAATCTTTGAATGATCTTAAAATCGGGTTTAGAATAAACCTGATAACTGGTTCTTTAGTCTTAATTATCATTTTTTCAATGTCAGCTTATACTTACCTAAGCCAAAGAGGTAAGATTTATAAGGAGATGGATAAAAATATGCAGGCTGAACTAAAGAACTTTTCAAATTATTTACATCTTGAAATTTCTAAAAATGACAAGATTACACGACTTGGGTTGAATCTTTTTAAAGAAAACTTCTTTAATCAGGGAAAAATCGATGTTCGGACAAACGAAATGATTCATTTCGATGCAATAAATCAGGAAACAAGCGAATTGTTGAAAGTGGAAATACCAAGCTGGTATCAGAATGGCATTAAAATTCAACAGAACAATTCCTTAGTCGATCACGTTGTGAACGAAGGGGTAAGAGCCGCAACTATTTTCCAACGAATACCAAGTGGTTTTTTGCGGATATCTACAACTGTTTTAAATAAGAAGGGAGAACGGGCTATAGGCACATTTATTCCCAATTCTTCTCCTGTGGCTCAGACGATTTTAGCTGGCAAGGATTATTCCGGACGGGCATTTGTCGTCGATGATTGGTATCTAACAGCCTACTCACCCATAATGGTCGACGGAAATATTGAAGGGATGCTCTTTGTTGGTCAACCTGAAAAAGATATGTCAGGTCTAAAGAAAATCTTTACTGAAAAAACTTTTTACGAAAAGGGTTTTGCCTATTTGGTAGGAAGCGACGGCGTATTAATAATTCATCCCAAAGATGAAGGGAAAAATATTTCCGGAGAAGAAGTTTTCAAAAAAATGACAGATGGGAAAAGTGCCTTTGGCAATTTTTCTTATTCGTATAAAGGTGAAAAGAAGATTCAATATTATGAATACTATGACGAGATTGGAGCATATCTGGCAGTAACCCTGTATGTAAATACAGTTTATTCTTCCATTCGTAAAATACTTTATGTCAATTTGTTCATTGCTTTTATTTCTCTCCAGATTTTTGTTTTGGTGAATTTATATTTCAGCCGATCAATTACTTCAGGCTTAAAAAAGGGAGTAGATTTTGCTCAGAAATTATCTCAGGGCGATTTGAGAACACATATTGACATCCATCAAAAAGATGAAATAGGCGAACTTGCTGAAGCATTGAATAAGATGGCAACAAAAATAAGAGAAACCGTGTTGGGTATTACAGCAAGCGCCAACAGCATTTCGGCGGCTAGTATAGAAATGAGCGGTACTTCAGAAGAACTTTCACAAGGCGCTTCTGAACAAGCCTCAACACTTGAAGAGGTGTCATCGACCATGGAAGAAATCGCATCAATAATCGAAACAAGTGCTGACAGTGCAAAAATAACCGAGGAAATTTCTCAACAAGCGCTAAAAAGTATTGAAAGTGTATTCAGCAAAGCAGTCGATGCAATTGAATCGAGCAAAACTATTTCTTCCAAAATTGAAATCATCAGCGATATTTCTTTTCAAACCAATATTTTAGCTTTGAATGCCGCAGTGGAAGCGGCCCGTGCCGGAGAGCACGGACGAGGTTTTGCTGTTGTTGCAGGTGAAGTGCGCCGATTGGCAGATAGTAGTAAAATGGCTGCTCAGGAAATCACGAAGATTTCAAAAGATAATTTATTGAAAAGTGAATCATCAAGTCGTAGTT
>Ga0209373_10005382_pt1 | contig 10466 bp, 9 predicted proteins | sample Higcelweek5metaG_FD_187173 | JGI IMG/M metagenome (GOLD analysis project Ga0209373, IMG submission 187173) | Freshwater pond sediment microbial communities from the University of Edinburgh, under environmental carbon perturbations - High... | ecosystem: Environmental > Aquatic > Freshwater >...
TCCTATGATTTTTTACTTTGGCTTGCAACACCTCTGTTATTATATCATAGGTGGCGTTTTTTGTCCTAACACCCTCTACTGATTATTCCGTTCTCCCCAGCATAGCTGGGGGTTTAATATTTTCAATTAAATTTGCAATTAAATTTCCCATTTCACTACAGGAAACTAACTCCATTCCATCACTCATAATATCTGCTGTTCTAAATCCTTGCTCAAGTACAGAATTTACAGCATTTTCAATAATATCCGCCTCTTCTAACATATCAAACGAATATCTTAACATCATAGCCACAGATAAAATTGTAGCTATAGGATTTGCTTTATCTGTTCCTGCTATATCTGGAGCAGAACCATGAATAGGTTCATATAAACCAACTGTAGTTGAACCTAAACTCGCACTAGGAATCATACCCAATGAACCTGTAATCATACTAGCTTCATCTGACAAAATATCACCGAATAAATTTTCAGTTACAATAACATCAAATTGAGATGGATTTCTAACAAGTTGCATTGCACAATTATCAACTAACATGTCATAGTACTCAACATCCTTGTATTCTTCTTTTATTTTATGTGCTACTTCTCTCCATAATCTTGAACTATCCAATACATTTGCTTTATCTATAGAATGAACTTTACCCCTACGTTTTTTAGCCATTTCAAAAGCAACTTTAGTAATTCTTTCAACTTCATAATCACTATATGTCATTCTATCTGTAGCAGTTTTTACACCATGATCATCTACCGTAGTAGTGCGTTTTCCAAAATAAGCTCCACCTATAAGCTCTCTTACAATAACTAAATCTAAACCATCTTTGATTATTTCATTTTTTAGCGGACATGCATCTGCTAGTGGTGGAAATAATTTTGCAGGTCTTATATTTGCAAATAATTGCATAGCCGCTCTAATTCCAAGCAAACCTGATTCTGGACGTAATTTAGGCTCTACATTATCCCATTTTGGACCACCTACAGCACCTAAAAGTACACTATCTGAAGCTAAGCATGTATCTATTGTTTCCTGTGGTAATGGAACCCCTGTTGCATCATATGCACAACCGCCCATTAAAACTTCTGTATAATTAAAAGTATGGGATTTTTTTTCAGCTATTTTATTTAAAACTTTAATAGCTTCATTTACTATTTCAGGACCTATTCCATCACCTTTTATAACTGCAATATTTTTATTCATTTTAAATTTCCTTTCATTTTTTATTACTATTCAGCCATATGTATAATGCAAAGATGTTTTACCGAAGGTCTAGGGCGACCAGAAAGCCCGGTCGACTCCTCAGAGTCGAAACTCTTGCAAAATCGTAAACTTTACCTTTAGCGTCTGAACAGTACCATTTTTCAATTCAAAATACTAAATTATTGGCTTTTTATAGAGTTTAATAGTCCACCAGCATCTATGATTTTTTTTATGAATTCTGGAAATGGTTGTGCTTGATAAGTTTCGTTTTTAGTATGATTTGTTATAATCCCTGTATCAAAATTTACCTCTACCTCATCCCCAGCTTCTATTTTTTCCGCTGCTTCTCTGCATTCTAAAATTGGTAATGCAGTGTTTATTGAGTTTCTGTAAAAAATTCTAGCAAATGTACTAGCGATAACACATGAAATACCACTAGCTTTTATAGCAATAGGTGCATGTTCACGTGAAGAACCACAACCAAAATTTTCAGTTGCAACCATTATATTGCCATCTTTAACCTTATTTATAAAATCACCATCTATATCTTCCATACAATGTGATGCCAATTCTTTATGATCAGCTGTATTCAAATATCTTGCTGGAATAATTACATCTGTATCAACATTATCACCAAACTTGTGAACTTTTCCAAAAGCTTTCATACTATTCTCCTTTATAATTATATAAAATTTTTACATTACTTCACTTACATCTGAAATTTTACCTGTTATTGCTGATGCTGCTGCAATTGCAGGGCTAGCCAAATAAACCTCACTAGTAGGATGTCCCATACGTCCAACGAAATTTCTATTTGTTGTAGCTACTGCTCTTTCCCCAGCTGCCAATATCCCCATATGTCCACCTAAACAAGGACCACATGTAGGAGTAGAAACAGAACATCCTGAATTAATGAATATTTCTAACAAACCTGTTTTCATTGCCTCTAAATATATTTTTTGAGTTGCTGGAATAACTATACAACGTACATTTTTAGCAACCTTTTTGTCTTTTAGTATCTCTGCTGCAACTTGTAGATCCTCTAGTCTACCATTTGTACATGAACCTATTACAACTTGATCTATAATAACTTCTCCAACCTCATCTATAGTTTTTGTGTTTTCAGGTAAATGAGGGAAAGCTACTGTTGATTTTATTGTACTTAAATCTATATCATATGTTGTTTCATATTCTGCATCTTCATCTGGATTATAAATTGTATACTCACGATTTACCTTGTCTTTTTGATATGCAATTGTTTTTTCATCCACTATAAATATTCCGTTTTTAGCACCTGCTTCAATTGCCATATTTGCCATAGCAAAACGGTCATCCATTGTCAAGTTGCTTATTCCATCTCCTACAAACTCCATGGACTTGTATAGTGCACCGTCAACACCTATCATCCCAATAATGTGTAAAATAACATCTTTACCACTAACCCATTTATTTAGTTTACCAGTAATATTAAATTTAATTGCTGTAGGAACTTTGAACCAAGCCATCCCTGTTGCCATTCCTGCTGCCATATCAGTTGAACCTACTCCTGTTGAAAATGCTCCAAGTGCTCCATATGTACATGTATGGCTATCTGCACCTATTATGCACTCTCCTGTTGCAACTATTCCTTTTTCAGGTAGTAAAGCATGTTCTATTCCCATATCCCCAACATCATAAAAGTTTTTAATATCATATTTTGTAGAAAATTCTCTACATTGTTTTGATAGTGTTGCTGCCTTTATGTCCTTGTTTGGTGTAAAATGGTCTAATACAATTGAAATTTTAGAATTATCAAAAACTGATTTAAATCCTTCTTTATCAAATTCATTTATTGCAACCGGTGTAGTTACGTCGTTACCAAGAACCATATCAAGCTTACAGTTTATAAGTTGTCCTGCTTTTACTTCTGAAAGTCCTGCATGTGCTGCCAATATTTTTTGTGTCATGGTCATTCCCATTTGAAATTCCTCCTCTTAAAAATTAAAATATTTTATTTTCTGATTGAATTATAACATATAAAATGATATAATTCAAATATATATTAATCATATTTAATATGAGTTTTAGTTATATAATAAAATTTATAAAGGATGGTGTTTTATGAATGATTTAAATTTAAATCAATATAAAATTTTCTATACAACTGCTTTACATGAAAATATAAGCAAAGCATCTGAAGTATTATTTATAAGTCAACCAGCTATAAGTAAATCTATAATTAACTTAGAGAAAAGTATGAACACTATATTATTTATAAGAAATTCTCGTGGAGTTTCCCTTACAGATGAAGGAAAAATATTGTTTGAACACCTTAAAAGTGCGTTTAAAGAAATTGAATTTGCAGAAAAAAAAATAATGCATAGGAAATCATTGGACATAGGTCATATAAAAATAGGTGCAAGCACCACTTTATGCAAATACATTCTTATTCCTTATTTAAATAGCTTTATAGAAACTTATCCCCACATAAAAATAAGCATAGAATGTCAATCTTCAGCACATATATTACGTTATCTTGAAGAAAATAAAATTGATATTGCCTTGACTGTAAAATCAGAAATTCATGAAAATAAAAATATTGATTTTTATTGTACTAGCTTTATCGAGGATATATTTGTCTCTTCCGAAAAATACCTTAACAACTTAAATATACGTATAAACACTCAAAATCTATCTTTTTTTGACATAATAGAAAATGCAAATTTAATTATGATGGATGAAAAAAACATGACAAGAAAACATATAGAAAAATATTTTAACGAAAGTCATATAAATGTTAAAAATACTATTGAAGTTAACAACATGGATTTATTAATAGAATTTGCCAAAATCGGTCTTGGCGTTTCTTGTGTTATTAAAGAATTTGTTTTAACGGATTTAGAAAATAATTTACTTAATCAAATTTCTTTACCAAATCCCATTCCCAAAAGAGAAGTTGGGTTTTCGTTTATAAAAAATAATTATATCTCCGACTCTATGTGTAAATTTATAGATTTCTACAAGCAATATAAATAAAATTAATCCCTATATCCATTTATTTAATAGATATAGGGATTTTTTTAATTTACAGATTTGGTTGATTCATTTGATTCATTTAATTTTAAAGGTTCATGTGTTCCAGCCTTTACACTTTGGTGAACACTCCATTGAGTATCATTTATTGCATTATTTTGAGTAGTTACAACTATGATTAGTTTATATTCATCAAAAATACCGCCGTAAAAACTTTCATCCGCTGGTTTAATCGAATTGTCTAACTTGATTGCTTCGGAATTAACTTTTCTGACACAATCATTTGCCCACGCCAAGGATTCTTCAGGATTTGCATCATTATCTGTTATAAAAATAAAGTTTATGTATTTTTCTGAAGCATCATTATTTACCATAATAGTTGCTTCATTTATTTTAGGATATGTTTCTAAAGCATATTTTTCAGCTGCTTTTGCACATGATTGCATATCTAAGGCATTCTTTTTTGGAATGGGATTAGGGTCTAAAGATATACTAGTTGTTTTTTTATCTGCATCTGTTGTAGTATTCACAGTATCTTTTTTACAGCTTGTTGCAGTTAAAAGAATTAATGCAGAAAGTAAACATATAACTTTTTTCATTTAAAAATAACTCCTCCGTTTTACTTTTTTTATATCGTTAATTATTATTATACTATATATTCAAAGCAAAAACAAGATTAAATAAAAGCATTTTTTTATTAATCGTCAACTTAGTGGTTACTATTCAGCCATATATATAAGGCAGAGATATTTTACCGAAGGTCCAGGGCGGCAGGAAAGCCCGGTCGACTCCGCAGAGTCGAAACTCCAATTTCACTACTATTCATCCATATACACAAGACAGAGATGTTTGCCCGAAGGTCCAGGGCGACCGGAAAGCCCAGTCGCCTCCGCAGAGTCGAAATCTATTCACTAAATAGTAAAATTATAATATTCTTGATTAAACCTCTAAATCCTTAATAATATTCTTGAGTTTATTTACAGAATTTGTTAAATTAATTTTTTCTTCTTCATCTAGAGAAATATCAAGAACCTTTTCAACTCCATTACTTCCTACAATAGCTGGTACTCCAATATATACATCATTAACACCATAATGGTCATTTACAAAACATGAAATAGGAAGAACCGAATGCTCATCTCTGACAATTGCTTTTGAAATTCTTTTTACTGCCATAGCTATTGCATAGTAAGTAGCACCTTTTCTTTTTATAACTTCATATGCACTATCTCTTACGTCATCAAATATAGACCTTAAAGTTTTACCACCACATTTACCACAAATATTGCAAAAATCATCAAGGCTTATACCAGAAACATTTGCACTACTCCATACAGCAAGTTCACTGTCTCCGTGTTCACCTATTATAAAAGCATGTACACTTCTACTATCAACACCCAAATGTGAACCGACAAGATGTTTTAATCTTGAGGTATCTAAAACAGTTCCCGAACCAATAACTCTGTTTTGTGGAAATCCTGAGATTTTTAATGTTACATAAGTCAAAATATCGACTGGATTTGATACGACTAATAAAATACAATCTTTATTTACAGCAGTTATTTGAGGAACTATGCTTTTTAATATTTTAACATTTTTATTAACTAAATCTATTCTAGTTTCATCTGGTTTTTGATTTGCACCGGCAGTAATTATAACCAAATAACAATCAGATATATCTGAATAATCTCCCGCATATATTTTAACTGGATTTGCAAAAGAAACACCATGACTTAAATCCATTGCTTCCCCTTCTGCTTTTTCATAATTTGAATCTATTAAAACAATTTCTGAAAACAAACCACTTTGCATTAATACAAAAGCAATTGAAGCACCTACAAATCCACATCCTATTACAGCACATTTTTGTTTATTCATAAAATCAACTCCTAATTTTTATTATAATTATATTATATATTAAACAGGCATAATAATCAACACAGAAGTTTATATTTTTTAACAATTAATTTTTTATTATATATTTATTTAAAATAATATTGACACTACTATATTTTAAACATTATAATTAAGTTATACGTATTTTTATAATAACTTAGGAGGAATTTTATGTTTAAGAAAAATTTTAAATATTTAAAAAAATCTTTAACAATTTTAACGGCAGCTATAATGATATCATCAACCCCCGTATCAATAAATTATGCAAAAACAACTCCAAATAATGTTGATTACTATGAAACAGATAACAACTGGGCAAGACTACTTCAGCACTCTTTATTTTTTTATGATGCAAATATGTGTGGTTCAGATGTAAAAGAAAATAATCTTCTATCTTGGCGTGGAAATTGTCATGTATATGACTCCCAACTTCCTCTTGACTCTAAAAACACAAATTTGACTGATGCATTCATACAAAAATACAATGATATTCTAGACCCTGAAGGTGATGGTTTTGTTGATGTTTCAGGCGGTTTTCACGATGCTGGAGACCATGTAAAGTTCGGTTTACCGGAAGCTTATTCTGCTTCAGTTGTTTCCTGGGGATATTACGAATTTAGAGAGGCATATGAAGAAACTGGACAAGCTGCTCATGCTGAAACAATATGTAAGTATTTTAGTGACTACTTTATGCGTTGTACTTTTAGAGATGAAAAAGGCAAAGTAGTGGCATTTTGTTATCAGGTTGGCGATGGTGATATTGACCATGCATATTGGCAAGCACCTGAGATAGATGCAATGCATAGACCAGCTTATTTTGCAACTACGGAAATACCAACTACTGATGTAGTTTCGCATTGTGCCGCTGCACTAGCTATAAACTATTATAACTTCATTGACACAGACCCTGTTTATGCAAATAAATGCTTAGACTATGCAAAATCCCTATATGATTTCGCTACTGAAAACAAAAAAGCCGTTGGCGATGGTAAAGATGGTCCTAAAAGCTACTATACTTCTAGCAAATGGGAAGATGATTATAGCTTTGCTTCATGTTGGTTATATCTTATAACAAAAGATCATAAATACATTCAAAACTGTCTTCCTTATATTGATTATTATGCACCTCCTGGATATGTTTTATGTTGGAATGATATGTGGAATGGTGTAAGTATTTTATTAGGACGAATACAAGAAGAATATCCACAAGTTGCAGAAGAATACAGAACCGCTGGTGGAAGAAATCCATATGAACTTATAGACTTTTGGTATATGTCTGCAAAAGCAATAAACACTTATATTAATGGTGATATAGGAACTATTACGCCTGCAGGATACTTTTGGTTAAATACATGGGGTTCAGCTAGATACAACACTGCTGCACAATTTACTGCTCTTGTTTATGATAAATATAATAAAGGAAAAGATAAATTTAACGAGAAAAATCCAGATTATTCATTTTCAAAATGGGCATTAGGCCAAATGGAATATATAATAGGTGATAACCCTATAAACCGCTGTTATGTAGTAGGTTATAGTGATGTATCAGCAAAGTATCCTCATCATAGAGCCGCTTCCGGCTTAACGAAATGTGAAGATACAAAAAAACATAAGCATGTTCTATATGGTGCTTTAGTAGGTGGACCAGATAAAGTTGATAATCATATTGACATTACTGCAGACTGGATTTACAATGAAGTAACTATTGACTATAACGCTGCTTTTGTAGGTGCTTCTGCTGGTCTTTATAACTTTTTTGGAAATAGTGATATGAAACCTGATGAAAATTTCCCACCTGAAGAAGCATATGAAGATAGTACAGATATTTTTTCTGGAAATGATTTTTGGGTTTCAGGGTATTGTGAAGATAAACCCGAGTCAACTGGTGCTGGCGTTACAAAGTTAACTTTCTTTGTAAACACTGATTCACTAACTCCTAAAACAGATATTTCAGTACGTTATTATTTTGATATATCTGAGTTTACTTCAAATACAACAATTCCAAGTTCTTTTGTATTACAAAAGACTTATGATCAAGTTCAGACTGAAGTAGCTGATAAAGAAGCTGTTTTGTCCAAACCTATTCACTATAAAGACAAGATATATTATGTAGAAATATCTTGGCCAGACTATGCAATTGCAAATTCAAATAAAAAATATCAGTTTATTTTAGGTATGTATTATGGTGATAACTGGGATTCAGCAAATGACTGGAGTAGAAATGGAATTACAACAATTGAAGACTACGATAACATCGTTGGTGGAACTGAGTTAGCTCATAAATGTGAAAATGTATGCGTTTATTCAAATGGCGTTCTTATAGGCGGAATTGAACCAGATGGAACAACCCCTAAAAAAGTTTATACTGTTACACAACTTGTACGACTAAAACAAGCTTTACTTGGTGTAAAACCATTCACTTTAGATGATATAGCTAAACAATTTGATTTTACAAATGATGGAGTAGTTAATCTTTTTGATATAATTATATTGAAAAACTTATTATTAAACAGCTAATAAAAAATTACTATTCAGCCATATGTATGATGCAGGGATATATCGCCAAAAGTCCAGGGTTACCGCGAAGCCCGGTCAACTACGCAGAGTTGACACTTATACAGGATTGTAAAATTTAACTTTAATAACCAAATAGCAGCAATAAAAAAGTAAAATATTTTAAAACCCCAATTTTGATTTATTATTTAAATCAAAATTGGGGTTTTATTAAAATAAATGTTCTTTTAAAAGCTTAACAATCTCCTCAGATTTCAAAACCTTACCATATGAAACAACTTTTTCATTAAAAACAAGTGCTGGAGTTGACATAACCCCATATGCAGCAATTTGTGAAAAATCAGTTACATGATCAACCGAAGTATCCATTCCTAGCTGTTTAAGTGCCTCAATAGTATTTACCTCTAATTCGTTGCACTTCTTACAACCTGAACCTAGAATTTTAACGACTGAATTCCCAGTTTTCTTATTTTCTAAATCAGAAATTTCTCCAGAACCACATTGCCCACCACAACTACAACTATTTTCCTTTTCTTTTTTCTTTCCGAATAAACCCATAATAAATCCTCCTAATAAATAAAAATATTTTAATATAATTAAACTAATTTAATTTATCAGTAAATTCTGAAATAAATTAAATAAATATCCAACTAAAATAATACCAATCGTACAAATAGCTATGAAAAGCAATAGTAGTTTAGGCTTAACAGCTTTTCTAAGCATTATCATTGATGGTAGACTCAAAGTTGTAACCGCCATCATAAATGAAAGAATAGTTCCAAGCTGTGCACCTTTGGAAAGAAGTGCCTCAGCAACTGGAATAGCACCAATTATATCCGCATACACTGGAACACCTATAATTACTGCAAGTATTACGCCAAAAGGGTTTTTATCCCCTAGAACATTTTCAACCCATGATTCAGGTATAAAGTTATGAATAGATGCACCTACAGCAATGCCAACAAGTATATATGGTAAAACCTTTTTAAATGTATTTATCACTTGTTCTTTTGCATAAATAACACGATCTTTTTTTGTCAGAGTAGGTTCATCAATATCAATTGTACTTGCATTTAGTATAAATTCTTCTACATGTTTTTCCATATGTAGCTTTTCTATTACTGTTCCTCCAACAACTGCAATAATAAGACCAACAAGCACATAAACAACTGCAACCTTTGCTCCAAAAATACTCATCAAAAGCACTAAACTTCCAAGGTCAACCATAGGAGATGAAATTAAAAATGAAAATGTTACACCAAGTGGAAGTCCTGCACTTGTAAAGCCCATGAAAAGCGGTATAGATGAGCAGGAACAAAACGGAGTTACTGTACCAAGTAATGCAGATATAATATTTGCACCAACACCATGAAAACGACTCATTATTTTCTTGCTTCTTTCAGGTGGAAAATAACTCTGTATATAGCTTATTATAAATATCAAAGTACATAACAAAATAGTTATTTTAATTACATCATAAATAAAAAATTGAATACTTCCTCCTAAACGACCTTCTATGTCAAGGCCTATTAATGAAAGAAATTCTCCAACCAGTTTATTTAACCACTTCATACCTAATATTTGATCTTGAATAAAATCCCATATCATATTCATTTATACTCCTTCTTTTAAATTCAACTCTAGTTCATCTATAAATTCTTTTAGAGAATACGGTAATGTCCTAAAGTATTTTAATTTACAGCCGATATAATAATTATAAAGAAAGAAAGCGGGTAATTATTATGGTAACCAAAATAACAACAGTAAAGTGTCCATTTTGCGGAAGTGAAAAAGTATCGAAAAACGGCCATAACAAAACAGGGAAACAAGTATATAATTGTAATAACTC
>Ga0209373_10005383_pt1 | contig 10466 bp, 11 predicted proteins | sample Higcelweek5metaG_FD_187173 | JGI IMG/M metagenome (GOLD analysis project Ga0209373, IMG submission 187173) | Freshwater pond sediment microbial communities from the University of Edinburgh, under environmental carbon perturbations - High... | ecosystem: Environmental > Aquatic > Freshwater >...
AGCCTAACAAAGAAAGCCCTAATAATATCGAAAGGGCTATGAGAGTTGATTTTAATTCAAATTTATTTTCCATTTTTTTTTAGTTTTAAGTAGTTATTATGATCACCTTCCAAAGATAGATAACATATTTAACAACAGCAAGTTTTTTGAGGAAAAGATGAAGAATAGTCTCCAGACTTTTTACATTAGTCGGCAGTCCATACAGGTACGAAACAAATATATGGAGGTTATATACGGAAAAACCGCTCTCTGTTGCAATGAACAGGAGCGGTTTTTGAATATTATAAATTCTATGAAGTTTTGAGAGGGGAAAAGGCAATTTTTCTAAAACTTTGAAGTGGTGCCCAAAACAATTTCTTCTAAAACTTTGAGCTGCCGCTCAAAGCAATATTTCTATTCGCTGCGTTGCAACTCACTTAAAGCTGCAACGCAGCGAATAGAAACAAGCATTTGTCCAATAAGGCAATGCCAAACAAATATAAATGAGACAATGCCAAATTAAAGTCTTATCCAACCAATGGGCACGACATCATCGTTATTAAAACTATTCCACCATTTTTTAGGTGCAACAACCAATTTATCCGGATTACTGTTCAGCCATGCACCCCACCAACTGAAAGAACTGTTTGCAATAATATTATGTTTACAATTACTCATCAAAAACATATCCTGCCATGAATCGCTACCCGTATTGTGTACCACAAAACAACTATTTGCTATATGAAAATTTTCGGTAACCCATGCTTTATCATCAGTGAAAATATAAAAATATGGATTTTCAATTTTTTGATTTATATACTCAATGGCTCTTTTATAATAATCTATTGTGCAAATATTTCCAAATCCATTCATATATTGCGGACTTAAATAATCTCCTCTTCGTATATGAATTGATACAGCATTGCGATTGTTCTGTTCTTTCACAACGTTTGCTGTTTGCTGCGAAATCAAATCAATTTTGAATTTGAATTGCTCCCTGACTTCGCTCAATGCATTTGAAAAGTATTTTTCGCTTTGCCACGTACCCATAAACAATTCGTTTTTATGTTCGAATGAAAATACTTCGGGATAATAAATAAAGTTCTCGTGGACTGACACAGGAAAAACGCCAACAAGTTTAAAAAGTGATCTTTTAAATCTTGTTGGAAATATCCGAATTGTCTGACTATATGCAGATAATAAAGAATCAAGCAACAACGAGCGTAATCCTATTGTTTCGACTATATTGAATAACTTTTTCAACTCATAGCCCTGATGACCATAACCCCTCGAATTTTTCTTTCTGGGTGCAAACAGAATGGTATTGAATCCTCTTTTCCTTAGCTCAAGACAAAAAGCATATACAAACATTTGATTGCCAAGACCACCGGTGATAGTAACGAATTTCATTGATTAACTGACATATTGATTTCTGAATGATAAAAAAAAAGAGCTTCAACGATTATAAATAAAATCAATCAATTTCCAGCAACTAAATCAAAATGATTTGGATCCGAAAAGTTATATTTATCTATTGAAATCTCATTTCGATCTGAAAAATTAAAAACACGATTACTGCCAAAAACATCTACTAATGTGTTCAAATCATTTGGATTAATCTCGATTTGTGAATAAGCATGACTTATCAAAATTCTAAAGTCAGTGTTGTGTTTATCTAAAATGTTATCTATCTTAATAAGTATTTCTTTCATTTCTTCCGAAATTAACTGACGTTCAATTTTAGATACCGGCGCTTTAAATTTATCTTTTGGTAAGTCAATATTTTGTTTTTGATTCATTTGCCAGGTCACTTTATTTGAGTTTATCCAATCATTCGAGATTGTATCAAATGTAGGAATTGAGCATTGTTTCTGTAATGAAGAAATAATAAATTCAGGTTTAAAATATGCTTTAAAGAAAAGTAATTGATTGTAAAGAAAAGGTTTTTCAGCTAATCTGAATAGCTCTTAGTCCGTTTAATCCGGGCAAATATATTTCTTTTTCCTTCATCAATTTAGTTACTATCTCTGGCTTTAGCCCTCTCAGATATTGCAATAATCAAATGAGCATGTTCAGAAACTTAAATTTTATTAATTTTCATATAAATATGAATTATTTTTCTGTATCAATTCACTATCTTTGGAACGACAAATTACAAAATCTGTTTACAATTCATCTTGTTTCTTCCGACTTAAACAAAAAATGATATCCGACTATGTTTACATCTATTCTTTCCGCTGTTCATCTTCACAAGCTACTACACACAAATCATTTATCATTTAAAGCCTTTACCACGGAGGTGTTACTCTGTCACACGCTTGTCCGTTGCAAATAATACTGTTTCAGGTGCAATTGCAACGGTATATCTTCACCTGACTATTTCAAAATGAAATAAATTTATCTACAAAAAAATACAATTTATGACAAATATTCATTCGCAATCAATACCACAAAATGTATTGGACGAAGTTAAGCAAAAAATCAATGAATCAATTGGCTTATTAAAACCTTATATTGTATCATTGACTCCTGCCGAGCGAAGCGATCTTGCAAAATTAGGTGATAAAACACTGGCTTTTGTTGAAAAAACTAAATCACATTCCACTGATAATCCACAGTTACGACCAGCTTATTTCAATCTGGATGATTTCATAGTAGATTACAACGACTTTAGCAACTTACGTCCTCTTGTAAATCAGTTGGAACAGTTACTACAGAATGCAGAAGACACAATGTTGCTTGCAGGCAGCGAAACTTATATTGCTGCTCTTTCGTTTTACAACTCAGTAAGGGATGCTGCCAAACGCGATGTTCCCGGAGCAAAAGCTGTTTACGACGACTTGAAGGTTCGCTTCCCAAACAACAGAAGCAAAGCCAAAGAATAAATAATCATTTTTGATGCTCAATAAAATACCCGAAGCGCTTCAAAATGGCTTTCGGGTATTTTTTATATTGCGATTGAAGAACAGAAAATAGAAAACGATAAAATCACACCCGATTTTTTATCTCAAAGTGACAATTTCGATACTTTTATAACCGAGTTTGAAGCAGAAACGTTCAAAATACCTGTCCCTACCCACAATTTCAAAGCTTCGACTCACAATTTTAAATGAAAAAGTATTGAAATTGAATGTCTGACCCACAATTTCAAACCCAAAAGGTCCGATTTCAATGCTTCGACCCACAATTTTGAATAAAAAAGTATTGAAATTGAATGTTTGAGATACAATTTCAAAGCAAAAAGTATCGAAGTCGGTTGTTTTTGGAACTATACGCTGAACAGTACGTTTCAAATCAGGCCGGAATGATTTCGTGCTCTTTCATAAAAAGTCTGTGAATAGCATCAAAACATCACCATAAATAAAAATTATAATTTACGCTTAAATATCTGTTCAAGTCTGATATATAACCGAAATAGAACAGGTTGTATCCTCAATAAACCATATATCCTTTTGTGGCGTGGATACAAACTGACCTCCCTGAAGCTCTCCCAATTGATGAATCGTTTCAATTCTTTGTCATTCTTGCCGTATAGCTTTTGTTCCTGAGGCATAAAGCCTTTAAAGTATTCTCCGGCTATCTCTCTGTAAAGTTGGCTTTTGTCCAACTCTCGGATAGGAATAAAAAAATCGGATAGTTTATTGGCAACAGTAATCATATCGAAGAGCCGTTGCACATTAGTGGTTTGTGTTATACTCCCCTCCCTGATTCTGTAAACATACAAAATATCGGGAATAACTTTCACGCTCTTTGCATAATAACAGGCTAAGGGCGTAAACAGATTATCTTCGTGATAAATACCTTCTTCGAAAAATAATTTGTTTTTCAATAGATATTCTCTTCGGTACAATCGTAATACGGTACATACAAAATGAAACTTACGATTTACCAATGCATATTTATTATAGTATTCCCAGCCGGTTAACCCGTCTTCCACTATCCCCGTATCCGGTGTTTCCTTAGTTCCATTTTCAAAATACCTGCGACCATTGAAACACAGCAAATCTTCCCCATTTTGCTTATCGGCAAGTATTTTTAAAGTATCCGGTTCTATCCAATCATCGCTATCCAGAAAGAAAATATAATCACCTTTAGCAGCCCGTATCCCTGCATTGCGTGTAGCACTCAATCCTTTGTTTTCCTGATTTATTATGCTGATATTTGAATACTTTGCTGCATATTCATCCAATACCAAACCACTGCCATCGGTAGAGCCATCGTTAATGCAAATGACTTCGAAATCTGAGTAGCTTTGTGTAACAACCGTATCAAGACAAGCCTTTAGGTATTGCTCAACGTTGTAAACGGGGATAATAACACTTAATAGCATAGTACTGCAATTAGAAAGGCAACACCTTTGATAAAGATAAATTACTAATCCTTTTGGCTAAACGCATACTCGGTTTTTCAATCAGAAACCAGGATACAGCTCCCATTATCGAACTTACAATCAACGCCGATATCATGTGTTTATAACTTCCCCAATACGGGAATAGTGTATGAATAGATTGTTGTACTACAAATCCCCATAAATATACTCCATAGGAGATGTCGTTTTTCATTTGTAATTTCAACATGGGTTTTGTTACACTCAGCCAAAGAGCAAGTAAACAAAAAAAGGAGATGAAAAAAATTGAATTATAAGGATTCGGAAAGAAATAACTCATTAATAGCAATACAAAAGATACAGATAAAATTTTCCAATCGAGTTTAATTAAGTCTGCATTAAGAGCTATTACAGCACCTATATAATAAAACAAAGGATAAATACCAACATAAGTTGAATCGTAAAACCCCATGTATTTAAAGAATATTATCTGCAAACTTAAAAGGCTAAAACAAATTGTCCCAACAACTCTGAAATACTTCTTAAATGACAATAAATACACCAGGTAAGTAATTATATAACATTTAAACTCCCATGTAATAGACCACAAGGAACCATTTACAGATATTTGATGCGGGTTATTTAAAAAAACACCAGGTAAAACGTAACGGGGTTTTAACTGCATGTTTTTCACTATATACTTATAAGTTTCTTTATCCGAAAAATAGCTTTGTAAATCTAACTCTGTAAAAACAGCACCTACAACAAAAGCAGATAGTACCAAAACAAAAAGTAGCCCCGGAAATATTCTGGCAGCACGATGCGACCAATAATGTACACTATTTTGTCTTAAATATAAACTATTTACAATAAGCAACCCACTTAAAAAGAAGAACAGCTTTACAGCAAAACTTCCTGTATATTCAAACGGAGCAACAAACCGAATTAAATCAAACTGTGGGTCAACCGGATTTATCGCATAGGTATGCCCCATAATGACCATTAATGCCAGAACAAGGCGAATAAGTGTTATATTATTTTCTTTCGGATTTAAAATATCTTTTACTGTCATCTAATTATTTTCTACAAATGCCTTATTAAAACGAATTAATTTGCTCTCAACTCTTTTTCTTAATTGTTATTGAACTTAAATATTGGCATATTTTTTACATAAATGACATCAAACTTTGTTTTAAATCGACAAAGTATTTCCAAACAAAATCTTCTGCATCAAGCTTAAATCTTGGTTGAGTCAAAAATTCTCTATATTTATTATCATTAAACGTGAGATCTTTTATAAAACTAACAATTTTATCTTTATCTTCGTTATTCCAAAGAATGATTGCGTCAGTATTTAATATTAATGGTTCAGGATTATTGTTAGCTCCCCAATAAATTGGAATACAGCCCGCTTCGATGGCTTGGAAAATCTTCTCTGTTACATAACCTTATGCATTTGAGTTTTCAGGACAGATATTAAATTTATATTCACGAATAAATGTGTGCTTATTGTTTCCATTTAAATCCAATGCATTGGTATTTTTTCTAAAATTTCCAGCTGACTGAATTTTTTCAATAGCCGACAATTCATCCATTATTTCTGAACGTATGCCATTCCAATCATGGCTAGCAACTATTGAACAAAAAGCTGTTCTTTCATTAATGTCGGGATATCTTAAACTATTCACTTTAGATTGAATATCTTCAAACTCCGAATCGGGTTTAAACATATACATAATCCATAGTGGGAAACGAATTGAGTTTTCTTTTATAGTTCTATCAAAATCAATATATAAATCAAAATCAACTTGGTCACAAAGAGTTCTATAACTTTTAAACCTTTCAGAATGCATATTTTCTCCTGAGAAAAATATATTAACTCCTTTCCTCTTTTTTTTTTAATTATATTCCGGCCCTAGAACAGAATAAAAATTCACAGTTTTATTATTAAGAATGTGATTATGTTCAATAAATTTTGTTAGCCACATTTCCTGTGGCGTTTGATCTTTCCAAAAATTATAATATTTCACATTACTACCAGAGTTGTAGCTATAATTTCGATAATACTCTTTAGCTTGAGTATATGCTATCTTAATATTAAACTTCATTTTTCAAAAAAAAGATTTAAATACTTGTTATTTCTTTGCAGATAAGCCCCTTAATTTATAAAGGAATAACTTAATGATCTGCTTTATTCTAATTTCTTTAATTAATACTACATTAATACTATTGTTCTCTCGTAGAAAGTTTATGACTTTTGATTGATATTGCTTTATCAATGTACACTTTAGCAAACCACTATCAAAAAAGTTATCAACTCCATTCGCACTAATCATGTCATTAATTACAGCTTTAAAATATCTGTAAATATTGATTGTTATTTGAAAGTCAGCTGAAAGCATATCGGCAATTATTTCAGATTTTTGTTGTCCTAAAGTAGGTAATGCTCTGGATATATAATTTATCCGAATCTGACGGCATTTTTCATCCCTCCTCTCATCCATTTTGGTTACCTGTATACCATGAATTCTGTACCTGTAAAGCACCTGAGGGATATTTACTAATTTACAATGAAACACAGCCCGCGACCATAATTCATAATCTTCGGCCGGAAAAGCATTTTGATCGTAATACAGATTGTGTTTTTCAAAAGATTCCCTGCGCCAGACGGATGTAGCATGTAAAACCGGAGAATAAAACATCATGGTGATTTTTACGGCTTCGGGATCGGCTTCGCGTACCCAAACCGTATTTTCCGTACCAAACATTTGCAGAGCACACGAACATAAATCAATATCGGGGTGCGCTTCCAGAAAATCAATTTGAGTCTGAAACCTTTCGGGTAACGAAATATCATCCCCATCCATACGGGCAATGTATTTGCCCCTGGCCATTTTCAGTCCTACATTCAGGTTATTGGCTAAACCCTGGTTTACTTCGTTGCAGTGGTAAATTATCCTTTTATCCGTAAATGTCTTAGCTACATTACCCGATCCATCAGTTGACCCATCGTCGAGAATAATCAATTCAAAATCGCCTAAAGTCTGGTTTAAGATGCTTTCAATGGCTTCGGCCAAATACATCTCAACATTATAGACGGGCATCAAAACAGATATCAGTGGCATATCAATGAACGATTTTTCCAGTTCTTCATCTTTCTTTTCCTTAATTTGATCGACATCAATACAAACAACCTGCTATCAATCGGTAACAAATATTTTATATCGCGCATAAAGTTATAATCAAGCCCTGTACTATAAATATTGGAAATATAAGCATGAAAAGCAGTTTTTACAACTTTGGTAGATTGCCAAACCGATAATTTTCTCAGCCAACTGTAAATCTTAAAAGCCTCCACTATATAGTTATAACCCGCCTGTTTAGAAACATTATTGTCATGATCGCGATAATTATTTAGCCTCTTATTGACATATATAATATCTGACAAATCTGCAATTCTTAAATAACAAAACCAATCGCCTGAGTATCGGAATGACTGTATGTGTGGCAAAACATCAATCAATATATCACGCCTCATTACAACGGCGCTTGCATTATTAATGCTGCATTCCCAAACCAATGTATTCTGAATTTCATCTTTACCTTTTGAAAAATAATCATCACTCCAATGATTATTCTGAAATCTTTTCGATTTAATTGCCGAAAAATCATTTACCAATAATTCATTTTTATAGATTGAACTATTACAATATGCCAAACCTGCGGAAGGATGGGTGTCCAGCTTTTCAACTAAGACTTCAAGAAATTCCGGTTCGGCCCAATCATCACTTTCGGCTATCCATATATATTCTCCTTTAGCTAACTGAACTCCTTTTTGCCATTGCTGAAAAGCACTTTTACCATTTACAGCATTAAAAATGCAGTGCGACACCCTGGGTTGATTCCCGTAATTATTTAAAATATCTCTGCTATTATCAGTACTGCAATCGTCCAACAATATCAACTCAAAATCCTGATAGGTTTGATTCAGGACACTCTCTATTCGTTGTCGAAGATAAGGAGCATGATTGTAGTTAGGAACTATAACTGAAACTTTGGGCATTATTTGTTTAAAGATTTGCTGGTGTTATGTTAGAAGGAAAATGTCGTAAATAAATTGCTGAAAACCCTTATCTTTTTCTTTATCAATTTTAGTTTATTATATAATTTGAACAACCTCAGTTTGTCAAGTTTCAATAAAAATAATTGCTTTTTTGATTTAGGAGCCCAACTGGCAGCATTGTGGTGATAAAGTATTGAGTAGGCTGTATTAATTGCATCTGCATAACCAAATATACCGGCTTCTGCAATTAATATATTGGGATGTAGCAACTGGGTTTTATCTTCATACACAAATCCGTACTTAACGGCTCGATTTGCTATCAGTCCATCAATTGCAAAACCTTTAAAATTATCGGCGTTTAGCTTTAATCCCATATAATACTCTAAACAATCACTAATTAAAGGATTTTGAGCACTACAACCTACGACAGACGATAGCATACCAAAATAGGGAATAAATACAGTACTGTCTTTGGGTTGATTTTTTTCGTCCAACAAATGAATTCCTTCAGTATAAAATTCCTTATAAAGCTCAACTGCCGAAAAAAAATCATACTTCAAATAATTATCTAACGTTTCGAAAACCTCCACATCAGTATCTAAATAAATCCCTCCATACTTTTTCAACACATAGCAGCGAGCCACATCAGACACATAGGCGTATTTCTTCGCCAGATAAGCTTCCTTACTATAACTGCAAATATTTATATCGAAGTTCGACTCATCCCACCTTTTAATTTCATAATCAGGTAAAATTTCCTTCCACTTTTTTATGCATTCAAGCTGAGAAGCGGGCATTAATCCTTTACCAAACCAGCAATAGTGGATAACTTTAGGGATCATAATTATATTACGGGGTTTGATGCTTTTATTTTTGATTCTATTTCCAGTGTAATTTTTTGCTCGTCCTGCAAGTACTGCAGACCATAAGATCTTTCAACATTTTCATCAGACAACCTATTTTTGTACATTCTAAATCTATTCAACACATATTCTACTCCTAAATGCTTATAATGTAACAGTAACAATTCATCATTATCATTTGATTTAACTAAACCCCATGGATAACAATAGTGAGCACCGGCAGTATAATTGATTTCGACGATAGCACAAGGATCAAAAATAATTGACTTATTAAAATTCATATCTTTCACCCCATTTCTCACACATTCAGTTATCGGTCTTTTAGCATCATATGCAGGAAACTCTTTTGAATACATATTATATCCTACGGGCATAAAGAATGTAATCTTTTCCTGCTTCGATTTCAAAAGGTATTCGCCTAAACAGGGGTGAAATAAGAATTCGTCTACATCGCATACAATAACATAATCTGCTTTTCCACGCGATTTTTTCCAACAATTATTCTTAATATCAAGATAAGTAGATTCGTTGATTTTGTCCATTTTGAATTTGACAATCTCGGTATTGTTTCGATATTTCAAAATTGTCTCTGAAGAATCTGTTGAATAATTATCATAAATAAAAAACTTATCTACAAATTGTTCATAATAATCCAACATGAAGGGTAGTAATTTTTCTTCATTCCAACATACAACATAATAATGAATGATCGGTTTTGAAATATTATGCTTTCTTTTGTATAGTCCTAACTGAAGTCGATACAGAAAATTAACGGGCAATTGTAATAGTATATGAACAACACTACTGAAGTATCTTAATTTAGAAACTCCAAAATCCTTATTCAAAATATCTACATACTTCTTTACAAAATATAATTGCTTCCTCAGTGAATTCATACTGTTATATAATGTATTTGATTTATTTAGTCCGTATATTAATGTAAGTACTCCCGATAATTATTGGGAGTCGTATAATCTTCACGCTTTCACTCAGCAAAGTCCCTATCTCCGGGAGCATAGCCGTCAAGCTAAGAGTTTATTGTTTTGATTTACAATGATATATGAATATTGTTCTTTTTTTACCCCGTTTCTTTTGGAAACAGGGCTAATTTTAGTACTTTTATCCATCACATCAAAGATCTTTGTTTGTTAATTTGTGTTGTTAAATGGGAGGTGATTCGTCAGATTGCCTCCCTTATTTTTGCTACAAATATAGCTATTATTTATCAGATATA
>Ga0209373_10005384_pt1 | contig 10466 bp, 9 predicted proteins | sample Higcelweek5metaG_FD_187173 | JGI IMG/M metagenome (GOLD analysis project Ga0209373, IMG submission 187173) | Freshwater pond sediment microbial communities from the University of Edinburgh, under environmental carbon perturbations - High... | ecosystem: Environmental > Aquatic > Freshwater >...
CCGGGTTGAACCAGGCCCCCGCCCACCTTGAACCCGCGTTCTGGAAAGGCAAACTGCCCGACGTGCTCGTCGCCGCCGACGGCCGCCGGATTGAAAACGCCGACGACTGGGCGCGGCTCCGTCGCCCGGAGCTGTTGCAGCTCCTTTCCTCCATCGTCTACGGGATGCCGGTTCCCGCCCCCGCCGGAATCGAATTCAAAGTGCTGGAACGCCATGACAATGCGTTGAACGGCAAGGCGATCCGCATTCAGGGGGATATCGTCTGCCGGGGCGTCAACCAGCCGAATCCGTTCCGGATGCTGGTCTATCTGCCGAAGCAGGCGAAAGGGCCGGTCCCGGTCTTTCTCGGATTGAATTTCAATGGCAATCACTCCATCGACGCCGATCCGGGAATTCAGATTCCGGGATGGATCGACGATCTCAAGCCGCGCGGCGAGAATGGCCACCGCTACGACCTTGACCTGATTCTCGACGCCGGTTACGGAATTGCTACGATTCACAACGCCGATATCCAACCAGACCGCCCCGATGTTTGGAAGAATGTTGCCCGGAAGAAGGACGATCCGGCCACAATCGCCACATGGGCCTGGGGGCTTTCGCGCGGGCTCGACGCGCTGCTGACCATCCCCGAGGTCGATCCCGGCCGCATTGTCGGTTGGGGGCATTCGCGCCTCGGCAAGACGGCGCTCTGGGCCGCGGCGACCGACCCGCGTTTCGCCGCCGCCATTTCGAACGATTCCGGCTGCGGCGGCGCTTCGCTCACCCGGCATATCGTCGAAGGCGACAAGAGCGAAACGTTGAAAGCGATCATCAAGCAGTTTCCGCACTGGTTCGCGTTGAATCTGAACGACTTCATCGACCGCGAAGAGGCGCTTCCGGTCGATCAGCATGAACTGATCGCCTTGATTGCGCCGCGCCCGGTTTACGTGGCCAGCGCCGAAGGCGATGTCTGGGCCGATCCGGAAGGGGAGTTCCTCGCCGCCCGCGAGGCGTCGAAGGTCTACCGGCTCTTCGGCATTCCGGGGATTCCGGAGGGGGCCGCCATGCCCGATCTCCACCGGCCGGTCGGCGCGGGCGTCGGGTATCACATCCGCGCCGGCGAGCACACCGTGACCGGCTTCGACTGGGCGGCGTTCCTCGATTTCATGAACGCCAATCTGCCGAAGAAGCCGTAACTATTTCGAGTTCAGCTTTTGGGCGAGTCTGCCGGGGTAGGTTTCCGCGTCGGGAGCGGCGCTGCCCGCCCCTTTGACGTTGACGCCGTAGGTGATGCTGTCGCCGATGCAGAGGATCCGGTTCGGATTCCATTTTTCGGCCCGGATCCGTTTGGCGACCGCGTCGGCGAAGCGGAAGTAACCGCTTGGCGTCGGGTGCACCCCGTCTTCGTTCCCCGAGTTGGCCGGGTTGCGGAACAAACTGGCGGCGTCGGTGGTCGCTGTTCCAAGCACCTCGGTCGTCTTGAGAAGCGGGACGTTGCAGCTTTCGGCCACGGCGGCGACGGATTCGTTGGCGCGTTTCACCTTGGCGGCGGCGGTTTCATTCTGGAAGAAGTCGGGTTTGTGCCGTTTTCGCATCAACTCTTCGCAGGCGTTCGGAATTTCGCAGAGCAGGACTTTCGCGCCGGAAGCCTGCGCCGCCTTGACCATGGTTTCGAGGTTTTCGCGGTATCGGGCGGGCGGGATCAGGTTGTAGCTGTTCAAATTATCATTGGTCCCGGCCATCAGGACGACCAAGTCCGGCTTGTTTTTTGCCAGTTCGGCGTTGAAGATTTCCCGCAGTTGGCTCGAATTCCAGCCGGGGTGGCCGGCATTGAACACCTCGACCGCCGACGCGAAAAGCGAAGTCAGGGAAAGCGATGCCGCCGAAAAATACTTCATCAACTTCATGTTCAATCTCTTTCGTCGTTTTTGCCGCGGAGTCAGCGCCTGCTCGGGTTGCCGCGCAGGAAGGGGGAGGACGGCATGGTGCTGTACCCCGGATTCGTCGGCCGCATCACCGGCGAGGGCGCGTTCGGGCGGATTGCCGCCGGATTCGGGTTCCGGACGATTTCCGGCGCCTGCGCCGGTTTCAGCGGGCCGACGACCTGCCCTTTGGCATTCTGGATGAACTGCGGCGTCTTGCCGTTCTTCGTCGGAATGAAGGTAGAGATTCCGTTCTGCCGGTAGATGACCGAGTTGCCGCTTTGGATGAGGGAATCGGTTTTTCCGCCCGGAAGCGAGAGGTAGGTCGTGTCGCCGCTTTGCACCGACCCGGTCAGCGGATCGGGATTCTCCGCCGGGGCGACCGCTCCCGGCGCTTTCTCCGCCGCTTCCGCCGAACACGCGGCGGCCAGCATGGCGCTTAACAGAATTTTTGCGAATGTCATATCGTCCTCGCTTTCTCTTCTATTCGATAATATACCTCTTCACCGGTTGATTATCAACATGGATTTGCCCGGAAAACCGTACCGTGACTTGACTTTGGCCGCAGTAAGGATTATATTCAAGCGAAATTGTTTGATGAAACAGGGAGAATTCGCTATGGTACATTCGAATGACGACCCCAACGCCGGGGCCAGCTTCAGCAACCATGACTTTATGCCGGTCGATTCGTGGCGGATTTTGCGCATCATGTCCGAATTCGTCGAATCGTTTGAAGATATGAGCCAGTTGCCGGAGCGGCTGGTTGCCGTGTTCGGCTCGGCGCGGACCCCGGAGGACAATCCGAATTTCAAAGCGGCCGAGGAGCTCGGCAAGTTGCTGGCGGAGAACGGATACGGAGTTATCACAGGCGGCGGGCCCGGCATTATGGGCGGCGCGTCGAAGGGGGCGTTTGAGGCGGGCGGCCGGTCGGTCGGGCTCAACATCGAATTGCCGATGGAGCAGCACCCCAACAACTACCAGACGATCTCGCTTTCGTTCCGTTACTTCTTCGTCCGGAAGGTCTGTTTCCTCAAGTATTCGACGGCGATCATCGTGTTCCCCGGCGGCTTCGGCACGCTCGACGAGCTCTGCGAAGTGCTCACGATGGTGCAGACCGGCAAGATCAACCGCATTCCGATCATCCTGGTCGGCAAGGATTTCTGGGGCGGTCTGGTGCACTGGTTCAAAAACACGCTGGTCAAGAATAAGACCGTTGCCGTCGATGATCTGGAGCTCTTCCGTCTGGTCGATACGGCCGAAGAGGCGGTCAACTACCTGCTGGCCTGCCACCGCTTCGGCTTCCACACCACCGTGAAGTGATATTCAGGGCTTTCGATCCGCCGCCGCGATGGCGTCCGCCAGCTCCGCATTGAATCGGTTTGCCGTTTCAACTTCGACCCGGGTGAAGCCGCGGTCGGTGTCGAGGAGTTCGTCCTTTTCGATGTTGTGGCGGCATTCCCAGGCCAGCAGCGGACGCAGCACGCACCCGGTGACGAGCAGCAGCGCCGCGAATCCGCAAAGCATATTGAGACAGGCGGTGGCGAAGGGCAGCCGCCCTTTCGGAAAGCCGAGGGCCTTCCCCTGCTTCTTCAGTTCATGCCGGTAAACCAGCTTGAAGACCAGCGGGAAAACCAGAACGATTCCGATCAAGCCCGCCGCGTGGCGCAGGGGATTCTCCGACAGCGCCAAGTCGCGTCCGCCGAGGGCATCGATGTGCGTGTAGAGCAGGAATGCCGCGATGGGAACGGCGATCCCCCAGAGCAGAATTCGGAGATATGATTTCCACGGCAGAAGCAGCAGGAAAGGCCGGTGTCCCGCAAGGCGCGCGGCCAGTACGGCGGCGGCGAGGATGAGGATGCAGACCGCCAGCAGCAGCGAAAGCGCCGCCAGCCCGGCCAGGTCCAGCACCAGATAGGAGAGTCGCCGCTCCGGGCCGAGTTCTTTCAGCGGAATTTCTTCGCGCAGCGCGGGCAGCAGCAGCGCGGCAAGCAGTCCGGCGTGTTTCCGGAGGAGGACTTCATTTGGATCCTTTCGCTCCTTCCAATGTTTCATGGGGGCGTAGATCGCGGCCAGTTTCTCCGCTTCGGCCTTGTCGCCGCGCTTCTCCGCGGAATCCCGATAGATCTTGATGCAGTTGTAGTGGACCAATACTTCGATCAATGTTTTTGAATCGAATTTCTGCATCTGCGGGATGAATTGCCGCCAGGCGTGGAAATACGGTTCCGCTTCCGCCGTCTTTCCTTCCCGTCGGAGGGTTTCCGCGTAAAACAGGCTGGCTCTGGTGAGCCAGCGTTGCCGGGAGGGGAAGCGCAGCGGCGCGGAGGCGTAGATATTGATGCGTTCCAGTATGCCCAGATAATCGTTGTTCGGATTCAGCAGCCGGTAAACCTCGAAAGGCAGCTCCATGGCATAGGTCCGGACGAACGGTTTTCGCAATCCGGCGAGGTAAAGTTTCATGGAGCGGTCGAGGGCGGCGCGGTCCTTGATTTCATATTCTCCGTCTTTCTCTCCCGCGACCAGGGCGGTGCGCAGGGCGAGATCGGCTTCGAGGTAGTCGTAGAGGGCGTTGTCCGGATCGATCCGGCGTCCGCGCCCGAGCACCCGCAGGCACTCCGTCCGCTCTTTTTCTTCCCAGCGGTTCATGTCCGTCGGCGTCAAGGACAATGCGTAGTGCGCGGTGAACATCGGGCTCTCCGGATTCTCTTCGTAACACGTTTTTTCCCAAGAGGATTTCTCGCTGGAGAACAGGATGGGCAGATAGGATCGGACAAACTCCCGGTCCTTCCCGGAGAGGCGGTTCAGGTCGTGTGCGATCACCGGGAGAAACAGTTTTTCCTGCTGGATTTTTGCGAATGGTAAGTTCGAAAAACCGCTTATATCATCGAGCATGGCGAATCCGGCCAGTGTCCGCAGGTCGATGCAGAGCGCTAGGCCGATCAGGATGGCGGGGATCAGCGCTACTTTGACTGCGAGGCGGATGCGGGCGCGGAGTTTCAGTTTTTTGCGGTTGGCGTCAAGCAGCGACTGGGCAAGCTCTTCCGGTTCTCCGAACCGCTTTTTTGCCTGGTCTTCCGCTTCGATTTCGCTCTTCCCTTCGGAACGCTCTTCCTCGCAGGCGTCTTCGAGGTGGCCCTCCAGCTCATGCCCGACTTCCAGCCGCAGTGCTGGGTCGTCGGCGAGAGAACGGGTGCAGAGCTGTGTGAACGATTGGAATTGTTCTTTCATGGCGCGATCCCCCTATGCTTCGGCGGTGGTGAGCAGCAGCGAGAACGAGCGGCAGAAGGCGCGCGCTTCGGCGACGCGCTCCGCCGCCGCCTCGGCTCCTTTTTTGGTCAGCGCGTAGTATTTGCGCGGTTTTCCGCCCGCCTCCTGCCAGAACGCCTCGACCAGCCCCTCCGATTCCAGCTTGTGGAGGCAGGGGTAGAGCGAGCCTTCGCGCCACTCGAAGTAGCCGTCGGTCCGCCGGTTCACCTGCTTGATCATCTCGTAGCCGTACATCGCTTGTTCCGAAAGCAGTTTGAGGATTACCGTTTCCACCGTTCCCCGGGTCAGTTCGTTCTTTTTCGACATGGCACACCTCCTTTTGCATCGGTTGTCTAGGTATATTATACATCGACAAGCTAGGCATATCAAGAGGGTGAAAAAGAAAAATCGAAAAAAGAAAGCCTGTCAACGGCTCATTCTTCCATCGACTCGGCGGGGTGCCCGGCGGCGCGGCGGAATTCGACGGGGGTCATCCCGGTTTTGCGGCGGAAGAAGCGCGAGAAGTAGTTGGCGTCGTCGAAGCCGCTCTCGTAGGCGATTTCGCGGATCGTCAGGGTGCTCTCCTGCAATAGTTTCCGGCTGCGGAGCAGGCGTTTGAACTGGATGTAGTCGCTCACCGGCATCCCGAACGAACGGTGGAACAGCCGGGTCAGGTGCCCGGCGGAGACGCCGCATTCCGCCGCCGTCTCCGCCACGGAGAGGGTACGGCGCAGGCAGTTGGCGTCGATGAAGTTCCGGGCGCGGAAGAGCAGTTCGCCCGACTCCCGCCCGCGCGGCGGCTCCCCTTCGCCTTCCCCCAGGATCATGCCGAGAATCTGCATCAGCAACCCGCGCCGGGTCAGCTCGCCTGCGGAGTCCTCCGGATGAGGCAGGAAATAGCGCTGGAGCAGCGGCAGGATTTCGCGCGGAACCTCCCGGCGGAACAGGGGAAACACGACGCCCGGCAATTCCGGAGCCCCGGCGCAAAGCTCTTCGCGGAACGGCCCGGCTTCGTCCTCGTAGACGAAGATCCGCGGCGCTTCACGATGCGCCCGGCAGTCGCCGAACCAGTCGAAATGGACGCACCAGCGTTCGAGTTGGGTCCGCGCCACCGTGCAGTGCACCAGCTTCGGCGGAATGATGATCGCCGACCCGCGCGCGCACTCGTAGACGCCCCCCGCGGTGATCACCCGCCCGCCGCCGTTGGCGAAATAGACCAGCTCGTAATCGTAGATGCGGCGGTTGCGTTCGATGCGGCCGGGCGGCCAGATCGAGTGCCAGACCGGGCCGGGATCGCAGAGGAAGCGGAAATTCGGATTTCCGGGTTGTACTTGTGCTGACAATGCGGGAGTATCCTTGTTCAATATTTGGTCTGTGCTCCGGAGTTTCGGAATTGTCCCGGCGTCTGCTGGCAGCGCCGCCCGAAACAGCGGATGAAATAATTGACGTCGGAAAAGCCGACATGCGCGGCGACGTCGGCGACGGTGAACATCGGGTTGCAGAGCAGCGTGCGCGCCAGAGTCATCCGCCGTTCCGCCAGATACTCCCCTACGCTGCAGTGAAATTGCGCGCGAAAGAGAACGTTCAGCCGGGAGGCGCTGATGCCGCTGTGCCGCGCGATTTCCGAAAGGGAGAATTTCCGCTCAAGGTTCGCGGCGATGAAACCGACGGCGGCCTTTACGGACGGATGCAGATATCGCATTTGCTCCTGTTTTTCTTCCAGGCTCCGGATGCGGAGCAGGATGGCGCCGGCCAGCGCCCCGGCGGCGCCGGTCACTTCCCCTCTCCGGAACAGCCGGTAACAGGAATAGAACCAGCGGATCAGCTCCAGGTCGCCTTTGCTGTCAAAGGTCCGGAGGGAGGTGTCGAACTCGATTCCCCCTGATTCGAACCCCAGGAAGAGCGTATCGCACTCCGGCATGTCCACCTGGCGATGGGCGAGATCGGGCGGAGTGATCAGCAAAGTCCAGCGCGGACAGTCAAGCTCCCGGTTCTTCTCAAAGAGGGTGCGGCAATGTCCCCGCAGCACCAGGACCAGTTCGGCGCAGGGGTGGGCATGCCAGTCGAACGGGGCGAGATTTCTCCCCATGCCCCGCGTGTATCCGGCAAACCGCAATTCCGGCCAAATTGGATCCATCAATGCGCCCTTCCGCCGTTCAAGTGTATCATACAATAGCATCCGCCGATCGTTTTTTCAACCCCGGCAGGGGATTTTGCAAATAAAACAGGCAAGCCGATTCTCCAGTTTTTCGGTTGATATGTCCAGCATAAGTCGGTTGTCTTTCAATCGGAATATTCTATATTAATGGAAGGTCAAACAAAAACAGGAGGTCGTCATGCTCTCGATGCGTCTTCAGGCGATGCGGGAGAAAACCCGTTCCGGAACGTACAGGCAACACCGCACGTCTTCGATCGATTTCCACGCCGTGGAGGAGGAATGCGCGTCTCTTCCGCGGTATCGGGCCGCGGCCCGCCAGTTCAGCCGCGTCCTCGACGCGGAGACCCCGGTGATCGTCCCCGGCGAACGCTTCCAGTTCACTCGCTCGCTGGGGTGCCAGATCCCGACGTTCCCCGGCGCGGAAGACCGGCGGCTCCGGGCGAGATTCGGTATTCTGGAGAATCTTTCCCCCGACTGGGAGCTGTTGCTGCGGGACGGGCTTTCGGGACGGATCGCCGCCGCGCGAAAGAAACTCGAAACCGTCGCCCCGGAAAGCGAAAGCGCCGAGTTTCTCCGCGCCGCCATCCTGTCGCTGGAGAACGTCGCCGAATTCGCCGGGCGTTATGCGGACAAGGCGGAATCCGCGGGCGAACCCGCCCTCGCCGCCCTGCTGCGCCGGGTGCCGCAGAGCCCGGCGAAAACCCTGCACGAAGCCTTGCAAAGCGTCTATTTCCTGTCCGCGATGATCCGGCTTTCAGGAGCCATTCATGTCGGATTCGCCCGGATCGACCGGTATCTGCTGCCCTTTTACCGGGCCGACCTCGCCGCGGGACGACAAACGCGGGAATCGGCGGCCGAACTCTTCGCCGAATTCTTCCTGATGCTGAACCGGGACAACGACCTGTTCCACGGCATGCAGCCGGGCGACAACGGCCAGTCCATGATGCTCGGCGGCTGTTCCCCCGACGGAGAGCCCGCCGACAACGAACTCACGGAACTCCTGCTCGAAGTTTCCGCCGACCTTGCCATGATCGAGCCCAAGCTCAACCTGCGGGTCTCTTCGCGGACATCGCCGGAAGTCCTCCGGGCCGCCGCCCGGCTCTCCGGGTGCGGACTGGGGTTCCCGCAGTACTGCAACGACGAAGTGGTCATTCCCGGACTCGCCGCGTTCGGCTACCCCCTCGAAAACGCCCGCGGCTACACCGTCGCCGCCTGCTGGGAGTTCGTCACCAAAAACGGTCGCGACGTGCCCAACATCTACTCGATGAACCTGCCGCTGGCGGTGGATCGCGCCATCCGGAACGGGTTGAGGCAGAAGGAATCGTACCGGCAGATCCTCGACCGGGTCCCCGGCGAGATACGGACGCTGTTCCGCGAGGAGCAGGCGAATATCCGCGACCCGTTTTTTCTGCCCAACCCGCTGTTCTCGTCGTTCTGCGGGGAGTGCCTGAACCGGGGGAAGGATCTTCATTTCGGCGGCGGCGACCACTTTCATTACGGCTGCCACGGTTGCGGCTCTTCCTCCGCCGCCGACTCGCTCGCCGCGGTCGGGAAACTGGTTTTCGAAGAGAAAACGGTTGCGCCGGAGGAGCTGCTCGAAGCGCTGGAGCACAATTTTGAGGGCTTTGAGGCGCTTCGGGAACGGCTGCGGGAGGATGGGCCGAAAGTCGGCTGCGGCGACGCCGGGGCCGACGAGTGCCTCCGCTTCGTATTCGACGCCTTCGCCGATGTGCTGGCGGAAGTGAAGGACAACGGGCGCGGCGGCCGGGTGCGTCCCGGCACCGGGTCGGCCTACAATTACGTCGCCATGACGCAGAACGACGGGCCGAACCGGCTCCGGGCCACGGCGGATGGACGGCGCGACGGGGAGTACATCAGTTCGAGCCTCTCCCCCGCGCCGGGCGTCCGGCCCAACGGAATCCTGAGCGTATTGAACAGCTACGGCAAGCTGGACTACCGCCGCCTCTGCAACGGCGGACCGATCACCATGGAGTTGGACCCCGGCTACTTCCATTCGCCGGAGGCGATCGAGAAGATGACGGCGCTGATCAAAGCGTTCGTGCGCTCCGGGTGCCAGCAGTTGCAGTTGAATGTTCTGGACGCGAACGTGTTGCGCCATGCGCAGCAATTTCCGGAGCAGCATCGCGACCTGGTGGTCCGGGTCTGGGGATGGAGCGGCTACTTCGTGGAACTCGCGAAAGCCTATCAGGATCAGATCATCGGCCGCCAGGCCTACCGGGGGTGACGCATGAACGGCATCGTCTTCGACCTTGCCGAGGCCAGCATTCACGACGGCCCCGGCCTGCGCGTCACGGTGTTCTTGAAGGGGTGCCCGCTGCGCTGCCGCTGGTGTCACTCGCCCGAGGGGCAGCGGCCGGAGCCGGAACCGCTGCACGCCGCGGGAGGCGACCGCGTCTGCGGGAAAGCGTATTCCGCTGAGGCGCTGGCGGACTATCTCAACGGATTACGTCCGCTATTGCCGGGCGGCGGGGTGACGTTTTCGGGCGGGGAGCCGTTGTTTCAGGCCGCCTTTCTCAAGGAGGTGCTGGACCGGCTTTGCGGAGTCCATACCATTCTCGACACTTGCGGCTGTGCGCCGGAGGAGGATTTCCGGCGCATCGCCGGGAAGGTTTCGGCGGTTTTCTTCGGGCTGAAACTGCTTGACCCGGAACAGGCGAAGCGCTGGACCGGGCAGGGCAACGCCATCGTGCTGAACAATCTGCGATGGCTCGACGTGGAATCCGCCACGCCCTACCGGCTGCGGATTCCCCTGCTGCACGGTGTGACGGACACGCCGGAAAACCTGGCGGCGCTGGCGAAGCTGGCCCGCACGCTCGGGCGGTTGGAGCGGATCGACTTTCTGCAATCCAACCCTAACGCGGCGGCCAAATATCCGGCGGCGGGACGGACGTTCGAACCGGGATTCGACGTCGGAAGCCCCGGTATCCTGCCCGCGGACTTCTCGCCGGGCGTTCCGTTCAAACTGCTGGACGAGGGAGAAATCGAGTGACCCGTTCAGCCGACTTTCCTTACCCGGCACCGGCACCCTGCCGGTCTGGGTGCAGGGGCGAAGCACCCCTGCCCGCCGGAGGCTACCGGCGCGAAGCGAAAGAGCTACATAAGCAAAATCGAAGATTTTGCCGCGTAGCGCCGAGGCGGAGTTG
>Ga0209373_10005386_pt1 | contig 10465 bp, 11 predicted proteins | sample Higcelweek5metaG_FD_187173 | JGI IMG/M metagenome (GOLD analysis project Ga0209373, IMG submission 187173) | Freshwater pond sediment microbial communities from the University of Edinburgh, under environmental carbon perturbations - High... | ecosystem: Environmental > Aquatic > Freshwater >...
GGCCGTTGAAGAGGCGCGGTTCGAGGTCCTGGGCGAGTCTTCCATGACGGTGAGCATCGGCGTTGCCGGGGCGCGGCAGGGCAGCCTGGAGGCGCTGCTGCGTGATGCGGACGCGGCCCTTTATGAGGCCAAGCAGGGCGGGAGGAACCGCGTGGTCATCGCTGCGGATGGGATGGAGCGCAGGGTGGAGGAGCTGGAAGAAGCGTAGGTGGGAAGGAAGACATCTACAGGCGCGCGGCGGCGGGCTGCTCTGCTTCCGCCAAAGGATCCGGGTGCAAGGCCAGATGCGTCACTATATCTGAGATGACCAGATGGTGCCGCGAGCAGAGAGAGAAACTGCTGGTCTCGCGTGATGATGAGAACGGAACGTTTCAGCCGACAGGAGAGTACAGGCCCCGAAAGGTTTTTTTTTGCCTGTTGCCTAGGGGCAATTTCCTTTGACGACCTTGTGGTGAACCTCAAGGGTCAAGGTTTGGATGTTCAGCGTTAAATCTCTCACGAGCTCAGTGAGTTGGGTGTTCTGATTCATCAGGCGCTGGAGCTGCTCCGCTTGCTGGGCGGCCAGCAGTTCGCGCTGTTCTGCAGCCCTGGCGATATCTTCCCGGTGTTCGGCATCGGCTTCGGTATGCGCTTTGTCCCGCTGGGCCTGTCTTGTCTGCGCGAGAAGGATCAGCGGAGCGGCGTAGGCGGCCTGGAGACTGAAGGCAAGATTGAGCAGAATGAAAGGATACACATCGAAGTGGAAGGGCCCGACAACATTCAGGCCGACCCAAATCATCACCAAGACAGTTTGCCCGACAAGAAAGAGGGGCGTTCCGAAAAAGCGGGCAAAAGCCTCTGCTTTGAGCGTGAACCAATCATTCCCGAAAACATGCTCCAGATGGCGGTGCGGCGCGAGAAAGCGCAAATGATGCAGGGCTGCCGTGTCGGCCAAGGATTCTGATTGGGGCTCGGCTGTGCTCGTCTTCATGATTTCTCCACCTGTAGCCACGCAACACGTTGAATCACTCAGGCCGTGTGATGACGCTTGGCGAGTAACGCTTGAGCTTGGAGAGAAATAACGGTTGCCTTAGCTTCCCGTCTTCGCCAGTTCCTTGAGCTTTTGGAAGCAGGTCTGCAGCGATTCGTTGTCGCCCACGAACTGCTGCAAAAAGGCGTTGATGGGCGCGACCATGGTGATGGCGCGGTCCACATCGGCGCTGGCGCCCTTCTGGTACGCCCCGATGTTCACCATGTCCTCCACGCGCTTGTACGTGCTCATGAGCCGGAGCACCGTGCGCCCGGCCTCGATGTCGTCCCTCGCCACCACCTCGCTGCGCAGACGGCTGATGCTCTTGAGCACGTCGATGGCCGGAAAGTGCGCCTGGTCCGCCAGTTCGCGGGTGAGCACAATGTGCCCGTCCAAAATCGAGCGCACTGCATCGGCAATGGGTTCGGAAAAGTCGTCGCCGTCCACCAAAACCGTGTAGACGCCGGTGATGGAGCCCACAGCGCTTTTGCCCGCGCGCTCCAAAAGCTGCGGCAGCAGGGCGAAGACGCTCGGCGTGTAGCCGCCGCGCGTGGGCGGCTCGCCAGCGGCCAGGCCAACCTCGCGTCCGGCCATGGCGAAGCGCGTCACGGAGTCCATCATGAGCAGCACGTCCAGGCCCTGGTCCCGGTAATACTCGGCCACCGCCGTGGCGGCGAAGGCCGCGCGCATGCGCATGAGCGGGCTCTTGTCGCTGGTTTCCACAATGACCACGGACCGCGCCATGCCCTCGGGTCCCAGGTCGCGCTCGATGAACTCCACCACCTCGCGGCCGCGTTCGCCCACCAGGCCGATGACGTTGATGTCGGCTTTGGTGTAGCGCGCCATCATGCCCATAAGCGTGCTTTTGCCCACGCCGGAACCGGCCATGATGCCCACGCGCTGGCCCTTGGCCAGGGTGAGCAGGCCGTTGATGGCGCGCACGCCGACATCGAGCGGCTCGTCGATGCGCGGGCGCTCCATGGGGTTTGGCGGGTTGCGGTAGAGCGGCACGAAACTGTCGGGCGCGATCATGCCCTTGCCGTCGATGGGCGTGCCGAAGGAATCCAGCGTGCGGCCAAGCAGGCCGGGGCCCACGGGAAAATGCGGCGGCGATGAGGAATTCTTGATGAGGCTGCCCGGACGGATGCCGCGTATGTCGCCATAGGGCATGAACAGGCAGGAGCCTTCCTTGAAGCCGACGACCTCCGCCGGAATGGGGTCGGAGTCGCGGTTCTCCGGCAGCAGGTGGCACACGGAGCCGACCGGGGGGCGTATGCCCTGGCCTTCGGCGATGAGCCCGATGACCCTGGTGACCTTGCCAAAGGTTTGACAGAGCTCCAGGTCGTCAATGGCCTGGGAGAGTCCCTCTGGGCCAATCGCCATGGGGGCTACTCGCCTGCGGCGGGCGTTGCGCCGGGCATGGCTTCGGGCAGGCCCAGCTGTTCCAGATAGGGCTCAAGCAGGGCCAGCCGGTTGCCGATGGCGTTGTCGGCCAGCATCTCCGGGGTCTCCAGCACCACGCCGCCCATGGTCAGGGAGGCATCGGCGGAAATTTTCCACTGGCCCAGATCCTTGCGCGAGGCCTGGATCTGCTCCATGAGGCTGCGCGCCAGCTCAAGATCCTGCGGGGCCACCTTGAGGGTGAACTCGCGGTGGGCGTCCAGCCGGGAGCAGCCCTCGTCCATGAGCCGCTCCAGAATTTCGGCGCGGCGGGTGTCCATCTCCAGGGAAAGAGCCCTTTTGGTGAACGTCTTGGCCAGTTCGGCAAAATCGTGGCGGCGCGCGTCCCAAACCTCGCGGCCCAGCGTCTGGATGTTCGCCAAAAGCAGTCCCATGGCTTCCACGTGGCTCGTCACCTCGGCATCCAGGCGGGTCTGGGCCTCGGCTTCAGCCTGGGCCTTGGCCTCGGCCACGGCCTGATCCACCTCGGCGCGCGCAAGATCGCGGATGGCCTGGGCCTCAATCGCGGCCTTGGCCATGGCCTGGGTGATGATCTCCCGCGCCATGTCCTGGGCCTTGTGCTTGCAGCGGCCGATGTACTCGACCTCGGTGGCTTCGTCCCAAACGGGCCGGTGGCGCTTGCCTTCAATTTCCTGAATGGTCATGAATCCCGCGCCGGGCGAGTCGCAGCCCATGAGCACGCGGCCGGAGTAGAGCGGGGGAGCGCCGGTCTCTGGATTAGATGAATTCATCGCCGCCGCCTCTGCTGATAGCTATGCGGCCTTCGCCTTCGAGGCGCCGGACCGTCTTGACGATGTTCTGCTGGGCGCCTTCCACTTCGGAAAGCTTCACAGGGCCCATGATCTCCAAATCTTCGCGGATCATGCCCGCGGCGCGCTCGGACAGGTTCTTGAGGAACTTGTCCTTCAGGTCGTCGCTTGCGCCCTTGAGGGCCTTGGTCAGCTCCTCGTTGGAGATGTCCTTCAAAAGCTCGCGGATGCTGCGGTCGTCCAGGCCCTTGATGTCTTCGAACACGAACATGAGGTTTCTGATGTCGTCGGCCATCTGCTGGGACTCTTCCTCGATCTCGGAGAGCACTTCCTCTTCGGTGGCGCGGTCCACGGCGTTCAGGATCTCGGCCACGGAGTTGATGCCGCCGACCTTCTTGCCTTCCTTGCCGCCCATGGCGATGAGCTGGCTCTGGAGCACCTTGTCCACTTCGTGGAGCATTTCCTCGGCCACGGCCTCCAGCTTGGCCAGGCGCATGAGCACCTCTGCGCGCACGCCGGAGGGCAGGTTGGACAGAAGCTCTGCGGCCTGATCCGGGTGCAGGTGGCCCAAAATAAGGGCCAGGGTCTGCGGATGCTCGTTTCTAAGGATCTGGGCCAGAATGCGCGGGCTGACGTTGGAGAGTTCCTGGAAGGGCGTGGGCCCGGTGTTGATCTCCAGCGTGTCCAGAATATACTTGGCTGTTTCGGAATCAAGCGCCTTGGTCAGCATGCGCTTCACCTGATCCGCGCCGCCCATGAGAGTCTCGGCGCCGTAGGTGATGGCGTCGTTGAACTCCTTCAGCACCTCAAGCACGTCCTCGCGGGACACGGAATCGATGTCCAGCATGGCCTTTGACACGATGGCGATTTCCTGTCGCTCCATGCGCTTGAAGGCCTCGGCCGTGAACTTCTCGCCCAGGGCGAGCATGACGATGGCTGTTTTCTGGGGACCGGTGAAGCTGGCCACGTATTACGCCTCCTGTCTGGACCAGGACTTTAAGAGCCGGATGGCCTGGTCCATGTTCTGTTCGGTAAGCTGCACGGCCTGGGTCTTCAAAAGCTCCAAGCGGCGCGCGCTATCAAGCGCTTCCTCGGGAACCTCAAGGGTTTCCTCGATGGCCAGGCGCTCTTCGGTGCTGGGCAGACTCGCCACTTCCTCAACCTCCTGTTCTGCAACCTTGGGCCGTATAAGGGCCATGACCACGGGACGGACGACCAGGATCAGGAAGAGGAAGATCAGAAGCCCGGTCAGAAGCGGCTTGCCAAGCTTGCCGCTCAAGTCGAGAAAATTCTTCACCAGAGAGGGGCCTTCGTTCATGTCTGCCGCGCCGAAGGCGATGGAGGACACCTCGATGCTGTCGCCGCGGTCCTTGTCGTAGCCGACAGCGCTGGCCACCAGGGTCTTGATGCGCGCAATCTCTTCCTCGGTGCGCGGAACATAGGTCATCTGGCCGGTCTTCTCGTCCTTGGTGTACGTGCCATCCACGATAACCGCAACACCCAGCCGCTTCAAGTCGCCCACGGGGGCGACAATCTGCTGCTCTTCCTTGTTGATCTCATAGTTGGTCGTGCGGGTTTCCCGGCTGGAGTCCTGGGAGCTCTGGGTTCCCTGGAAGCCGTCGCCACGGAAGTTCGCCTCCGGCACGGCGCCGTCCAGGGCGGCCTTGCCGTTGACCGTCTCCTCGCTTCTTGTCTCGCTGCGCACCACCTGGCTGTCCGGGTTGTACAGCTCCTTCTTGATGGTCTTGTGGCTGAAGTCGAGTTCGGTGTTCACGCGGGCGATGATCTTCTGGGGTCCGATGACCGGTGTCAAAAGCTCCTCGATGCGGCGCTCGATCTTGCGCTCCATCTGGGCCTTGAGCTCGATCTGGGTGGTGTTCATGCCCTGGGTGGCCTCGTCGTCGCTGGGCTGGTAGAGCGGCTGGCCGTTCTGGTCGGTGACGGTGATGCGCTTCTTGTCCAGGCCCTCAACGGCCATGGTCACCAAATTGACGATGCCCTGGACTTCCTTGGGCTCAAGCTTGGCGTCCTTTTCCTTCATCTTGATGACGACGGCGGCGGACGGCGGGGTCTGTTCCTCAATGAACAGACTCTTCTTGGGCACAACCAGGTGCACGCGCGCGCTTTCAATCTTGGGAAATTCGGTGATGGTGCGGGCCAGTTCGCCCTGGAGCGCGCGCTGGTAGTTGATGTGCTGCACGAAGTCGGTCTGGCCGATCTTGACTTCGTCGAAAATTTCGAACCCGATGCCCTGGCCGTGCAGGTTGCCTTCGCTCGCTATCTTGAGGCGCAGCTCGTACACCCGCTCGGCGCGCACCAGAACCGTCTGGCCGTTGTCCTCCAGCTGATAGGGCTCCTTGGTGCTTTTCAGCATGTTGACGACCTTGGCGGCGTCCTCGTTGGAGAGCTTCGTGTAGAGCACCTTGTAGTCGGGCTTGTTCATGTAGATGAGGCCCGCCACAAACAACGCCGTGAGCAGGGCGGTAAGCCCGCCGATGACCATCTGCTGCGAAAGGCTGCGCGCGGTCCAGAGGTTCTTGGCCTTGGCGAGGTATTCGGCGATTTTCGGGTGCATGCTCTCTCTCCTGTGCTCTTAAGTGGCGCGGGGCCTAGAACTGCATCTTGGTGAGTTCCTGGTAGCTCGCCAGGATCTTGCTGCGCACGGCGCCGGTCATGCTCATGGCCAGGCCAGCCTTCTGCAGCTGGATCATCAGCTCATGGACATTGGTGTCTTTGCCGGCGGCGAAGGACTCGACCATGCTCGACTTCTTCTCCTGCATGTCGTTGACCTTCTCCAGGCTGGCCTTCATGGTGTCCATGAATCCGGTGGCGGAGGGCTGCTCCTTCTTGAAGCTTCCGGCGACGCCGGTCTGGAGACTCTGCTGGGCCTTCAGGGCGTTCTGGTATGCCTGCATGGCGACGGACTTGACGATCATGGCGGTGCTCCTTGGGCTTTAAAAGCGCTTAGCGGGCTATCTGCAAGGCCTTGTTGAACATGGCCTTGGTGTCCTGAATGGCCTGGACGTTGGCTTCGTACGAACGCATGGTGGTGATCATGTTGGCCATTTCCTCCACCACGTTGATGTCCGGGTAGGAGACGTAGCCGTCCTTGTCCGCATCGGGGTGGCCCGGCTCGTGCACGCGCTTCATGGGGCGCTTGTCGGTGACGATGCCGCGCACGCTGACGCCCTTGAGCTCGCGGTCCTCCGCGTTCTCCATCACTTTGTCGAAGGGGTTGAACACGGGGGTTGCGGCAAAGGCCACGCTCTTGCGGTGGTAGGGGCCGCCCTCCGGTGTCCTGGTCGTCTTCACGTTCGCCAGGTTCATGGAGATGACGTTCATGTACGTGCGCTGCGCCTTCATTCCGCTGGCGCTGACGTCGAGTGCGCTCATGAAGTCCATTTACTTGCCTCCTTCCTGGATAATGCTTTGCAGTCCGGTGAAGTTCTTGGCCTCAATGTCGGACAGGGCGTTGTACATCATGGAGTTCTTGGCCATGGCCGCCATTTCCTTGTCCAGGTCCACCGCGTCCTCGCCGTAGACCATGCGGGGCTTGAACTCGGTCAGGCCCTTGCCCTGGAAGCCGTTGATATTGAATTCCGAAGGCAGGTGGCGGTCGTTGGTGCGCGCCATCTTGCCCTTGGCGTCCAGGTTCATGGCCGTTTGCAGATCTTCCTCAAAGGCCAGCTTGCGCGCCTTGTATTTTGGAGTGGTCACATTGGCGATGTTGGCCATGACGACATTTTGACGTTCAAGGCGAAGGTCCAGAACCTTCTCCACGACGCCGAAGTGTGACTCGAAAAGCCCTTTCATGCCTTGTTCCTCCTGGGCTTTCGCCCTGTTCTCACCGTGGCCCGCCCTGTGGTTGGCCTTTCGGTTTTGCGGAGTCTTAGCAAAGGGCGTTCCAAGTGAATAACATCCTGTTATTATAAATATATTTGTTGTATGGCTCGCAAAGAGCGGCTTTGGCGCCAGAGTATTGAAGACGCGCGCGAGGCGTTTTGATTTGCACGGCGGCGGCAAGGGGCTGAAGGGCGGTTGATATTTCCTTGGCATACTTGGTGCATGTGCCGGGCAGGCTCTTCAGAGCCGCGCAACTTTTGCCGTCCGCATGGAGACGCGGATTCGTAAAGAGAAAACGGAGGGGAACCATGAGTCATCTGGATTACGAGATCAACAAGGAACTGGGCGAGTGCTATCTGTTCATGGGTGAGCTCGAAAAGGCCGAGGATTATTACAAGAAGGCGGCTTCCTCCAATGGAGTCCACCCGGATCCCTACCTGGGGCTGGCCACCATCGCCGTGCAGCGCGGCGAGCTTGATACCGCCCTGGATTTGTACTCCAAGGCCCACGGCATCGACGCCACCGACAAAACTTTCGCCGGAATCGGCCTGGTCAAGATGGAGCGGGGCGAGAAGGAAGAAGCCTTCGAGCTGTTCCAGCAGTCCCTGGCCAAGAATCCGGAAAACATGGTCTCGCTTTTGAGCATCATCCGCCTCGGACACGAGCTGGAGAGGCTCCCGCAGATCATCCCGATGCTGGAGAACTACCTCTCCATCAATCCGGGCAAGAGCGAAGTCCGCTACTCTCTGGCCGGCTGCATGGTCTGCCTCGACCGCAAGGACGAGGCCCAGGCGCTGCTGGATCAGATCGTGGCCAACGATCCCGGCTTCGCACCCGCGCGCGAGCTGCTTGAGCTGCTCGACGCCTAACTGACGGTCTCCCCTCCCTAATGGCTCTCTGTCCCCCCCCGGTCGGTCGGGTGGGGACAGGGAACCGCATATGCGGGGGCGCCAGTCTTAGGTAAATCCGCCTCGGCTTGCCTTGGGACGGATCTTCTGGCACAACCTTTCAAAACAGAGAGGGTGTGCATGGACTTCCTTCCTATCCGGCGGGCAATTCTGTCCGTTACCGACAAGTCGGGTCTGGCTGATTTTGCTTCTTTTCTCACCGCGCGCGGCGTGGAGCTCATCTCCACCGGCGGAACCCACAAGAAACTCGTCGCCGCGGGCCTCAAGGTCACCAGCGTCAGCGATGTCACCGGCTTCCCCGAGATTATGGGCGGCCGGGTGAAAACGCTGCATCCGCGCGTTCACGCAGGCATCCTGGCCGATAAGGACAATCCGGGCCACATGCTGACCCTGGAAGAGCTGCGCATTGCGCCCTTCGACATGGTTTGCGTGAACCTGTATAATTTTGCCGACGCCGCCGCCAAGGGCGTGGACCTGCGCGCCGCGGTGGAGGAAATCGACATCGGCGGGCCGTGCATGCTGCGCGCTGCCGCCAAGAACTTCCACTCCGTGCTCGTTGTGCCCGATCCGGCCTTCTACCCGCGCATTGAGGCCGACCTGAAGGCCCACCCGGAGGGCGTTTCCCTGGCCCTGCGGCGCGAGCTTGCGGCCGAGACCTTCGCCCGCGTTTCCGCCTACGACAACATGATCGCCAAATACCTGGCGAGCGCGCCCCTGTAATAAGCCGGGAGGCTTTCCACCATCGCCCAGAAACCGCAAGGCAACATCCAGGGCCTTAAGGCCAATCAGATTCAGCGTCTTTCCCGCCTGTCCACCCGCCGATTCCCCTCGGCGGGCGGCGGGTACACCACGGACCAGGCGAGGGAGCTCGGCCTCCTGAGCCGCGACGTGGGCCGCCAGCTCGGCCTGCTCATCGACCGCCAGGGCCGGGTGGAGATGCTCATCGTGGGCGATCCCTCCGCCATCTACATTCCAGAGCTGCCCCGCGCGCGCCTGGGCGAAACGCGCCTGCGCGGCCTGCGCCTGCTGCACACCCACCTTTCCGGCGAGCCCCTGACCCAGGAGGACTTGACGGACATGGTGGCCCTGCGCCTGGACAGCGTCTCCGCCCTCACCGTGGGCGACTTCGGCGAGCCGCAGCAGCTGCACCTGGCCCACGTGGTGCCGGTGAACCCCCTTGCCGCCGCCGATACCAAGCCCTACGACGTGCTGCCCCCGGCCCGCTGGGACAAGTGCGAAGTGGACCACACCGCCATGGTGCAGGCCCTGGAGGACGAGTTCGCCAAGCAGGAGCGCGCCGCCAAGGCCGACGAGGGACGCGAGCGCGCCCTTCTGGTCAGCGTTTCCTCTGCGCCTAAGATTGTGCAGGAGCGCAGCCTGGACGAGCTGACCGAGCTTGCCCGCACCGCCGGGCTGGCCGCGCCGGCGCGCATGATCCAGCGCGTGCCCAAGGGCGACTCGCGCCACATTCTGGGCAAGGGCAAGCTGCAGGAGCTGGAGGTCGTGTGCCTGCAAGTGGGCGCGCAGATCGTCATTTTTGACCAGGACCTTTCGCCCTCGCAGCTGCGCAACCTGGCCGAGACCACGGAGCGCCGCGTGCTCGACCGCACCCAGCTCATTCTGGACATTTTTGCCCACCGGGCCACCAGCCGCGCAGGCAAGCTGCAGGTGGAGCTGGCCCAGCTGAAGTACACGCTGCCCCGGCTTGTGGGCAAAACCCCGGCCATGTCGCGCCTTATGGGCGGCATCGGCGGCCGCGGACCCGGCGAGACCAAGCTTGAGATCGACCGCCGCAGAGTGCGCGAGCGCATCACCAAGGTGAAAAAGGATCTGGAGGAGGTGCGCAGGCAGCGCAGCGGCACACGCGACCGCCGCGCCAAGGCGGGCGCTCCGGTCATTGCGCTGGTGGGCTACACCAACGCGGGCAAGTCCACGCTGCTCAACACCCTCACCGGCAGCTCCGTGCTGGCCGAGAACAAGCTTTTCGCCACCCTGGACCCCACCAGCAGGCGCATCCGCTTCCCGCGTGAGCGGGAGGTCATTTTGACCGACACCGTGGGGTTCATCCGCCGCCTGCCGCCGGACTTGAAGGAGGCCTTCCGCGCCACCCTGGAGGAGCTGGAGTCCGCCGACGTGCTGGTGCACGTGGCCGATGCCTCGCACCCGGAGGCGGTGGAGCAGATTGAGGCCGTGGAGTCGATTCTGCGCGAGATGGAGCTTTCGGAAACGCCGCGCATTCTGGCGCTCAACAAGTGGGAGCTTTTGGACGAGGATCAGCGCGAGGTGATGCGGCGGCTGTACCCGGCGGCGATTCCGGTGACGGCGCTCAAGCGCTCCGGGCTGGTGCCGCTGGTGGCGGCCATTCTTGGGCTTATGCCTACGGAGCCGCTGAACGGCCCGCCCCGCGACCCGAACGCGCCTGTGGAGCCGTCAGACGATGGCGTGGCGGTATGGGACGTGGAGATGGGGAGTGACGTGGTGCAGTGAGGGGAGAG
>Ga0209373_10005387_pt1 | contig 10464 bp, 9 predicted proteins | sample Higcelweek5metaG_FD_187173 | JGI IMG/M metagenome (GOLD analysis project Ga0209373, IMG submission 187173) | Freshwater pond sediment microbial communities from the University of Edinburgh, under environmental carbon perturbations - High... | ecosystem: Environmental > Aquatic > Freshwater >...
AGAACCGTTCAGAATCGACTGAGCCGATAATACAGTTCCGTTCCAGTCCATAAAATTGACGGCATGCACTTTTGTCCACTGAGCAAAAAGCGTTACATCAGCGGAAATGGAGAACGTAGCGGCCGGTGAGTAACTAGTGCCGGTGCCGTTAGCAGCAGTGTTCCATCCCGAAAAGACGTACGCTGAGCGCGTAAAGGAGTTCGGGAGAACCGTAACCGTGGAAGATCTTACATGAGAATTATTGACATCCGTAACGGTACCCGTGCCTCCGTTGGCATCATATAAGACATCAAAAGCGGTTAAGAAACCTGCCGATTTGGCCATCTGGCTGTACGAAGTCGCTGTCTCGAGTCCGGCCACCGTTGTAATTGTTTGGCACGCTTTATTCATTTGAGTTAAATCAACATCAACAATGAAAGCACCTTGAGGTGACGTAAGGACGGTGTGATCCAGAATAATCTTTGAATGCCCTTCCGTGACCGATGAGTCAAGATTATCTCCGGCAAATATTGCCGCAAATCCGGAAGTTGGGTTGCAGGAAGCATTAATATCGCTTTGGGTGATCATGATATCTCCGCCGATATTTACCCCGTTGAACGTTGTCGTCAGAATTCCAAAATACCATCCGAAAATCTGCGCGGTACTGTTCGTTATCTGAATATCACCGCCCGAATATAACCCGTATAGATAAGAATAAACCACCAAATCAGAACAGCCGCTCAGCGTGATGCCCTCTATAGCATTTAGGCATGATGAAGTCGCAGTTAGGTTTATATCCCCCGGACAGTTCATGGTTAGTGAACCAGAGGTTCGGATGGCGCTTGCGCCCGCATTAACGGTTAACGAACCGCTTCCGCTGATCGTAAGATCGCCGTAACAATAAATACCATCCCAGTCATATTGAATAAAATTCTCGGAACCGGATTGCAATACCACTTTCGCATCCGCGGGCAATATAACAGCAGCATCGACTTGCGCGACGGCCTCCGTTTGAATTCCTTCCGGGCTAAAAAATATATCGCTGCCCTCCGCCAATTTAACTCCGTTCAGACTCAGTGTTTTGGATGCTGCGTCCCACGTCCATCCGGTGCCGGATGTGCCCGGAAAGTTCGGATCACTGCTGTCCAGAGAAAAGTCCAGCGGCAATTCGAGAGCCTCGTCCGGCTCATATAGGGTAATGGTAAATGTGCCTGTGTCGTAAGAATCATATCCGCCGATCAAAAAATAGTAAGTCCCGGTGGATGTCACGGTATAATTCAATCCCTTGAGAAAAGGTGTGGAAAGCCGGGCAAAACCACTGTTAAAGAAAAACATATAAGGGAGGAAATCCGTTGCGGACTGAATGACAACTGTCTGACCCTCCTCCAGATTCAGTGCATATCCCTTCGCAAAAACTTCATATCCATCCGGGTCTTGGATCAAGACGGAATCGTCTCCGGGCAGACCCAGTGTTTTGGTATCGGACGAAGGCATAGTAATGGGTGTGTAGGTGAGGGTATCGTAGGAAATCGGGACATTTGTCGTGTGGATTTGTGAATCGGGTACACCGGTAATCGTACAGGAAACGGAGGCACCGATCTTATAAACGGAACAAGCGATGGTACCCTCATTGATCAAACTTCCGCCGTAAACATGAACTATACTTCCGTCGTCAACCGAAGCTCCGGCTTTATTGGTGAAACTTGCGCCGGTCTGTAGTTTGATCTTTGTTTGATAAACCTGTCCGTAGTTCAGAAAAATACCGGAAACGTTGATCGGGGAATTACCGCTCAATGATATTCCGCCTTCATTGATCAGCGTTGCTCCTGACTGGACGATGACGGTATTGATAGATAATGTCACGGGTTCCCCTGTGCAAGATCTTACAATGAGGGTTTTTCCGGAGGGAACGGTAATGGAAGCACCAGATTTCAGTGGTGCGGTCAGTTCAATTACGGTTCGCGCAGGATCCGCGAGGGCATTTGTCAGGTCAGTATAATTTGTGACCGGAAAAGCATTATCCAAATCAGATCCGCTGCCGTCTCCGGAAGCCGAAAGTGTTACCGGTACCAGAGTCAAGATCATGATCAAAGCAATCAGAACGGACAAAATTTTGGATTTCATATTGAGCCCCCCCACAAGCAATAAATATCAAATAATCAAAGTTAATTATATATCCTATGTTTATATGTAACAATAGCGCAACAAAGACATTGAACAATTATTTATTGCACGAAAAACCACGAGTCGAGAAACCCGGCGAGCACTGGATAGCTTGCCCTAAGCGACTGGCGACGTATTTGGAGAACGTGCCAGCGTAAATTACTTTTTCCGCGCCATGCATGGACACACAACGATGGAGACATCGATCCCGCAATCGTGACTTTATGGGAAATGGCCGTCGCGGGTTAAGCGCGGCGGCTTTTTTATTTAGCTGGTAAAGCGACAAGTGAAGCATGGGGCAGAATCGACATTTGTTGAGAAATAAAGTGTAAACTATATGCATATTTGGTGAATACAAAGCTCGAGCTGTTGTGGCTATATTTCTCGGAATAAGGAGATAGTATAATCTTGCAGATTCCAGTTTCAAGCGAAATGGGTGACCATGTAGAAATAGAATTACCAATTGGCGGATAATCACAAACGGTAGAGAGGAATTCCATCAAGGATGTACATTTTTACGCATAATCAGTTACGGATTCAATGAGTAATTGATTATGAGACAAGGATGGAAATAAATAAATGAAGAGTGATTTTGAGGAAATTTGTGACCTTCTAAGAAAGTGGATACCCAAAGGGCAAAGAACATTGCCAAATGGAACACAGATATTGTGTCCTGTTCCCCATGTAGCGCCACAGGCATGGCTGCATAAAATTTATGCAGCACTTTCTGAGTCAGAAATAACGGAATACGAAAAGAAATTCCCTCTTTCATTTCCGAGTGAATATAGAGAATTTCTTCATTATGCAAATGGGATAAATGTCTTTTCGGATAGTTTTCGTATTTTCGGGTTAAGAACATCCTATTGCAGAATCGGAGATGAGGCGATACAGCCGTACGATCTTATGGGAAGCAATCAGGAGAGGCCAAGGGGCTGTCCGAATGAATGGCTATTCTTTGGTAGTTATAGGTGGGACGGGACCAGACTCTTGTTTGATTTGAGTGATCCTACAAATCAAAATAAGGTGTATCGGTGTGTCAAAAAGACGCTTGAAATTTTGCAGGAGTGGCCTGATTTTTGGGAGTTTTTGAAAAGCGAAATCAGACGTCTTGAATTTCTTTATGATGAGAACGGTGTTAAATTGGATAAGGATGCTCCAACCATATAACGAAGTATAGAGGCAGAAAAATGGGAAGACATTTATATTTTTTCATGCAAATCGAAGATGAGCAAGATAATCTATATCTTGCAAGCGAATTAGGCGATATCCTACTAGATGACAAGGGGAATGTTCTTTCACATGCAGAAATAATTAACCCTGAAATAATGAGATTTTACATAGTGGCACCGAATTCAAAAATTACATATAGCGATAATGGCTTTATTGACAGTTATCGCTCGGATGTAATCGAGTTCAAGAGGAGCATGATATGGACACCCAATACAATGGATTTAGGAAGAATCTGGGTTGAACTGAATTATTACGATAAATTAGGAAATAGCATGACCAAAGAAAAATGGTTAAGCGACAAATTTGAAAAATTCAGAAAAATCATTAAAAAGAACTGCAGAATAAGCAAGTGTAAAAAATTCTATGTTGGTGATCATGCCTACAAACAATATAAAAACGGAAGTATGAGACTGATGGCAGGTCCTACACTCGAAGTCGAAGTTGATTAACTCGGACAAACTACAGATGGATAGGGTTGCCCGGAGAGTCTTGTCATACTCCACCCAAAGCGCCTCCAGTCCGGAACTTTTCAAGCTGGATTGTATGAATCTACGGCAAATCAGGGAGATTTAGCGTATGAGGCAGAAGCATACTTAAAAGACACAGGACGTGCGGAGGTGCTGTCAAGATATCTTAACGAACAAGTTTCTTACAGAATTGGGATTGCAAAGGGCGTATTTGATGTCGTAACGGGAAAACCGCTTTGCGAATTAGCAGGTATGGTTGAAACCAGCGTTAGCGGAAATACTTATATCAGGGATGCAACAAAAAAGTTTATTCAGGAATCGATACTTCACGGATCAACACTTTTTCATGTTAAGCAATTCATGAAGGGATAAATTATATCTCAAGTACAATTAGAGTAAATGAATAAAGGACATGTTATTTGAAAATCCCCGAATACCTTGCAAAGGAGGGTTATAAAATGAAGTGGTATCAACCGATAGAATGTGATAAGACTGTTAAGAACCCGCTGGTGTGTGATTTTGATAATTTGAAGCAATTTGGGCACAACGAAGAAACCTTTAAAGAAGGGAAATTTGTAGATGGTTGGAATGACAGTATATTTTTTCAAGCAAAGAAGAAAGAAAATGATGGAAACCCTGATGACGCGCTTCAGAATTATTTAATGTTGCCTATTTACTCATGTAAACTTATTACTGAGTTAAACAAAGCTGGCATAACCGGGATACAGTACTTGCCAATAAAAGTGTTGAAATCCAATAATGACTGTCTGGATGGATTTTGTATTGCTAACATACTAAACTGTATTGAGGCGTTTGATGAAAATAGTTCCGATTTTAATCGATTTAGTGAAGATTTCCCGAATCCTTACGTAAGGGGGAAAATCGCAGGTGTGAAAAAATACGTGTTACAAGCAGATAAACTTATTGGCTTAGATATAATTCGATTAAAAGAATACAAACAAAGTTTTTTTGTATCCGAGAAGTTTAAAGACGTATTTAAAAAAAGTAAATTTACCGGCTATTCATTTAGGGAAGTTGAGTTGGGTTAGGGAGTTTTTGGGTCAATAAATAGTTTTTGCTTATGGTAAAACATCAAAAACACTAACCCAAATGCATCAAAAACACTAAACGAAAAACATCAAAAACACATAACGACCGTTGACTGAAAGAATTGATTAAGGGCACGATAGAAAAGGATCGAACAAGCGCTCTTCGCGAGCCGGATTTGCTGATTGTGATTACCGGAGGAGAAATGGCGTATGAGCGATCGGACGGGGTCAAAATAATTCCCATCGGATGTTTGAAGGATTAAGCGCTTTAGGAGGTTGCCTGTGAAAAACATTCTTAAGAATTTTCTAATGCCGGGATTTGTATTGGGAATTGTTTTTGGAGCTTTTATTTGGCTTGTAAAGGATTTATATACGGCAATAACTGCCGGGGCGATAACAGGAGTCCTTTTTGGAACAGTAATGGGTGTCTTCACGGTTTTCATGGATTTGAAATATAGAGGGAAAGGCCCTGAGTTTACCGGAAATCCAAATATAACTATGGAAGGTCCTGCAAATCACATGGTGGGTAAAGAAGGCGTTGGGGGATGGCTGTACTTGACGGACAAGGAACTGTACTTCAAATCACATAGTATGAATGTTCAGAAGCATATACTTATTTTACCGCTTGAAAAAATTGAAGTGGCCATGAAAACAAAAATCTACGGGATAGTACCCACCGGACTGATGATTATTACGACGGAGGGAAAAGTAGAGCGATTTGTTGCATATGATAGGAAGAAATGGGTTCAAAAAATAGAAGAGGGAATTTCGGGAATGAGGTAAGATCAAGCTCCGATTTTCCAAATCTCCAAACGACAACCCTTACTTTTCAAGATGAACGAGGTTATTATGGATTATCTTTTTTCTGTTCTCATACCAATAAGTGAAATTAAAAAAACAAAAATAGTTGAGATCATGGCGAAATGGGGGGGGGATGAATTTTCTCGAAATCCAAGGGAGTTTACTTATGAAAATGCGTTGGATTTTCATGAGATTACCGATTTGAACTATTTTCAGAAAATAATTGGAAAAGGATTTGATGTTTGCAATTGTATTGCACTTTATTTAGAGGGTAATCAAATACAAACGTTAGTGGCCCTTGCACATACGCAAGCACTTAACATACTTGATAATAAATTAGTACTTTTCATATTTGAGCTTTTTAACACTCTGAATACATTTTGTATAACAATTGAAATAGAAGACGAATGTACTAATAATATATACTTCGTTTCTAATGCTCAAGAAGCTATTAAAATTATTATTGGTAGTTTAATAGGGACATCATCCAAAGGAATTATTATTGTGAAAAAAATCGACGAATGTTGTGGTCAACTATTGTTGTAACACTATGTCCTAATTCGCGTTAATCGAGACGGAAACAGTGTGCTTTCTCACTTTCGCACCTTGAAAAATGAATATTTCAAATTTAAATAAAACGTGCGCCCCCTAAATCGCCTGACCCTCCTTGAAAAGACCCTAAACGCAGTGCTTTTCGAGCGGCAGCAATTTACATACGACAGTAACGGTAACCAGCTCCAAACCACACGCACAATGTATACCGGCGGTATCCCCGGAACACCGGTCATCACACAGCAGAATATCTACGATCTCAGAAACCAGCTGATCCGGACCGTGACGGAAAACGGAACCATTGTCGAAAACGTGTATAACGGAGACGGGTTACGTGTTAAGAAAATTGTAAACGGCACGGCCACCTTCTACCTCTACGAGTACCAACGTGTGGTCCTCGAGCAAAACAGCCTGGGCGATGTGACGGGCAGAAATATCTACGGCACGAATCTTCTGATGCGCACCGTCGGAGTGGATGCGTTCTTCTACATGTATAACGCGCATGCGGATGTGACGGCGCTGCTTTCTATTAGCGGAACGATTATTGCCACGTACTACTATGACACATTCGGGAACATTCTCGAGCAGACGGGAAGCACCGATAACAGCATCCTTTTCGCGGGATACCAGTATGACAAAGAGACCGGGCTCTATTACCTCAATGCCCGCATGTACGATCCGGTTACGGCGCGGTTCATGCAGGAAGATACGTATACCGGACAGAACATGGATCCACTGAGTTTGAATCTTTACACGTACTGTCACAACGAGCCACTGATGTACTCGGATCCGACGGGGCATAAAGATGCAGGAATGACAGGAAGTATGTATGGAATGCCGGCATCTGTGTATTACAACTATCACCAATATACCAAAGTATGGGAGTCCAAGAAGACAAAAGCGCAGGCGGACGCAGCCAAGAAAGCCTATTTTGCAGCACAGAGTTATTCGGAGCCGTCGAAGAAGTTGGTGCTTGACGCGCTCTTAGATACCGAATTCCAAGATGCGGCTTATGAGCCAATCCGGGAAATGACCGTTGCGACGATGATTGCATCAGATAAGAGCAACCTTACCTTGGCCGGCATTGAGAATCAAACGATGAAAAATATTTTGAAAGCCGACTTGAAAGGACAGATTATTGACATCAAGACAGCGGAGCCATCATTTGATGGATTTCTGAAGGATTGTAATGAACACCCGGAACCGTTTATAATTGGTGGTACTCTAATCTCATTGCTACTTGCGATACCGACCGGCGGTGCCAGTTTTGGAGCTTTTCAAGGTGCTATGCTTGGTGGCGGATTAACGTTAGGAGCTACAGGAATAAGCGACTACCGGGATAACGGAACCATTGATTTGAAGGGTACAGATTATGCAAAACAATGGCTTGGAGGGGCGGTCGCTGGAGGAATAACGGCCGGAGCTTTCGGAGCAAGTGCGGGATTGAGCACATTTCAGAAGATGGCATACGTCGGTGCCTCAACCGGAATTGGTAATGGAGCTTATCAATATATAACAACCGGAAAAGTAGATAATGTCGAGATGCTGAACAATGCTCTTGGTGGCGCAATTGTAGTCGGCGCGACGGATTTGGTTTCAAAAGGGATTAGTTCTCTGGTAAAATCGATTAAGAAAGTGATGACGCCACAGACGACGCAGACTTCCCAGACGGCAACGGGAGCGAGCACGGGAGTAACAAATAATGCAAACAACGGCAGTACGTACTATCATGTTACAACTGAAGAAGCAGCAGCAGAGATTACTCAATCTGGCAGCCTAGGCAAATTAACTAATAGTTGGGAATCAAGAGTATTCGCATTCACGGAACAGCCTACCCAATCACAAGCATATGCAGCTGGTATTGGAGACAGAGCACAAACAGTATTAAAATTTAATACCATTGCATCGTTTGAGCCCGACTCAGGAATTGTTAATTCTAGCGTGAAAAATATCGCTGTTCAAACAACTTATGGACAAAGAGTACCAATAAACATTTCGAATGTTGAGACTGTAGGATTTATGCCAGAACCGGCTAAGTGGTGGCAATTTTGGAAATGGGGGACATCATGAAACTTGAAATAAAAGTTGATATCAAAGAGGGTTTGTATTTTCCTTCTCTTGCAAATTTTGGAAGCACTATCGATGACATTGTGGGCTTGCATTGTAGTTTTTTCAGTGGGAAAGCTTATGGCATTATCGGAGAATGTGGTTCTGGGGGTTGGGGATTATCAAGTGTGTTGACAGGAAGAGATACACAGCCAACCCAAAAAATATTGATTAATGAGAAAGAGTATTTTCAAGAAGATTTAAAACAATTTGGCTGGTACGTCGGTGACGGTATAGAAAAGAAATATTTGTTCGGAAAAGAAAAAAGTGTTCTCGAACAAATTAAGTTTGGAGTAAAAAGCCATAACAGTGAAATTAGCGTAGATGAAATTGTTCAGAAATTTCATTTATCAAAAGATAGGCTTGATATGAAACTATCAAACTTGAGTTGGGAAAAATGGAGAGCCTCAACAGCAATAGGTTACGCTTTACAAAGAAAAATTTTCTGTTTTCCATGGCTAAACACTGCTCAAGTCAACGATTTGATACTTAACACGGGATTACATATTTATATTGACATACTCAAAAAAGAAGGGGCGACAATAATTGTACCAACTGAAAAAAAAGAAGCACTTGAAGGCATTGTCGATGAATATGTTATCTTGAACAATCCCAGACACGAAATAGCCCAAAGAGCGAGAGAGCAAATAGCATATCATTTTCAAGAAAAGAACGGCTAATTTTGCAAATGCGGTCATGTTTCGCTGGATTACAGCTAAAATTCGAACAACCAGATATTGGAGGAATTGTTTTTAAGACTGCCTGAATATCCAGGGAAACAAACATCCAATGAAACAACCCATTTTCAGGACGAAATTTATGCTCCACAGGTAGCTGTTTTTGGGTCTGTAAAATTGTTTGTCCATACGCTTGGCCTCCATATTCTTATATTTTATATGGTTTTGTTGTGGTCAAGCATTGTTGTAACACTATGTCCTAATTCGCTTAGACCGGGCCTCAAACGGTGTGCGCCAATTGTTATATGTGTGTGGCCGGTGATGATTGTACGTAACGTAGGCGTATTTGTAGATCGCTTCATCCAGTGATTCGTCGTCATGAAAATGATACAGGTGGATCAGGTCGTGTTTCAGTGTGTTGTAGAATCTTTCCATCGGAGCATTGTCGTAAGGGCAGCCGGCACGGCTCATACTTTGTCGGATATCGTGGTTTTTGCAGAACTCAGTAAAATCTAATGAAGTGAATTGGGATCCCTGATCACTGTGAAGAATAAGTTTTCTTGGCGGAATCCGTTGTGATGTCAATGCTTTCCCCAGGGTGTCGATTGCCAGCTGACTGTCAATGTGCCGGCTATTGAGTGTGGCAACCACCGAACGATCGAACAGATCGATAATCGTACAGTTATACCGAGCCATCCCTGATTGTAGCTTGATATACGTAAAATCGGTACACCAGACTTTGTTGATGTCTTCTGCCTCGAAGCTCCGATTCACTAGATTCTCGAACACCTCATGAGGCCTTCCAAAGTAGGCATACTTCATCTTCTTGCGACGAACAATAGCTTTGAGCCCCAATTCTACATTAAGATACTTTCGGACGGTGTTTCTACAGCGGCATATCCATTTCCTGGCAAGCAACACGCGGATGAATCGGGAGCCATAATTGGCGTTGTTCTCGTGATATGTCTTTACAATCTCAGAGCAAATTTCCTCCTTTCGAATCTGGTAGCCCTTCTTACGGTGTCGCAAGTAATTGTAATAAGCGTCCGGACAAGTATTGAATTTCCGCAGAAGCCATCGCAGGCCAAACTACGGATGATTAATTTGAACAAATCGATAAACCACTAATCGATTTCCTTCGCGAAGAATGCAGCCGCTTTTTTTAGGAAGCGTATCTCCTTTTCCTGCTCTTCAAGTTGTCGGCGCAGTTTCCGGTTCTCAACCATAACGTCGTAATCTTCTTTTGTGGTGTGGTCTTTTTGGCATTCTTCGCGGTAATCTTTGACCCAATTTGATATGCTTGCTTTGGAAACCTCATATTCATCCGCCAGTGATCGGATCGTTCTTCCTTCTTCCAAATGCATTCGTACGATTCTTTTTCGGACCTCTGTGTCGTATCTAAACATGCTTTCTTACCTCGTTTCCTAGTATTTCTTATTG
>Ga0209373_10005388_pt1 | contig 10461 bp, 3 predicted proteins | sample Higcelweek5metaG_FD_187173 | JGI IMG/M metagenome (GOLD analysis project Ga0209373, IMG submission 187173) | Freshwater pond sediment microbial communities from the University of Edinburgh, under environmental carbon perturbations - High... | ecosystem: Environmental > Aquatic > Freshwater >...
CTCATTGACACTGCCCACGGGATGGGCCTCAGGGTCATAATGGACCTTATCCATTCGCACTCCGTTTCAAACATTACCGAAGGCCTCGGGCTCCTCGACGGCGATCCCGGCCTCTATTTTCATACCGGACCACGAAGGCTTCATGTGGCATGGGACTCCCTCTGCTTCGACTACGGCAAACCGATGGTTGCCCATTATCTGCTCTCCAACTGCAAATACTGGCTTGAAGAGTTCAGTTTTGACGGATTCCGGTTTGACGGAATAACAAGTATGCTCTACTATGACCATGGCCTCGGTTCCGACTTTGTGTCATACAATCAATACTATAACGGCAACCAGGACGGTGATGCGATTGTATATCTCACCCTTGCCAACAAGCTCATTCATGCTGTCAATCCGAATGCCACCACGGTGGCAGAAGAGATGAGCGGAATGCCCGGTGTGGCCGCTCCGGTTGCCGGGGGCGGAACCGGATTCGACTACCGTCTTGCTATGGGTGTTCCTGATATCTGGATTAAGATGGTCAAAGAGATCCCAGATGAAAACTGGGACCTGGGATATCTGCTCCACGAGCTGACACAGCACCGCGCCGAAGAGAAGGTTGTCTCCTACTGTGAATCGCACGACCAGGCACTTGTTGGGGACAAAACCCTGATATTCAGACTGGCAGATGCGGAGATGTATACCTCGATGAGCATCATTACGCCGAGTCTTGTGATTGACCGCGCCATGGCACTGCACAAGATGATACGCCTCTTCACCTTCTCTGTGGCAGGTGGCGGTTATCTTACTTTTATGGGGAATGAATTCGGCCATCCTGAATGGATAGACTTCCCCCGTGAGGGAAACAACTGGAGCTACAAATATGCACGCAGGCAGTGGAGCCTGGCAGATGACGGGTTACTGCGCTACCGGCACCTGAAGGAATTTGACAGAGCGATGATCGTGACAGGTACCCGGTACGGACTGCCGGGGTTACAGCCCACAGAAGCCCTCACTGTAAATAATGCCGACAAGGTTATTGCATACCGTCGCGGTGAGCTGCTCTTTGTGATGAATTTTAACCCTGTAACATCTTTTACCGGCTACGGCATCCCGGTAAAAGGGAAATACAAGGTAATACTTAACAGTGATGATCCGCTGTTCGGCGGACAGGGAAGGATAGACAACAGCCAGCACTATTTTTCAGTACCCGATTACGGACAATATGTCGTCAATGCACCGCACCACCTGAAACTATACCTGCCTGCACGCACCGCCATGGTGCTTCTGAACGAACAGGTAAAGGGCATCAATCAGTTATAAGCTGCATAAAAAACTCAGTCTACCCACCTCAACAGGCAATAGTCCTGCCTGTGCGGCAATTCCGTATGTTTGGCATAAATCCTCACGCCATAGAAGAAGGCTCCCGCCTTCTCAGGAAGAAAATCAAGATGGTAAATGGCCCTGCTCTTTTTCCTGCTTACCAGCTGAAAATCCTTTCTGGCAACGAAATTGTGCTCACCGTGCTTGTTCAGCTGAGTGACAACAAACTCCACGCCTACGCTCTCCACAGGGATATTTTTTATGTCAAGGATAATTTCGTTCGAATAATTGTGCCCGGATTTGTAAACATGCTCACCAGGATTCGGAACCTTGAAGTTTACCACCTCTATCTCGTCCCAGGTGCGTGACATCTCACTTTTCCATTCTGCCAGTTCGCGGGCAAGGGCGTAGTTATCTGCATTTATCCTATGACTGCGGTCGCGCAATTTTGTATAGTATTTGCTGATATAGTCATTCAGCATCCGTTTTGTTGTGAATTCAGGCGCTACCTTGACCATGGTGTTCTTGATGTAACTGGTCCACTCCCTTGGAATGCCATCATTATCCCTTGAATAATAGGCAGGGATAATTTCATACTCGAGCATATTGTAAATCGTCTCTGCATCCACATCATCCTGCAGATCCTGCACTGCAAAAGTGCGTTTCTTGGGCAGGGCCCATCCTGCAAAGGCATGGTATCCTTCCACCCACCATCCGTCGAGGACACTGAAGTGAATCGTACCGTTCATTACGGCTTTCTCGCCGCTTGTACCCGAAGCCTCGAGTGGCCTGGTGGGAGTATTCAGCCAGATGTCGACCCCACGTACAAGATACTTGGCGAGGTTCATGTCATAATTATCGAGGAACAGTATTTTACCGGCAAACTGTGGCATCTGTGACACCTCATTGATCCTCCTTATGAGATCCTGCCCTCCGCCGTCATTGGGGTGTGCCTTGCCTGCAAAGATGAACTGAAGAGGGCGGGTGGGATTGTTTACTATACCGGCAAGCCTGTCAAGGTCACGGAACAGAAGCGTCGCCCTCTTATATGTGGCAAACCTCCGGGCAAAACCAATTGTAAGTGCCTTTTCGTCAAGATGATTGCTTATACTGATGAGCTTGCGGGGACTGACGTGCCGTTCAAGCATATCTGTCTGAAGCCTCTTGCGTATGTTGTCGAAGAGTCTCTTCTTGAGCTTCATCTTTATCTCGAAGACCTTCGCATCATCGAGCTGGTATATCTTCTCCCAGTTGCTGAGGTCATTCTGGTCGAAATTCTTCGATTCAGTAAGCTTCTCATAAGCCTGTTCCCATTCCGGTGCCGTCCATGTAGCATGATGGACACCATTGGTGACATGACCGATATAAAGTTCCTCCTTCAGGTAACCTGGCCAGAGCTTGGAGAACATTCCCCTGGATACACTTCCGTGAAGCTCGCTTACGCCGTTCATCTCCTGTGACATGCGTGTGGCGAGATAACTCATGTTGAATTTCCTTTCAGTTTCTCCCTCACAGCGGCCCAAAGCCATCATCTCATCCCATGTTATGTTGAGCCTGCCATGGTAGTGTGAGATATATTTCCTGAGCATGTCTTCCTCAAAAGAGTCATGACCTGCCGGCACCGGGGTATGGGTCGTAAAGAGGGTTGAAGCCCTGACTACCTCCCTTGCATCTGCAAAAGTGAGATGTTCTGCTTCAATCAGGTTGCGCATACGCTCAAAACCTATGAAAGCTGAATGTCCTTCATTGCTGTGGAAGACATCGGGTTTTATACCCAGTGCCATCAGGGCCCTGATGCCGCCTATCCCAAGGACCAGCTCCTGCTTGAGCCTGTTCTCGTGGTCGCCTCCATAAAGATAGTGTGTGACAGCCCTGTCCTCAGCGCTGTTTTCTTCCACGTCAGTATCCAGCAGGTAGAGTTTTACCTTCCCCACACTCGCAAGCCACACGCGTACCTTTACAGTTCGTCCCGGCCAGACGAGGGAGACTGTCAGATGATTGTTCTGGCCGTCTTTTACCGGGCAGACAGGAAGCCGTGAGAAATCTTCGGCCTCATAAATAGCCTGTTGCTCACCACGCGGACCGAGTTTTTGTTTGAAATACCCGTAACGGTATAGTAACCCGATACCTGTTATATTCACATTTGAATCACTTGCCTCCTTGAGGTAATCGCCGGCCAGGATTCCAAGACCGCCTGAATAGATCTTCAGGCACGGATGTATTCCGAACTCCATGCTGAAGTAGGCGACCGATGGAAGACCGGCGTTATCCGGTCTGTTCAGGTATTCATTGAATTCCTTATATATTCTGTCGGCATCATCAAGAAAGACCTCGTCTTCAGAAAGAACAACAAGACGTTTGTAATCTATGGCCTCAATAAGTTTCCTGGGGTTATGTCCCACTTCCTCCCAGAGGGTGGGGTCCATTCGCCTGAAAAGGAACTCAGCCTCGCTGTTCCATGACCACCACATGTTACAGGCCAGTTCCTTGAAGTAGCTTATGCGTTCAGGAAGTACAGACTGAACGTAAATATCAGTCCAGATCGGACTCTGGTGAGGCTTGCTTGCCACGAGATCGGTGGCCTCGAGGATGCGGACATAATCTCTCGGCTGATCACGTCGCTCTTCGCTCTTCTCCAGGGCAAGAGTGTATGCTTCGGTGTAAAAATGATAAAGGGTGTTCCAGTTTGCGATTCGTGAGACAGCCCAGGCATCATCCCTGGCCTTCACCACCTCTTCGGGGCTCATCGCCATAAACCTGCCCAGGAAGTCAGCCATTCTGGCAACAACCTCGGGTTCATTGTCATCAGTGCGTTCGACCACAAGACAACCGTTGCCTGGCTCTTTAAAATAAGAGTTAACCCACATTCCGAAACCGGAGAGATTTGTCGTTACGGTGGGAACGCGGAACATCAGACTTTCCAGCGGAGTGTAGCCCCAGGGCTCATAGTAGGAAGGGAACAGGGTAAGGTCCAGCCCGATGAGCAGCTGGTAGTATGACATGTTGAAAATGCCGTCGTCACCGTTGAGGTATGACGGCACGAAAATGACTTTCACTTTGTCTGACTGACTGTTGAGCAGTTTTTCCCTTGCAATCAGGTTAATCGTCGGATCTTCGTTCATGTAGTGAAGCCCGTGTGTGAGGTAACGGTCACCCTCCTCAAGCAGCTTGCCGTCATTTAATGCTGTGATGAGATCCTGTCTCGGGCCCTTGTGATAAGCCGGAACGAGGATGAAGGCGACACACTGACGCTGACTGTCAGGTTTCCGGTTCATTTCACCAAGGGCATTAATAAAGAGATCTATGCCCTTATTTCTGAACTCGTACCTGCCGCTGGTTGCAACAAGGATCGTATCCGGTGCCATTGTGTATCCAAGCACAGTACCTGCAACATTTAAAAGCTGCCTGCGTGCAGTCTTGCGGTCCTGCTCGAAGTTTTCAGCAGAGGGAACAAATGAGTCTTCAAAACCGTTGGGAGTGATAACATCAGGCTCCTTTCCGAGGAATGAGAAACACTCCCTTCCGGTAATTGCACTTACTGTGGTGAAGACATCTGCTTCGACAGCAGACAGTTTTTCGAGAGACTGCTTCGAAACCACATTGAATTCGTGGGCTACCTGTACAGGATTGTATTCGGTGAGCTTGCTGTAGAGTTGCCGGCTGTTGCCTGCAATGCTGCGGCCAAGTACGGTGGCGTGAGTTGTGAAGGAAGTGGCCACCCAGGGTGCATGCTTCTTAAGGTGCAAAACCCCTGTACCGGTCATCCATTCGTGAAACTGGGCCACAACCCTCGGATATTCACGGTGAAAAGCAGTAAAGCTCTCAATTACCTTTCCGGCTGCATATCCGAACAGTGCAGGCTCAACATAATCCCACTGACCGGAGATGCTGTCAAGTTTATATGTTTCCCAGAACCGTGAAAAAATATCACTCTGCTGTCCGAAATAGGGTGTAAAATCAATCAGTATTACACGTGGCGTCCCCTCGATATTCCACCTGCCCGTCCTGATCTTGAGACCCTCCTGGGCTGCTGCGGTTTTCCACTGCGGGAACATCGTGTCATCCGGTGTGAATTCAGGGTTTGTCTTTTCTTCTCTCCATACATCGGGACCGATCAGCACATAGTTGTCGCCAAACTCATTCATTACATTCAATGCCTTGGTTGAAATGACAGTATGAATGCCCCCCACCTTGTTGCAAACCTCCCAGCTTGTTTCGAACAAAAAATCTGCTTTCATCTTAATCCTTGATTATAAACTCTTTACGACCAGGGACATATTTATCCCTGCCGGTATTACGGCCACAAATCTAATCTTTCTTTTTATTTATTCTTTACCGCCGGTTTGACAACGGCTTTTCCTGCTGTGGTCTTCTTCTTCACAGGAGTTTTCTTTTTGGCAGGGGCCCTGGCCGGTGCTTTCACCACTGTCTTTGTCTTGACCGGACCCTTTGCCTCAGACTTTACCTCAGACTTTGCCTTTTTCTTTCCCGGAGCCTTTACCTCTGCCTTTATCTCAGTCTTTGGAGGAGCCTTTACCTCTGCCTTTGCCGGTGCCTTAGCCGGCTTCACCGTAGTAGTTGTCACTGCTCCCTTTTTGACCTTTAGAGCGTTTACAGCCACGGGCTTTTTCAGAATCCCGGCCTTTTTTTCGAGCTTCCTGACCTTATCTTCGAGCTCGCTGATCAGAAGTTTATCTTTCTCAATCGTCGAATTCATGCTGTTAACCATCTCTTCGTGATCATCGACAGGGCACACTGCATTAAGCCGAAGTTCATAATCACTGAGAACATTCATATAATTCATGAATGCCTGATAAGGATTTTCATACGGATTGAAATAGGCATGTACCTCGCCGTCAGAAAAGAACTTGGTTGACATATAGTAAAAATGATCACTGGACTGGAGGTAAACCCAATCGCGCATCAGCTCATCTGATCCGCAGCGTAAGACTCTGTCGGAAAGACTGTAAAGCTTGCTTACGGCGGCAGTCTGCAGCTCATTTCCCATCCAGGCTGTAAGGTCTCTCTCCTCGTCAGCCCATGAGATTGGTGATGGGACATGCAGCACCGAGACCGGCTGATAATGGTCTGCCACTTCTGAAACTGTCATAAAACTGAACGGCGTCTTTTTTAAAATGGCATCGGGAAGATGCTTCAGGAAATCCATTATTCCGGTCTCCTTTTTCTGATGCTCTCCGAAGGTCTCATAATCCATGAAAATGTTTACGATTTCCGAGGCCGGTGCAATGCCCTTTAGCCATGAAGCATACTTGTCAGCTGTCAGAGGATAACTGTTCCATGCCTTGTTTGAGAAACGGAATGAAATGTCATCACTGAGTGTGTAATTGCGGAGCAGCACCTTTAGCCGCGGGTTTATTGCATTGCAATAGAGGAAGTTTGGCGACTTCCACCCCAGGATATGCTTTGCCCCTTCCGTCACCGTGGCTTTGTATCCCATTTCAGCCATCCAGCTTCCAATTTCATCGGAGTAAATCAGTTCGGTATTCCTGATCGAGGTTGGCTCCACACCGAGGTATTCCTTCATTTTTTCACTATGAATGCTGACCTGTTTTATGAAAGTCTCCTTTTTCATTAGTGAGGCGAGTGAGTGCGAGTTGGTCTCCCCGAGGAACTCCACATAACCTGTCTCAGCCAGCTCCCTGAAAGAATCGAGCACTTCCGGGGCATAAAGCCGGAACTGGTCAATTACAATTCCTGTCAGCGAGAATGTAACTTTGAACTTTCCCTTGTGTTTCCGAAGCAGGTCAAGAAGGATCCTGTTTGCCGGCAGATAACAGTGAGCAGCTATCTTCCGGAGGATGGACTCATTCATGAAGTCATCATAGTAATAATGCTCGTGTCCCATCTCGAAAAAGCGATAGCGCCTGAGCCTGAACGGCTGATGAACCTCGAAATAGAGGCAGATGGCTTTTTTCTGTGATGTACTCATATCTTTTATCTTGACTGTTTCAATACCTCGGTGTAAATATCCTTGACATGCTTGGCTGCTTTCTCCCACTTCAGCTTTTCAACTTCCTCCTTGCCGTTCATAATAAACATATTGGAAAGAGCGGGATATGACAGTATACCGTAGATGGCATCAGCCATGGCTTCGATATCCCAGAAATCAACCTTAACTGCATGTGTGAGCAGTTCCGCCACCCCGCTCTGTTTGCTTATGATTACGGGAACATTTGACTGCATCGCCTCCAGTGGTGAAATACCGAACGGCTCCGAGACGGAAGGCATTACATAAACGTCACTCATCCCCAGCATGGTGAATACGTCATTTCCCCTGAGGAATCCTGTAAAATGAAACCTGTCGGTTATTCTGAGGGCCGCGGCACGTCGCATCATGCGCTCCATCATGTCACCGGAACCGGCCATTACGAACCTGACATTTGGCATTCGTTTAAGCACCATCCTCGCTGCCTCGATAAAATATTCCGGACCCTTCTGCATCGTAATACGCCCGAGAAAAGTGACAACCTTGTCGTCAAACCCGCGTTCGGGTTTATCCATCTCTGAATGGTGGAGCGGTTCAACGGCATTGTAGACGGTTTCGACCTTACATGGATCAATATTATACTTGCTTATGACAATTTCACGGGTGAGATTGCTCACGGTAATAATCCTGTCTGCTGCATCCATTCCCTCCTTTTCCATGTTATAGACGACAGGATTGACATTGCCTCCGCTGCGGTCAAAGTCGGTGGCATGAACATGTATTACAAGCGGTTTGCCCGAGACAGTCTTGGCAGCTATCCCCGCCGGATAAGCAAGCCAGTCATGGGCATGTATTATATCAAACTCCTCCTCGCTGGCTATCACCTGAGCAACAACTGAATATTTGTGTATCTCATCCATCAGTGTGGCGCCGTAAGTACCTGAGAAGTCCACTTTGCCTTCCTTGTTGGTGCTCACCAGCACATCAGATTCGGCAACCTCTCCCCTTGTCATCTTCCAGAAATCTTCAGGATCAGTATATGGGACCAGCCTCGAATAGACTTCTATCTTTTCAATCTGCCTCTTGAAGAGGTTGAATTTTACCTTTTTGAACTGCACCTGAACGGTATTTGCACCTATCAGGCGTACAATGCTCTGGTCTTCATCGCCGTAAGCCTTAGGCACTACAAATAGAACCTCCATGTCACGCTGCGCGGCGAGCCCTCTTGTGAGGCCGTAGCTCGCAGTTCCGAGTCCGCCTGCAATATGAGGCGGGAACTCCCATCCAAACATCAGGACACGCATATCACAGTTTTTTTTCTTTATACTTGGTTTCGAGCAGGGTAAGGATCCTCAGCACCTCACTTACACTCCAGGCCTGGGAGATAGCTCCTCTGGGCGCATGCGGAGGATCACCGTCATAGATCTCCGAGACAGTAGAGATACCTGCTTCAGTCAGAGTCTCCTCGAATCCTGTAATAAGCTTCCTCACCCGTGACACTCCGCTCTCACCGTAAACCTTGAGCCATCCGTCACAGAACGGGCCCACCAGCCAGGGCCAAACTGTTCCCTGGTGATATGCAGAATCACGTTCCTCCTGCGTTCCCAGGCACTGGCCCCTGTAGCCCTCCTCCGCCGGAGAGAGGGTCCTGAGACCCCTCGGGGTCACCAGCACCCTGTTAACCAGATCCAGGACACTTTTCATCTGGTCAGTACTCAGCATTGAATATGGAAGGGATGTGGCAATGACCATATTGGGCCTTACCTCCATGTTGCGAATTTCATTGTCGCGGATATAATCAGCAAGATACCCGTGCTCCTCGTCCCAGAAATATTCGATGAATGAGGTGCGGATCAACCTGGGCAGATCCTCCCACTCCTTTATAAACTGTTTATCCCTGCTACCCCTGGCACACTCAAGGGAAAAACAAACTGCATTGTACCAAAGTGCATTTATCTCGACGGCATAGCCGTTGCGGGGTGTCACAGGGACACCGAATACCACAGCATCCATCCATGTAAGTGCCTTTCCCGGAGCATCAGCATAGATTAGTCCGTTGGCCCTCATATGTATACCGAAGGAAGCCCCGTTACGGTAAGCATTGAGCACATCCTTCATCGGGGCACCGTAACGCTTCCATATTTCTGCAGGCTCGAGCCCGTAGCTGTGCAGTGCATTGAAAAACCATAAGGGTGCATCAACGCTGTTAAATGCGGGGTTGTCATCATTGCCCATATTGGGAAAGAGACCGCCCTGCATCCGCCGGACCTGGGTGTCAAGCACGGCCGCATAGAGATCTTCCGATTTTCGCGCCAGGGCTATGCCGGGCAACGAGATGAAGGTATCACGGCCCCATGATCCGAACCAGGGGTAACCGGCAATAATATTCGTGTTTTCACCACGCTTTTCAATAAACTGCTGAGCGGCATTCCGCAGGCAGTTGTTAAAATCACTGCGTGCAATCTTGCCGGCCACCGTACGGGTGAACTTCCCCTTAAGACCGGCGGGCTTTTCCTCCGTTGTGGATGCCGAAAAGACTATTACATCACCCTTTGATACCGTAATCTCAAAGAAACCCGGTGCAAAAAGGTCTTCAGAAAAGTCATATCCCCTTTTTTGTTCCTCAATGTACTCAACACCCTGGTACCAGTCCGGTACCGAAACGAAATCAGCCTTGCCTGAGAGTTGCATATTCAGCCAGGGGAACCCCTCGTACATCTTGATTTTTATGCCGTTGCTTATGGGGTAAACACGGGTATTAGCCTCCATATTGGCGTGAGTCAGCTGGTGTACATTACGGAAAGCAAGAAAAGGCCTGATCTGCAGCGTTACAGGTTCATCAGCCTCAAGAATCGTGAACCTGTTCAGAAACTGCTCCTCATAATGCACCAGGAGCCTCTCCTGCTTCAGAAAAACATTGCCCACCCTGTATGTCATTGAGGGAATATCCTGAATATCAAAGTCTTCTATATACTTGTGGCCCTTGGGACTGTAATAATCACCTTTGTATTTACGGATCCCCGTATTGAAACTCTGTCCGTTGTTAACAACAGTAACATCGAGTGCTGACAGGAGTACATGCCTGTCTCCTCCCAGTTCATCAACGGGACACACCAGAAGTCCGTGGTATTTCCTGGTATTGCATCCCACAATTGTCGTCGAGGTGTATGTGCCGGCTCTGTTTGTACGCAGAATCTCACGGCTAAGGG
>Ga0209373_10005391_pt1 | contig 10453 bp, 8 predicted proteins | sample Higcelweek5metaG_FD_187173 | JGI IMG/M metagenome (GOLD analysis project Ga0209373, IMG submission 187173) | Freshwater pond sediment microbial communities from the University of Edinburgh, under environmental carbon perturbations - High... | ecosystem: Environmental > Aquatic > Freshwater >...
TGCGGATTTATCGTGCGAAGCGTCACCAGCAGATGCAAAGCTGACGCCTCCCTTCCGCGTTCCCCCTGGCCTTGCCTGATCGCCTGGCCTGCTGCGAAAGCGGCTACCGGGTGGCCTTCACCCCCAGCCCGCCCAGGTGCTCCTTGAGGGCGTCCAGGGCCTGGGTGCACACGGCCAGCACCTTGACCTTGCGGTCCAGCGACAGGGCGAGCGAGCGCACGTTGGTGTTCAGGCGTGAGAGACGCACCATCTCGGCCGTGGCCTTGTGGAACTCCTCGTAGGCCGCCAGCGCCGGGCCACCGGCAACGCCAAGCCCGCCGAGATCCGCGCGCACCTCGCTGTCTGCTGCGGCCATACGCGCCTCCAGCTCATCCATGCGCGCATCGGTCTTTTCCGTGATGTGCGGGGCGTGCAGGGCCTGGATGCGCCATGCCCCGGTGAGCGCCTTTGATGCCAGCAGGGCTGTCGCAGTCGCCTTGCCGCCCTTGCCGCCCGCCTCCAGCAAGGGCTTCAGGGCCAGCTCCATCTTGGCCAGTGCTTCCGAGGCCGGGCCGAAGGACAGGGCAAAGGCCTTGAGGTTGGTATTCTGCACGGCCAGGGCCAGCACCTCCTCGTCGACCTTGCGGTACTCGGCGAAGGCGTCCTCAAAGCGGCGCAGCAAGGCGGTCTCCTCGGTGTTGCCTGCTGGCAGCGCCTTGAACTCCTGCAACTCCGCCGCCACCTGGTCCGCAGCGGCCTGGGCGCGTTTGGCGTTGTCCTGGGACGCTGCGTCGGTCTCGGCCATCACGGCGCTCTTCTCCGCCTCTGCAGCGGCAAAGAGGTCCGCGCGCATGCGCGACACCAACTGCGCCTTCTGGCTGCCCCGCACAAAGGCGCTTTCCAGGTGCTCGCCGCGCCCCAGGTACCAGAACGACAGCCCGGAGAGGACGACCATGAAGGCGGCCAGGGCAAGGGTGAGGCCGGGGGAAAAACGGCTTTTCATCTCTGAAAGGTTCATGGGCTCTCCCTGTGCTGCGGCTCAAGCCCATTGGCCAAGCCGTGTTCAGTTGTCAGTTGTCGGTTTCCTTTGCTTCATCCGCTTCTTCCAGCCGGTAGCCGATGCCGGTCTCGGTGCGCAGAAAGCGCGGCCGGGCGGGGTCGGGCTCGATCTTGTGCCGGAGCTGATGCACGTAGATGCGCGGGTAGTGGGCCTGGTCATCGCGGACGCTGCCCCAAACCTCCTTCAAGAGTTGGCGGTGGGTGACGACCTTGCCCGCGTGGCGCACAAGAAAGGCCAGCAGCTTGAACTCGATGGGCGTCAGGTGCACCTCGGCCCCGGCCAGGCGCACCCGACGGGCTGCCAGGTCGACGCTGAGCGTACCAACGCGGAACGCGGGTTCAACCTTGTCCTGGCCGCCCGCAACAGCGTGGCGCAGGGCCACGCGCATACGCGCCGCAAGTTCGCCCACGCTGAAGGGCTTGATGAGGTAGTCGTCGGCCCCGGCGTCCAGGGCCTCGATCTTGTCCTGCTCCTTGCCCCGGGCGGAGAGCACCAGGATGGGCGTGGCGGTCCACTGCCGGATGCGCCTGATGACGGTGAGGCCGTCCATGCCCGGCAGGCCCAGGTCCAGCAGGATGACGTCCGGCCGGTGCGAGGCCGCCAGGCCAAGGCCCTCCTCGCCAGAGTCCGCCTCAAGGAAGCGGAAGCCCTGGCTCTCCAGAAAGGCGCGCAAAAAGCAGCGGATGGGAGCCTCATCCTCGATGACCAGCACCAGCGCCTTGTCTGTGGTCACAGGCTCTCCTCCTTGGCTTCGGCGTCGTGCTTGTCCGCGTCCGCCGCCGCCCGGATGGCCGCATGCCTGCGGGGATCCGGCACGGGCAGGGTGACGCGGAACACCGCCCCGCCGCCCGCGCGGTTCTCGGCCCAGATGCGCCCGCCATGGACCTGGGCGATGGCCCGGCAAATGGCCAGGCCGATGCCGTAGCCCGTGCGCCTGGAACCTGCCTGGCCGTGCCCGCCCTGATAAAAGAGATCGAAGACCTTTTCCAACTCGTCCGCCGAGAGCCCGGGGCCCCGGTCGGCCACGGAGAGTTCCACCTCCCGCCCGGCCAGGTGGGCCTCAATGCCTATGGGAGAAGTCTCCGGGGCATACTTCACGGCATTCTCCAGGAGGTTCAGGAACAGCTGCTCCATGAGCACGCCGTCCAGATCGAGCATGGGCAGGTCGTCCGGCATGCTCGTCTCCACCTTTCTGCCCGTCAGGTGCTTTTCCAGCAGGTTCAGGGCCGCGCCAAGGGGCTCTTCCAGGGACTGCAGCTCCAGGTCGGGCTTGAGCGTGCCGGATTCGAGCTTGGTCATGCGCAGGAGGTTGCCGATGAGCCTGGACAGGCGCTCGGCCTCGTCAAAGATATTGGCGGCAAGCGAGCGGCGCAGGTCCGTCTCCAGGCGGTCGCCCACCTGCACCAGGCTGTCGGCCGAGCCCATGATGGCCGCCAGCGGGGTCTGCAGGTCGTGCGTCACGGAGGACAAAAGCGAGGTCTTGAGGCGCTCGGTCTCGGCCTCCATCTGGGCGTGCAGGCTCTCGCTCTCCAGGCGCTCCACCTCCAGCGCCAGGGCCACCTGCCGGGCCAGGGTCTCGATCATCTGGGTCTGCTCCGGTGAGAACAGGGCCCCTTGGGTATGCGGGCGCAGGCCAAGCACGCCGACGGTGTCCTTGAGGCCCTTGAGGGGAACGTAGAGGGCCCCGCTGGTGGGCAGGGTGCTTGTGCCCAGCCCCGCCACGTGGCCGTTGGCAAAGACCCACTGGGCCACGCCCTCACCCTTGTGGCTCAAGTTGAACGCATCACGGTCGCCGATGAATTCCTTGAGGTGCCCGGCGTCGTCGGGCAAAAGCGCCAGGGTCTTGCAGGCAAAGAGTTCCGACACATGCTCAATGGCGATGCGCAACAGCTTCTCCGTGCCGCGCGTGCCCGCCAGCTCGCGGGAGAGGGCCAGCATCACCTGGGCGCGCGCCTCGCGCCTGTGCGCAGCCTCGGCCTGCTGGCGGATGCGCGCGGTGAGGCGGCTTATGACCACGGCCACCACGAACATGATGGCGAAGGTCAGCAGGTACTGGGTGTCGCTGACGGCCAGGCTGAAACGCGGCGGCACGAAGAGCACGTCAAAGCAGAGCACCCCCAGGGCCGAGGACAGGATGGCCGGGCCCTGGCCGCAGCGGCTGGCGATGAACATGGTGCCCAGGAGATAGACCATGATCAGGTTGGCCAGCTCGAAGTAGTTGTACATGGCGAAGCACAGGACCGAGCAGGCGGCCACGGCGAGAACGCCTTGGCCATATTCGGCCCAGGCCACGGGCGCCGACCGTGCGGCTGCGGCCTGGCGTCTTGGCCCGTCGCCCCCCTCGCTGCGGTCGTCGCCCCGGATGACCTGCACGTCGATCTCGGCGCTCTTGCGGAGGAGCTCGTCCACCGGGCTGCCCAGAAGCGTGTCCACCAGCCTGGGCCGCACGGGCTTGCCGATGACGATGGTGGAGACGTTTCTGGCCCGCGCCAGGCGGATGATTTCTTCCGGGATGCTGCGGCCCGTGAGGGTCACGACCTCCGCGCCCAATTGCTCGGCCAGGCGCAGGTTCTGCACCACCTGGCTGCGGCGCGGGTCGGTCTGGGCCAGGGGCTGGGACTCCACATAGGCGGCGATCCAGTGGGCGTGCTGGCTGGCCGCCATGCGTTTGACCGCACGCACCAGCCGGGCCGAGGTCGGGCTTGGCCCCACGCACACGAGCAGCCGCCCGGTGGTGGGCCAGGTGACCTCGATGGCCTGGCCCTGGCGATAGACCAGGACCTCGGTGTTCACCCGGTCGGCCACCACGCGCAGGGCCAGCTCGCGCAGGGCGAAGAGGTTGCCGGAGCGGAAGAAGTTGTGCGCCGCCGTTTCCGCCTGCTGCGGCACGTAGACCTTGCCCTCGCGCAGGCGCTTCAAAAGGTCGTCCGGGGTCAGGTCCACCAGCACCAGCTCATGGGCCTCCTCCAGCACGGAGTCGGGCACGGTCTCGCGCACGGCGATGCCGGTGATCTGCGCCACCACATCGGACAGGCTCTCCACGTGCTGCACGTTGAGCGTGGTGTAGACGTCGATGTTCTGGTCCAGCAGCTCCAGCACATCCTGCCAGCGCTTTTCGTGGCGCGAACCGGGCGCGTTGGTGTGGGCCAGCTCGTCCATGAGGATGAGGGCCGGGCGCCGGGTCAGCGCCGTGTCGAGGTCGAACTCGTGCAGTTCGTGGCCCTTGTATTCAACCGTGGCCCGTGGCAGCACCTCGATGCCCGCGAGCAGCGCCTCGGTTTCGCCCCGGCCGTGGGTTTCCACCACCCCGGCCAGCACGTCTCGCCCTTCGGCCTGCTGGGTGTAGGCCTCGGTGAGCATGGCGTAGGTCTTGCCCACGCCGGGCGCGGCCCCGAAGAAGATGCGCAGCCGCCCGCGCGAACGCCGCCGCTCCTCCTTGTGGGCCAGGGTCAGCAGGGCATCGGGGTCCGGGCGTTTCTCGTCGCTTGAGGCCATGGCTGTTTCCTCTCCGGCTAAGGCTTCACCTGTGTATGGACGCTCGGGGCCAGGGAATCAAGCTCTCTGTTGAGCAGCAGCACATTCACCCTGGGCTCGCCCAGGAACCCCAGCTGGCGGGCTTCCGTGTGCCGGGCGACAAGCGCGGCGAGGCTCGCCTGCTCCAGGCCGCGCGCCTGGGCCACGCGGGGCACCTGCCACTGCGCAGCCTCCGGGCTGATGTGCGGGTCGAGCCCGGAGCCCGAGGCCGTCACCAGGTCCGCCGGGATGGGCGCCGCATTTCCGGGATCAGCCGCGCGCAGGGCCTCCACACGTTCCTTGACGGCCTTGAGCTGGGCCGCACCCGCCGGGGCCAGGTTGGAGCCGCCGCTGGCCGAGGCGTTGTACGGCTGGGGCGAGGTGGCCGAAGGCCGACCCCAGAAGTGCCCAGGGTCGCTCGTCTGCTGCCCAAGGAGCTCCGATCCGACGACCGTGTCCTTCTCTGTGATGAGGCTGCCCTGGGCCTGGTGCGGGAACAGCGCCCTGGCGGCCAGGGTGACGGCCGTGGGATAGGCGAGCCCAGTCAGGATCGACAGGGCGACAAGCAGGGAGAGAGCCGGGCGCAGCTGGCGGCCCAGGATGGTGAGCATGTTCTTGAGCATGGTGATGCCTCCTTAAGCCAAGTGCAGGGCAACGAGGGCCATGTCGATGAGCTTGATGCCGACAAAGGGCACGATGAGCCCGCCGCCGCCGTAGATGATGAGGTTGTCGCGCAGGATCCTGGCCGCGCCCGCAGGCCGGTAGGCCACGCCGCGCAGGGCCAGCGGGATGAGTCCCACGATGATCAGGGCGTTGAAGATGACCGCCGAGAGAATCGCGCTTTCCGGCGTGGCCAGGCCCATGACGTTCAGCACGCCCAGGGCCGGGTACATGCCCACAAAGGCCGCGGGCACGATGGCGAAGTATTTGGCGATGTCGTTGGAAATGCTGAAGGTGGTGAGCGAGCCGCGCGTCATGAGGAGCTGCTTGCCGATCTGGACGATCTCCATGAGCTTGGTGGGGCTGGAGTCCAGGTCGACCATGTTCCCGGCCTCCTTGGCGGCCTGGGTGCCGGTGTTCATGGCCACGCCCACGTCGGCCTGGGCCAGCGCCGGGGCGTCGTTGGTGCCGTCGCCGGTCATGGCCACCAGGCGGCCCTCGGCCTGGATCTGGCGGATGAGCGCCAGCTTGTGCTCGGGCTTGGCCTCGGCCAGGAAGTCGTCCACCCCGGCCTCGGCCGCGATGGCCGCGGCGGTGAGCTGGTTGTCGCCGGTGACCATGATGGTCTTGATGCCCATGCGCCGCAGTTCCGCAAACTTCTCGCGGATGCCGCCCTTGACGATGTCCTTGAGCCAGATGGCCCCCAGCACCCGCGCGCCGTCGGCCGACCTCTCGGCCACCAGCAGCGGGGTGCCGCCCTCGGCCGCGATGTCCTGCACGAACCCCTGCACAGCCTGGGGAAACTCGCCGCCCGCCTCGGTCACCAGACGCTCGATGGCGTCGGGCGCGCCCTTGAGGATGCTGTGCCCACCGGGCAGGTTCACTCCGCTCATGCGCGTCTGGGCGGTGAAGGGGATGAAGGCGGCTCCGAGCTCGGCCATGTCGCGCTCCCGGATGCCGAACTTGTCTTTGGCCAGGACCACGATGCTGCGGCCTTCCGGGGTCTCGTCCACGAGCGAGGAGAGCTGCGCGGCGTCGGCCAGCTCGGCCTCCAGGACCCCGGGCGCGGGCAGAAAGGCCGTGGCCTGGCGGTTGCCCAGGGTGATGGTGCCGGTCTTGTCCAGCAGCAGCACGTCCACGTCGCCCGCAGCCTCCACGGCCCGGCCGCTCATGGCGATGACATTGGCCTGGATGAGCCGGTCCATGCCCGCGATGCCGATGGCCGACAAGAGCCCGCCGATGGTGGTGGGCGCAAGGCAGACGAAGAGGGCGGTGAGCACGGTGACGCTGATCACCGCCCCCTTGCCCGCCTGCTCCACGCCGAACATGGAGAAGGGCAGGAGTGTGGCGCAGACGAGCAGGAAGATGATGGTCAGCGCGGCCAGCAGGATGTTCAGCGCGATCTCGTTGGGCGTCTTGCGGCGCTTGGCCCCCTCGACCATGCTGATCATGCGGTCCAGGAAGGTCTCGCCGGGGTCCGCGCTGATGCGGATCATGATGGAGTCGGACAAGACGCGCGTGCCGCCGGTGACGGCGCTTCTGTCGCCCCCGGCCTCGCGGATGACGGGCGCGCTCTCGCCGGTGATGGCGCTCTCGTCCACCGAGGCCACGCCGTCCAGCACCTCGCCGTCGCAGGGGATGGGCTCCCCGGCGTTGACGAGCACGATGTCGCCCTTGCGCAGGGTCGTGGAGGAGACCATCTCGCTTGGTGCCTCACGCCGGGCCTCCGTGAGCTTGCGGGCGGGCGTTTCGGCCCTGGCTTGGCGAAGCGTCGCCGCCTGGGCCTTGCCCCGGCCCTCGGCCATGGCCTCGGCGAAATTGGCGAAGAGCACCGTGAACCAGAGCCAGAGCGAGATGGCCAGAATGAATCCGGTCGGCGCTTCGCCCTTGCCAAATAGCGCCTGGAGGAAGAGCAGCGTGGTCAGCATGCTGCCGATGTATACAGTGAACATGACAGGGTTTTTTACCTGCACGCGCGGTGAGAGCTTGCGGAAGGAATCGAGGGCCGCGCTCTTGACGATCTCGGGATCGAACAAGGGGCGGGACAGGGATTTGCCGGACATGGGAGGTTCTCCTTGCCTGACGTTCGGGCTAGTGGCCGAGCATCATCAGATGTTCCACAATGGGGCCAAGGGCCAGGGCCGGAATGAAGGTCAGCGCGCCGACCACCAGCACCACGCAGATGACTAGGCCGCAGAACAGCGGCGTGTGCGTGGGCAGGGTGCCAGCGCTCACGGGCACGTTCTTCTTGGCCGCCAGGCTGCCGGCCAGGGCCAGCACCGGAATGGCCGTCCAGAAACGCCCGGTGAGCATGACGATGCCGCCCAGCAGGTTGTACAGCGGGTTGTTGGCCGAGAGCCCGGCAAAGGCGCTGCCATTGTTGTTGGCCATGGAGGAGAAGGCGTAGAGGATTTCGCTGAAGCCGTGCGCTCCGGGGTTGAGGATGGCCCCCTTGCCCGAGGCCGTCATCACCGCCCAGGCCGTGCCGAGAAGCACGCCAAACAGCGGCACCATGATCACGATCGAGGCCATCTTGGTGTCGAAGGCCTCGATTTTCTTGCCCAGGTATTCCGGGGTGCGGCCGACCATGAGCCCGCCGATGAAGACCACGATGACGGCGAAGACCAGCATGCCGTAAAGGCCGGACCCCACGCCGCCGAAAATCACCTCGCCCAGCTGCATGAGCACCATGGGCACCATCCCGCCAAGCGGCGTGAAGGAGTCGTGCATGGCGTTCACCGCGCCGCAGGACGTGGTGGTGGTGATGGTGGCGAAGAGCGACGAGGCCGTGACGCCGAAGCGCAACTCCTTGCCCTCCATGTTGGCCAGACTATCCACGCCGAACTGGGCCATCTGCGGCGTTCCGGAATGCTCGGCCCAGAGGCAGACGGAGAGGAAGCCCAGGAAGATGACCGTCATGGCCGTAAGCAGCACCCAACCCTGCCGGGCATCACCCACCATGCGGCCAAAGGTGTGGCACAGCGCCGCCGGGATGAGCAGGATGGCCAGCATCTCCAGGAAGTTGGTCAGCGGCGTGGGGTTTTCAAAGGGGTGGGCCGAGTTGGCGTTGAAGAAGCCGCCGCCGTTGGTGCCCAGCTCTTTGATGGCCTCCTGCGAAGCCACAGGGCCGCGCGTGATGGCCTGCTCCGTCGCGGTTGCGGGCTTGGGCTTGAGGCTTGGGTCGGCTTTCAGGTCATCGGCCGAAGGCGCGACCTCGTAGGCCACGGGCGCGGCCAGGGTGGCGTTCACCGTGCCCTCAAAGGTCTGCGGAACGCCCTGCCAGGCCAGCGCCAGGGCCAGGACCACGGACAGCGGCAGCAGGATGTACAGGGTGCTGCGCACCAGGTCCACCCAGAAGTTGCCCAGGTTGCGCGTCTCCCGCCGGGTCAGCCCGCGGATGAGCGCGGCCAAGACGGCGATGCCCGTGGCTGCGGACACGAAATTGTGCACGGTGAGGCCGACCATTTGGGTCAGGTAGCTCATGGTGCTCTCACCACTGTAGGCCTGCCAGTTGGTGTTGGTGGTGAAGCTCATGGCCGTGTTGAAGGCCAGGCCAGGCTCAACCGCAGCCATGCCGTCGGGATTGAGCAGCAGCAGGCCCTGTAGCCGCAGCAGCGCGTAGAGGGCCACAAAGCCGAGCATGTTGAAGAGGAACATGGCCAGGGCGTATCCCTTCCAGTCCATTTCCTCCTGCGGCTTCACGCCGCAGACCCGGTAGAGCAGGCGCTCCACAGGCCCCAGCACCCGGTCCAAACCGCAGGGCTTGCCCTCCAGCACCTTGGCCATGTACTGGCCCAGCGGCCAGGCCAGGCCCAGGAGCAGGACCATGTACAGAACTATGGTGAGAATGTTTGCGAACTGCATTACTCGAACGCCTCCGGGTTCAGCAGGGCCACCACGAGGTAGACGAACAGGGCCAGCACCACGATGCCGGTCAAAATGTACAGGGGGTTCATGAGCGCAACTCCTTCACGCATTCCACCAGCCGGACCAGGCCCAGGCTGGCCAGCACGGCCAGCAGGAACAAGAGACCGATGAGGCCATCCGAGGGTGTCATGAGCATTTCAAACATGGTGTTTTCCTCCTCCCGGCATTGGTTCGCCGGGTTCCTTGGATGGAGCTATAGCACCAGAGGGATAAAGAGGGTGTAGGGAAATTAGGGTGGCGTGTAAGGATTGTGTTTGGAAAGGCGGAGCAGCATCCATGCGGCCTGGACACCACCCTGTTGGGGCGTAGCGGAAGACGTTCCGTCGTCCGGGCCGTCATTGGCGGGGGCAGGAGACCGGAACGCTTACCGCGACCTGTCCAGCCCGCCCGCAAAACGGAGTGCAAAGCTGTCGTGCAGCAAAGAAAAAGGGCTTGCGAAGCGATTCGCAAGCCCTTGATCTTTCTGGTGGAGCTGGAGGGAATTGAACCCACGGCCTCTTGAATGCCATTCAAGCGCTCTCCCAACTGAGCTACAGCCCCACGGTGTTGGGAAGGCCTGTCTAGCCAAGTGGGGGCTCTTTTGTCAACGGGAAAATCAAGATCGCCTAAATAATTCCCGCGCCTGCGGCTGTCGTTGCTTCCGGGCGGGGATTCGCGTAATTGAGGGCCGGACCGGGGACGCCCCGGCACACCTGCAACAACGGACCGCGAATGACCCGCACGCTCCTGCGCATCGCAACCAAGCTGGCCTGGGTGGCCGTGGTCTTCTTCGGCATCACGGTCATCAGCTTCTGGGTCATCCACCTGGCCCCGGGCAAGCCCACGGACATGCAGACCACGCTGAACCCCGGCGCCTCGGCCGTGGCCCGCGAGAGGCTGGAGAAGCTCTACGGCCTGGACCAGCCCATTTACGTGCAGTACGGCCAGTGGGTCGGCCGCATGGCCAGGCTCGACTTCGGCCGCTCCATGTCCGGCGACGGCCGCCCGGTGTGGGACAAGATCGAGGAGCGCCTGCCGCTGACCTTTGGCATGAACATCGTCTCGCTCATCCTGACGCTCGTCATCGCCATCCCCATCGGGGTGCGCGCGGCCTGGCGGCAGGGCGGGGTCTTCGACCGCGTCTCCACGGTCATCGTGTTCGCGGGGTTCGCCATGCCGAGCTTCTGGCTGGCGCTCTTGCTCATGCTGCTGCTCGGCATCATCTGGCCGGTCTTGCCCATCTCCGGGCTCACCTCGCTGGGCTTCGACAAGCTCTCCACCGGGGGCAAGGTCTGGGATGTCTGCCGCCACTTGGCCCTGCCGGTGTTCCTGTAC
>Ga0209373_10005392_pt1 | contig 10453 bp, 8 predicted proteins | sample Higcelweek5metaG_FD_187173 | JGI IMG/M metagenome (GOLD analysis project Ga0209373, IMG submission 187173) | Freshwater pond sediment microbial communities from the University of Edinburgh, under environmental carbon perturbations - High... | ecosystem: Environmental > Aquatic > Freshwater >...
TGACTTCGGCATTGGCGCGGGCCGCATCGAATTGTCCGGCCAGTCCGTTGCAGTAGGCGTCGAACATTCCGATGCTCTGGGTCATGAAATCGCGGTCGCGCTGGAGCTGGAGCTGGTAGCGTTCCAACCCGGCGTTCCAGGAATCGCTGGAGGCGTTGAGAGCGGACGGCGCGAAGCACACCGCAAGAAACAAAAATCCGGCACCCAGATACCATAACGGCGATTTCCTATGCATAGTTCCCCCTGAAAAAGGTTTCGTTTATTAAGAGTCTCTTCTTGGATTCCATATCTTTTATGATTTACTCTTGTTGTCGATTGATTTCATTGAATATCGATACGGTCTATTATTGGAGAGGTTCCCGGTTTCAGCCGGAGCATTGCGGCGCGGTAGCCGCATCCGATCAGATCCGAAACGATCAAAACCCCAGCGGCGATGGAAATCGTCGTCGCATCCGTTGGCGGCAGTGAAATTTCCAAGCGATGCAGCACAATCGCGCCCCAGTCCATGACGATCCATTGGCAAAGATAGATCGGCAGGACATTGCGGCTCCAACGCAGAATCGTTTTTCGGAACATCTCTCTTTGCAAGACAAACGTTGCGAAATAGAGCAGCGCCATCCAGAAAAACGCCACACTTAACACTCCCAGCGTGGAAAACGGCGTTTGTCCATAATAGGTGTTTTCCCCGAAATAAGACGCGAAAGTCAGCCCGTAATGTTTCCCGGTCAAAAAAACCGCCAGCCCCGCCAGCAGCGCCCACCCGCCGACGGCTCCGTAAAAGCGCGTTCTGTTCTCACATGCCGTCAGGTGTTTGGCAAAGAAATAACCGGCAACCGGATAGACGATCCAGGAAAAGAAGGGAAATGCCGTCGTCAACCCGGCATAAACGAACAATCCCTGCAAAGAAGCCAGAGGTTCCACGCCGGTCAGCAACCGCCCGTTCAAGACGCCGCCGAGCGTCGAAGATAAAATGGTGATTCCGAGAAGCGCGGCATCGGACACGTGCATTTTTTTGACGAGCGCCATGAATAAAAATGCCAGCCCGGCGAATTGCAGGATATCCGCCGCAAAAAAAGAGTTGACCGGAGTCAAAACCGAAAATCCGCCGGGGAATCCGCCGATCAGCGCCAGCGGGATGGTGAGCCGTGCCAGATTCAACAAATACCCAAGGGCCAGAAGCGCCAGCCCGCGTCGGAAAAAATCTCCGGGCGCGGTATGCCGGGTGAAAATCCACCCCGCGCCCATGCAGATCATAAAGACAGGCGCGCAAAGCGGCGTTCCGGCAAAGTCAATCGCAAACCCGATCGCCGACGGCACGCCGTGATTTCCCCACAGCATCCGGGCGTGGACAAAGATCATAAAGACAACCGCCAACGCCTTGGCAAAATCCAATTCGAAACAGCGTTTTCCCTCTCGCTGAGATTGAAGTGCAGGAATCGTTTGCATCGTTTCTCTCATGAAATCAAATTTCCGGAATACCGATTTGCTTCAGATATTCGTAAGTTCCATCATAAAACTTGGGCAAACGCGTCGCGTCATCGGGATTGCCCTCCGGGATACAGAGAACCATGCCTTGCCGGGCGCGCGTCAACAGAACCCGGTAGGCGTTGATTTGATAGGCTTGCCGTTCCGGGGAGCGGATATTCTGCCATTTGTTGCCGGTAAACGAATAATTCCCCCAAATGGAATGCTGCCGGCGCAAATCGCCGTCCCAAACGAGACACGTCCAGTCGAGCTCCAGGCCTTGAACGTCAAATTCCGAGGCCGCATCTTCCAGAAACAGCGAGGAACGAATGTCCGTGATGTCGTCCAGAAACCAATGCACCGTGTCCGGCTTACATCGCACGTCGATGGCTAACGGGCGCAACCGCTGGGCCTGAGACGAAACCACCATTCCGTAGCGTTCCGTTCCGCGTTTCTGCTGTCGAAGCCACGCTTTCGCCCGATCCAGCGAGCGCGTGAGCGCAATCGGATATTTTCCTTCCAATGTGCCGAAAAGTTCTCTTGCTTTTGGGACATCCCCTTCCAGAAAAAAATGGACAAAATTCGATAATTGTTCCGCCCGGAAAGAGCGCATGGAGACCGCCAGATGCAGATCTTGATTCCGTTTGATACGTGAATTATCCTTCAGCAGCGTTTCAAGTTCACCTTCTGCATATTCTTTCCCTGTGAGCTGATCGGAAATGAACACATTCCAGTCGGGAAAACGCGCATTGATCGCCCGCAGCCATTCACTGATGCCGGCTTCCCCTGTGTTAATTTCCTGACCGCCGCCAACCAGACAAACCACCACGCCCCAATCTTCGCGCAGATTCAGCGACCAGATCAGGAACTCCGGTTCCGACATCGGGAAGGCATGAATATTCTGTTTGCGCTTCAGCCAGTTTGCCAACTGCTGTTTGGTCCACGCCCGCTGTGCTTCGTCGAAAATCGCCACGTGTTCGACTTCGGAATATCCGTCTTCTTTGTGTTTATCCACCTTCGCCGGATCAATTTCCAGGATACCGTTTAGAATCGGATGTTTCAATTTGCTCAAGGTGGCATTGCGATAATGGTGGACAATTTGAATAAAGGATTTGACATCGCGCCGGGCAGTTGTGAGATTGTAACGTACTCCGGGATTGCGCTGTTCCTCCTGGCGCTTTTTGTCGCGTGCCAAGGCTTCGCTCAAAACCGAAACCAGCGGCTGATTGCCGGAAAGATAGACCGCAAGATTCTTCTTCTCAAACTGCCGAACGGCGATATTCAATCCGATGAGTGTCTTTCCTGCGCCGGGAACGCCGGTGACAAAACAAATGGACTTCTCGCTGTTTGCCTGCGAGTGTTCGATCACGCGCATGACAAATTCGCTGGTGCGTTGTAAATTCTCGCCGGAGGCTTCGCTGCGGGTGATGTCCTCCACAGAATGATTCAAATACAACGAACTTGCCGCCTGAATAATGGTCGGCGTCGGCATATAACGACTGTACGCCCAGCGGCTTAAATCTACATTACTTGCGTGTTTCCGGGTAATTTCAGCAATCACCCCGGCGAGACCGTCCGCATTGCAAAGAATGGGTTCCAAAACCTGATCGTTGTAAAGACAAAATTCCTGTATCGCGGAAGAATCAGGGGCTTCGGTGGCAACCAGAATCGGAGCAATCGTCAAATCCCGGCTGGCCTCATGAAAGTTTTTGAGATCTAAAGCATAATCCCAAACCTGCTCGGAATCCTGCCGGTAGTAGGAATCGGCCCCGACCTTGAATTCCAGCACAAAAACGACGCCTTTCAGCAAAAGCGCCACATCGATGCGCTTGCCCAGACGAGGAATGGAATACTCAAACAGAATTTGTCCTTCCGTCTCGTCCGCCAGAATCTTTTTCAAAAGCTGAATCTCGAATTGCCACGCATTGCGCTGAAGATCTACGAGATCAAACGAATTCACCGCCGCCAAAGCGCCGAGAATCTCGTTCTCGGAAGCGGCGAGAAAGTTCGTGATACCGTCTGCGTAAAAAAATCGATTCATGGTTTTAACGTCTTTTATTCCTGCCTGAAATGCTCATCCAGCGTTTTGCCATTCACGTCTTTCCAGTTGGTCCAGCCATTGGATGGCGTTCCAAGAATAATATCGCTTGCTCCGGATGGCGTCTTGAATTTGTATTCCTGCAAAAAAATAAGTTTATTGCCATCATGCTTTAAAACGTTTTCTTGCAACAAGCGCTGACGGATTGGTTGAATGTAGCCGCCTTTTTTGCCGGATGCGGTAAGTTCGATTACGCATTCCGACCTCGGCTGAACATAAAAGCCGTCGGCACGATAGAAGGCGGAAGCGTTAGCACCTTTGCTGTTCTTACAAAAGAAGCGGATTTCGTTGTTATCCGGCGAGTAAATTTTGTTGAAAATATCAAGTCCGAGCAGTTCGGTCAACATCACAATCTGATTGTAGTAGGCCGCGAAGCTGGCCTTTTTGCCGGAAGTTGCGACGGGTTCACTTTTGCTGGCATTGTTGCCATTGTCGAGCTGCACGCGTTTGGCTTCAGAGAGTTTTTGAATCAGCATCCACTCCAGATAATCGAGTTCAACGGCCGTAAATCCATTCCCGGCGCGATTGATAAAATAGATGATTTCGTTCCACCAGTCGCGTTTTTTGCTGTGCTCATTGGCGCGGAGTTGCGTGCGTTTGGTCTGCCCGACGTAGGCTTTGATTTCGCCTGATTCATCTTCTCCGAGAAGCAGATAGATCGCCATCGTCTGCGCGTTGATATGCGAAGCGATTTCGCCGGCTTTTGCACGTGGAACGACAACGGCTTTGATAATCTCAGTCTCAAATTCGACCTGCCGGAATCCCTTTGGCGTCCCGTCAAACAGCTCGATATTGACCAGCTTGGTTTTGATATTGTCCGAGTTCATAAATTACGCCCGATCGTCACAAAATATTTTGTACAAAATGTAGCATATCATAAGAGAAAAAAAATACAAATAGAAACAATGGATTTATGGCTCGAAACGGAGAAGAGGCAAATAAAAAAGCCGCTCGAATGAGCGGCGGAAAATCATTGGTAGCGGGGAATGGAATCGAACCATTGACCTTCAGGTTATGAGCCTGACGAGCTGCCACTGCTCTACCCCGCGCTGTGATTATTTTAATAATATAGACTGTTTTTGCGGTTTGTCAAGCACTCCGGCGGGGAAATCGCCAAAAAGAATGCAGATAATGCATCGATGTTATTTGGGCCCGTGCCGTCAGACCGGTGACGCAACCTTGAAAATTTCCGTTTCCCGGATATATTTATCATCGTTCGAGACAAAGGGTTCCAAGCTTGCCCAAAGGCGAATCTGCGGAATCCGGAGAAGCGGTCATCGGTTGCCGAGAATGGCTTTGCCGGAGCCGCGGGGTAATCATTAATCGGGGAATAGGATGCAGGCAATCAACATCGAAGAATATGTCCATGAGCTGATCAAGCGGTTGCGGCTCAAATTCGCGGACCGTCTGGTCTATGTGGGGTTGCAGGGGAGCTTTCGCCGCGGCGAGGCCAACGAGGACAGCGACATCGATATCATGGTGACGCTCGACCGCCTTTCCGTGGCGGATCTGGACGCCTATCGGGAAGTCATTGCCGGAATGCCCTGCTTCGACCGTTCCTGCGGCTTTATTTCCGGGCGGGAGGAGCTGAGGAACTGGCAGCCGTATGAAATCTGCCAGTTGCTTCACGAAACCAAAGATTATTACGGCGAACTGCGCCCGCTGCTTCCTCCCTTCGGGAAAGACGACGTCAGAAACTACATCGGCATTTCCATCGGCAATCTGTACCATATGCTCTGCCACGGCAGAATTCACGCGGAGCCGGAAAAGCGGGACGAGGCGTTGCGGGGCCTGTACAAAGCCATTTTCTACATCCTGCAGAATTCCTACTATCTGCGCTCCGGCAAATGGATCATGACCAAGGCGGAACTGTTGCCCCTGCTGCACGGGCTCGACCGCGAGGTGTTGCAAATGGCGATGATCGTCAAGTCCGCCGCGGAATACGATGCGGAAAAAGCATACGCCATCCTGTTCGACTGGTGCCGGAATTTTCTGGCAACCTCTTTGGCGGACCGTTTCGCCGGGGCTGGCAAATGATGGAACCCGATTTCAGGCGTCATCTACCATGCGGGTTCGGGAATCCTGCTTGTATTGAGCATCTGTAACATATGTATCGTACCATACTCCGTACGCCTGACCGGGCTTTGAATCCAGGGCATTGGCGTCGGCATCGTCAACAATTACATCCTGAAGACTCTTGGGGTAAGCGGTGGATTCCTCGCATGTAACCCCGCGCCGTTCCCAATGTCCCACCCACACGAAGATAATGCCGCTAAGTGCGAAGGGGATGCCGGCAACTAAGGGTAGTCCAATGAAAGAACAGCCTCCGAGCAATATAAGCAGCCATCCCCCGACCAGTTTGGGGAGAATTGACGACTCGGAATACCGGGTCGCGCACGTCTTGCACACAAAAGAACTGACACTTGAATGCCGACGATAGTGATGGTAATCCCGAAGTCCCTGGTATCGGGCAGGTATACTCGTTACCTGACAATGCCAGAAGTAGTACCACATCCCGACAGACTGCTTGCCGCATAACGTACAGGATGCATTCTCAATGTCAGAAGGTTGAACCGCCCGGAATCGGGCTGTAACATTTGCAGGCGCTTCCATCTGGGGACGCGGCCGCATGTCTTTGGCGAACGACGCAATAAAAATACCTATGGGGCCGAAAATCAGTCCCCAGATTGCACCGCCGATTGGCTGACCTCTAAGCTTGCCAATGTAACAGCCTGCTGCGGCACACGACAAAAGCATTAATAAAGATAACCATGGAAATGATGAGTTCGCCATTTGATATCTCCGGTCATTATTGTTGAGGTAGCGATTTTGTCACGGGAAGTCGTTACCCCACGAAAGGATTCACTTTTTTGTTCCGCCTGGTTGATGATTCTTTGTATTTCATGCTTTGACCTGTAGGAAAGATTATCAGTTATTTTTTAAAAGTCAAGCGGAGAATCATAAATCATTCGGAAAATCTTGTTCGTATCTGTCTCGAATAACGCATTTTAAAGTAAGGAAAACGAAAAACCACGGGACAAAGGGACTCCTGCCAGCTGTGGCCTGGGGCAAAAATGAATTTATGCACCCTCCGCCAGTTTATTTCAATTAGCTTTACCTATGCTTTTTCGTTTTCTAATGGCGCAAAGAGCACAGAAAGAACATAGCAAAGCGTTTTATCCTGCCTGCCGCCAGTTATCTGAACTGGAAAGAGGATGGGATTGTGAATCCAGACCGCCATCCGCTACTCTCAAACTGGCCTGAATCCCCGGATGACCGCCGTCGTTTCTACCTGGAGTATTTGCAGGAACTTTCAGCCGACGATTTGAAAATGTTTGATTCGGATGCTACTTCTATTGGAGACGAAAATTTTAAAAGCAAGTTGGCGAATGCAGCAGGAAGAAAACAAATTCGTCGAGGCAGACCAAGTATAGACCGATAATTTATATGATAAGTAATTTATCTAGATTGACATATGAAGACTGGCACGATAGACGTACCATTAGCCTACCATTAGCCATATGAAGACTGGCACCATTAGCCATTATATGAAGACTGGCACGATAGATTATGAAGACTGGCACGATAGATTATAGATTGACATATGAAGACTGGCACGATAGATTACCGAACGTTGCCACCCGAATTCTCTCCCGGCCAAACAACGTTTCTGCCCGGTTCAAAAGCGCGGTATGCGCCGCGTAGCGGATGTGAGAGAACCGCATGGTTCGGCAAAGCCGAAGCAGGCGGCTAGGAACGAATGTGACGCAGTCGAACGCAACGAAGCGAAGGCCCTCTGCCGCAGCCCGCCGCAGGCGGGCGGTGAAGAGTTGGCCGCCAAAGGCGGACAAGTAAGGCCCGATAGGGCCGCCGCGGTAGCAGGGGCGCAACCCACGAGAAATGAAAGCCCGGCACAGGGTGGAAATGGGGGTGCGGGGGAAAAGTTTTCCCCCGCGAAGGCCCCCGAACACGGTAAGCCAGCAAATCCGAGTTGTAAATCAAAGCAAATGATGATATAGTCTTATCTGTCGCAGATGTCGGCGATGCAAAATAGATGGCCAAGCGACCACAGAAGCGTTTGCAAATAGGTTACTTGAATAGGCTTGATGTCAATGCAACATCTATTGGTGATGAGAACATTAAACGCAAGTTGGCGAATGCAGCCGAAAGGAAACAAATTCTTCGAGACAAACCAAGTAAAGACCAATAAATTGAATGCATTTTTTGTAATGTAATCAATGTGTTGCATGAAATGGGACCAACAGCATTCAACGTCCGATATCTAACATGTCTCCGTTGCGAGCGGCCGCAAAAAAAACGAGTTTACATTGTAACGGATTAATAATTTGGTGTTTACCATTCTATTTAATATAAAGAGAGGAATAAAATATGGATTTCACTACCAATAGCCAAAGAATTCTTTTTGAGATATTCAAACAAGAATTCGAAGAAAATAATATATTTTCAACCGAGTCACGTTTTTTTGAATTTTTTGCAGCAAAGCAAGTTTTAAAGATCAATGATTTTAGTGACGAAGAAGTAGAAGCCGGTATTTTGGGAAATGGTAATGATGGCGGCTGTGATGGCGTTTATGTTTTGCATAATGGTATTCTTGTAACAGAAGATAGTCTTCATGACTTGTCTGTAGGGAAAGATTCTTCAATAAGTTTAATTATTGTACAGGCAAAACGAACAACTAGTTTTTGCGAAGATTCTATATTGAAATGGAAGACGATTGCATCAAACTTGCTAGAAATTGGTATAGACGACTCTTCGTATTCAAAACGATACAATGAAGATGTGTTGAATGTATTCCGTGTTTTCAGGGAACTTTACGTGAAATTACTTAGAGTCACGCCAAATTTAACAGTTTCATTTTATTATTCGACATTTGCTACACAGGTACATCCTAATGTTCAGCAACAAGCCGAGGAGTTAAAGAATCTCATCTGTAAACAATTCCCTTCGCCCAAAACAGTTGCCAATGTTTATTTCTGGGATGCTCAAAGACTACTTTCTGCGGTTCAAACACAACCTAATAACAAATTTAATTTGTCTTTTGTAGAAGCTCCAATTGGAGAACGTAGAGATTTTGTCGCATTGGTAAATCTTGAAAAATTCTTTCGGTTCATAACAGATGAAAACGGAATGTTGCTATCTCGAATTTTCGAGTCAAATATTCGAGATTACCAAGGACATAATTCTGTCAATCAGGATATTCAGGAAACGCTAGAAGCCGCCTCCTCCGAGGATTTCTGGTGGTTAAATAATGGTATTACTATTTTGGCTGATGAGGCAACACTCGTAACGAGAAAAGAAATCGTTCTTACTGCTCCGTCTATAGTAAATGGACTTCAAACGTCAAATGAGATTTTCAATTACTTTTGCGCAATGCCAGAAAAATGTTCAACTGAAAGAAGAAATGTTCTCGTCCGAATTATAATTCCAGAAAGCGAAGCTTCACGTGATAGAATCATTTTGGCAACAAATAATCAAACAAACATTCCTAAATCATCATTGCGTGCAAACGACCCGATTCATTGGCAAATAGAGCAATTTTTCAAAGGGCGCGGTTTGTATTACGATCGAAGAAAGAATTATTATAAAAATTTAGGGAAGAATAGTGCAGAAATAGTGAGTGTGTCATTTTTGGCTCAATGTATGATGTCTTTACTTCTGCAGAAACCTGATTATGCGAGGGCACGCCCTTCTACACTATTAAGCAAAGATGATACATATAAGAGACTTTACGTGTTTAATCAGGATCTTGATGCGTTTTATAATGCAGCAAAGCTCGGAAAAATTATTGATAGACACTTGAAAATGTCGCAAGAATATTCAACCTTTCAGAAAAATGATATCATATTTTATATTCTTTATTACTCTGTAGCAACTCACTTGAAAAAAGCAATAATCACAGAACAAGATCTTAAAGAGCTTAATATTGATGATTTCAAGGAAATGTACATAGCAGAAATTGCTAAAAGAGTTTTTCACGAATATCAAGAGCTTGGAGGTAATGGTAAAGTAGCAAAAGGTACAGGTTTGATAAATAGACTTATTGAGTTAGCCTCTGCATTTGAGTAACCTACAATACAACGTTCGGGGCCCTTCGCGGGGGAAAGCTTTTCCCCCGCACCCCCATCTCCACCCTGTGCCGGGCTTTCATTGGCCGTGGGTTGCGCCCCTGCTACCGCGGCGGCCCTATCGGGCCTTACTTGTCGGCGACTCCCCAAAAAGTTGCCACCCTTCGGCCACGGGCCTCGGGTCCCGCCTTCGGTGGGCTTCGGGTACTTTTCGGGGGCCCCGCTCTCCGGTCTTCCGTGCGGCTTCGCCGTACTCAGACCTGCGAGTAAGGTACTTTTCTTGTTTGCGCGGCCAACTCTTCACCGCCCGCCGTTGGCGGGCTACGGCAGAGGGCCTTCGCTTCGCTGCGTTCGACTGCGTCACATTCGTTCCTTGCTGCCTGCTTCGGCTTTGCCGAACCATGCAGTTCTCTCACATCCGCTACGCGGCGCCTACCGCGCTATTGTGCCGGGCGGCAACGTTCGGGGCCGGGAGAATTCGGGCGGCAACGTTCGGGGTCGGGAGAATCCGGGCGGCTGTGTTCGGGGCCGGGCAGAGTTTGTCTCTCGTGTCGTTCTGCTCTCGTTGTCACTCTGCCTTCGGCCGTGAAAGCAATGATAAAAAAAGGAAATCGATAACAGTTTTTTAACAGGCCGATTGATTTCTGCCGGAACCGGAAGTACACTATACGGCAACGATGGAGAATTTTCATGTATTCAAGCTGCCGGGAAATGATTTCGCATATGCGCCGGGCGGAGGAGCTGCTGACCGGCCGGGTGCTGTTCGCCGATCCGCGCCCGCTCCCTCCGCGCAAGATCTTCCTGC
>Ga0209373_10005393_pt1 | contig 10451 bp, 7 predicted proteins | sample Higcelweek5metaG_FD_187173 | JGI IMG/M metagenome (GOLD analysis project Ga0209373, IMG submission 187173) | Freshwater pond sediment microbial communities from the University of Edinburgh, under environmental carbon perturbations - High... | ecosystem: Environmental > Aquatic > Freshwater >...
CTCCCGACAATAATTTAGAGAAAAATGCGATAGAACTTGCCAAAAAATCGGATGTGGTGATCCTTTGCATGGGGCTTAGTCCGATGCTCGAAGGTGAAGAAATGAAGGTGAAAGTTCCGGGATTTAAAGGAGGCGATCGTTTGGATATTCAATTGCCCGAAAGTCAGAAACAACTGATCCGCGAAATACAGGCGCTCGGAAAACCTACAGTGTTGGTGCTGATGAATGGTAGTGCAGTAGCATTTAACTGGGAGGCCGAAAATGTGCCTGCTATTCTCGAAGCATGGTATCCGGGACAGGCAGGAGGTACTGCCATTGCCGATATCCTTTTCGGCGATTACAATCCTTCAGGTCGACTGCCGCTTACGTTTTACAAAAATATAGATCAAATCCCGGGCTTCGAGGATTACAGCATGAAAGGGAAAACCTACCGTTATTTCGAAGGAAAACCACTTTATGAATTTGGGTACGGACTTAGTTACACCACTTTTGAATATAAGTTGAAAGAAGCTTCCGAAATAGCTAAGATTGGCGAAAATGTAAAATTGTCGGTCAATGTAACGAACACCGGTACCCGCGATGGCGAAGAAGTAGTGCAACTTTATGTATCTTTGCCTGACAGTGAATTGCGCAAATCAATACGTTCGTTGCAGGGTTTCAAACGTGTTTTTCTGAAAGCAGGCGAAACAAAAATAGTTGATTTTGAATTGAAACCTTCGCAAATGGCCGGAAGAGATACTGATAACATTGCTGTTGTAAAAGAAGGAAAGGTATTGGTTTCGGTGGGTGGAAAACAACCCGATGAAACTGCGCTGCTACAGAAAAAAGCAGTTCAGAAAACGATACTGCTAAAAGGTGATAAATTGTATATAAATGAGTAAGAATAACAAGATTCTCACATTAATCATCCGGTAATGTGTTGTTTATCTGTTTTTTCTTAAATTGTAATTTTTTAAATAGTAAATACTTAAATATGAGTAAATTGATAAAAAGAACTTTAGTTTTAGGTTTTATCCTTTCTGCAATAGCATTTAGTGCAAGTGCCGAAGATGGTAGTCGCCTGTGGCTTCGGTTCAACAAAACTACAACAGACGCAAATCTGTTCAGTTCCATTGTGGCTTCTACGAAATCCTTGCCTTACAAAGAATTTCAATCGGCATGGACTGAACTGAAAGGGCAGGAGCTTGCATCGAAAACGATAGTCGAAAATGGTAGCCTTTTGATAGGTACAGCCAAAGATAAACAAATACGAAACCTGGGATTGCAAAAAGAACTTGTTGCCCTGGGGAACGAAGGATATGTTATTAAAACTGTAGCTCTTAAAGGGAAAAAAACTACTGTTGTGGCTTCGCTCACTGATAAGGGTTTACTTTATGGAGTGTTTCATTTGTTGCGTCTCGTTCAATTGAATGAGTTTACCGATCAGTTGAATATAAAAGAAAAACCTTCGTATGCGGTGCGTATCCTCAATCATTGGGACAACCTAGATGGAACTGTGGAACGTGGTTATTCTGGACATTCTATCTGGAACTGGGAAGAATTACCAGCCGTTCTTTCTCCACGCTATCAGGAATATGCACGTGCAAACGCTTCCATCGGTATCAATGCCACTGTATTGAACAATGTAAACGCTTCTCCAAAAATTCTTTCGGATGAATATCTTCAGAAAGTAAAAGCAATAGCAGGCGTGTTGCGTCCTTATAATATGCGTGTTTTTCTATCCATTAATTTTTCGTCGCCAAAGGAATTGGGCGGACTGCCTACTTCCGATCCATTGGATGTGAAAGTGCAACAATGGTGGAAAGATAAAGCCAACGAAATTTACAAACTTATTCCCGACTTTGGTGGATTTTTGGTGAAAGCAAATTCAGAAGGACTTCCCGGCCCAATGGACTATGGACGTACGCATGTGGATGGTGCCAATATGCTGGCCGATGCATTGAAACCTCATGGAGGAATTGTTATGTGGCGTGCATTTGTTTATGAACCGGGTGATGACCGTGCCAAATTAGCGTATAAGGAGTTTATCAACTTCGATGGAAAGTTTAAGGACAATGTAATGATTCAGGTGAAAAACGGCCCTATTGATTTTCAGCCCCGCGAACCTTTCAGTCCTTTGTTCGGCGCCATGAAGAAAACTCCATTGATGGCCGAATTACAGATTACTCAGGAATACCTCGGACATTCAAATCATTTGGTTTTTCTTTCGCCTATGTGGGAAGAATTTCTGAAAGCCGATACTTATTGTAAAGGTCAGGGCACTACAATAGCCAAGGTAACTGATGGACGCGTTTTTGGAAATAAATTGTCTGCCATTGCGGGTGTTGCCAATATTGGTAAGGATGTGAACTGGACCGGGCATCATTTTGCACAAGCCAACTGGTACGCTTTCGGTCGGTTGTCATGGAACAATCAAATGACTTCCGAACAAATTGCTGATGAATGGATTAAAATGACTTTTACATTCCCTCTTGAGAAGGAAACATCGGTTGCTCCAAATTCGATGTCAACTGCCGATTTTCAATTGTCGGTTAAAAATATGATGCTGGCTTCGCACCAGACTGCCGTTGACTATATGATGCCTTTAGGATTACACCATATCTTTGCATGGACTCATCATTACGGACCGGAACCTTGGTGTGATGTTGCAGGTGCACGTCCTGATTGGTTGCCAAAGTATTATCACAATGCAGATGCCAAAGGGCTTGGTTTCGACCGTACTACAAGTGGAAGTAATGCAGTAAGTCAATATGCTTCTCCTTTAAAAGAACAATTCAACAATCCGGCAACCTGCCCTGACGAATATATTTTATGGTTTCATCATTTGGCATGGGATTATAAAATGAAAAGCGGACGAACGCTGTGGGACGAAATGTGTTACACCTACGATAAAGGTGTGAATGATGTACGTGGGTTTCAGAAAATATGGGACAAGGCTGAACCATTTATCGATGCGCAACGATTTACTGAAGTGCAATCGAAATTGCGCATTCAGGCACAAGATGCCGTTTGGTGGAAAGATGCCTGTCTGCTTTATTTCCAGACTTTCTCGAAACGTCCGATTCCTTACGATATCGAACGTCCGGTGCACAACCTGGAAGATTTGAAAAAAATAAAATTGAATATGGGACATCATAATTAATGTGCCAATGTGCTAATGTGCCAATGTGCCAATGTGCCAATTCGGCTTATAGGGATGTTTTTGTCTAAAGTCTAAAGTCTAAAGTCAAAGGTCTGGAGATAGTTGACAATTCAACGATTCAACAATTCAACGCTTCAACATTTGTCTGGAGACCGGAGACTGGCGACTGTTGACAATTCAACGATTCAACGATTCAACGATTCAACAGTTCAACAATTCAACGATTGGCACATTATCAGATTTGTTTTGGTTATTAAATAAAAAATAGAATGGAAAAAACGTGGAGATGGTTCGGCAGAAAAGACCGGATCACATTGGATATGCTTCGGCAAATAGGAGTAGAGGGCATTGTAACTGCTTTGCACGATGTGCCAAATGGCGATGTATGGACTTACGAAGCCATTACTGAATTGAAAAACTATATCGAAAGTTTCGGCTTGCGTTGGTCGGTGGTGGAAAGTTTGCCTGTGTCCGAAAGTATTAAGTTCGGAGGCGCCGACAGAGAAAGACTGCTTCAAAATTATTGCGAAAGTCTTCGCAACCTGGGGAAAGCAGGCATTAAAACAGTTGTGTATAACTTTATGCCCGTTATCGACTGGATTCGTACCGATTTGAACTTTAAACTGCCCAACGGTACACAAACTTTGTTTTTCGATAAAATTCGTTTTGCTTATTTCGATATGCACATCCTGAACCGGAAGGATGCAGCGAAAGATTATTCTGAAGCCGAACTCGAAAAGGTGGCGGAGCTTGCCAAAACAATTACAAAAGCCGAGCATGAAGCTTTGATTCAAACAATAATTGTGAAAACGCAGGGCTTTGTGAACGACAGCTTCAAAGGCGATGTGCAAAAACCTGTAGAGCTTTTCAAAGCGTTGTTGGCAAAATATGATGGCATTGACAAGCAACAATTGCGCGAAAATCTGAAATATTTTCTCGAAAGTGTAATTCCTACAGCCCGCGAGGCAGGGATTAATCTTTGTGTTCACCCGGACGATCCTCCAATGGCTGTGTTAGGTTTACCACGCATTGTCACCAACGAAAAGGACATTGAATGGGTGCTGAATGCAGTAGATGTGCCTAACAATGGAATTACATTTTGTGCCGGTTCGCTCAGTTCGGGTTTACACAACGATGTGCCTGCTTTGGCTGCTAAATTTGCAAAAAGAACGCATTTTGTTCATTTACGAAGTACTGATGTGGATGAAAATGGAAACTTTATGGAAGCCAATCACCTCGAAGGACATGGGCATTTAATTGAATTGGTACGCATTTTCGAACGTGAACATCCGGGATTGCCTATGCGGGTGGATCATGGTAAACTTATGCTCGACGATGTGAACAAACCCGACAATCCGGGTTATTCGTTTTACGGACGTATGTATGCTTTGGCCGAAGTTTCGGGCATTATGGCCACTGTAGCCAACGAAATCAATAAATAATAAAGCTCAACAACAGCAATGTCAAGCTCAACAACGGCATTGTCAAGCTCAACAACAGCATTGTCAAGCTCAACAATGGCATTGTCAAGCTCAATAATGGCAACATCAGGCGTGTTGGAGCGACGAAGTAAGTTCAGTAGAACAACAGTAATAACAAAAGATGAAAACTAATTGTAAAAAATAATATATTATGAACGAAATGTTTAGTATTGAAGGTAAGGTAGCGGTAATTACCGGTGCAGGGGGCGTTTTGGGAGGAAGCATTGCCAAAAGTTTTGTGAAAGCAGGCGCCCGCGTTGTGGCCATGGACATACGTCAGGAAAATCTTGATGCACGTGTGGCTGAACTAACTGCCGATGGTGGTCAGGCCGTTGGCATTATTGGTAATGTGCTCGATATTCCAAGTTTGCAAAAAGCAGCCGACGAAATTGTTGCACAATGGGGAAGCATCGACATTCTGCTGAATATAGCAGGTGGTAATATTCCCGGAGCTACTTTAGCTGATGATCAAAGTTTTTTCGACATGGAAATAGCCAACTGGGACAAAGTGACCAACCTGAACATGAACGGTACTGTGTATCCGAGTTATGTTTTTGGCAAGGTAATGGCGCAACAGAAATCAGGAAGTATTATTAATGTGTCTTCAATGGCCGCTTTTCAGTCGATGACGCGTGTGCCGGGATATTCGGCAGCCAAAGCTGCTGTAAGTAACTTTACACAATGGCTTGCCATGGAAATGGCTATGAAGTACGGAGATGGAGTTCGCGTAAATGCAATTGCACCGGGCTTTTTTATCGGTGACCAAAACCGTGCTGTGCTTATCAATCCGGATGGTTCATTGACCGACCGTAGCGTGAAAGTGCTTGCCAATACACCCATGAAACGTTTTGGTGATATCACTGAATTGAACGGCGCCGTTCAGTTTTTATGTTCTCCGGCTGCCAGTTTTATTACAGGGGTTGTTTTGCCTGTTGATGGTGGTTTCAATATGTTCAGCGGAGTCTAGGCAATTGATAATTGACAATTGATAATTGATAATTTGAAGAGTTTGAAGAGTTTGAAGAGTTTGAAGATTTGAAGAATCTGAAGAGTTTGAAAATTTGAGGAGTTGATAATTCAACAATTCAACGCTTCAACGCTTCAACAATAGAAACCCCCAGTTGCAAATTACTTGCTAACGGGGGTTTTTTATTGTTGTTGCTTTGTGGAAGATGTATTTATCAGTCCATTCAGGCGTTGATTATTTCGTTTATTTCAGATGCTTGGCAAAGAATCCCAACATGGCGCTGTAAAAATCCATGCGATTTTCTTCGCGTTGGAATCCATGTCCTTCGTTGTATTTTACCATATATGGCACATCAAAACCTTTGGCCCTGAGTGCAGTCACAATCTGATCGCTCTCGTTGATGTTCACACGCGGATCGTTAGCGCCCTGTACCACCAGCAAAGGTTTCTTAATTTTGTCGACATTGTTCACTGCCGATACTTCACGCGCAATTTTAAGCTCTTCAGGGTTGCCCAAGTCGTACCATATTTCGCCCATTATTTTTAATTGAGGTTTCCAGTACTCCGGCATTGATGCAAACAATGTTTCAATGTTCGAAACGCCTACATAATTCACTCCGCAAGCATATAAATCAGGCGTTTTCACAAGTCCCATAAGCGTGGCATATCCACCATGACTTCCACCGTAGATACCTATTTTGTTTTCGTTCACCCAACCCTGCGAAATAGCATATTTTACACCATCTTCCACATCATCCATTACTTTACGACCGATTTGTTTGAATCCGGCTCTCAAAAATTCTTTCCCGTAGCCACCCGAGATTCTGAAATTCACCTGTAAGGTAGCATAACCACGGCTTGCAAAAAGCTGAGCTTCGGGATTAAATCCCCAACTGTCGCGTACACCCTGTGGACCTCCATGCGGATTCACGATCATCGGTACTTTTTTACCGGCAAGCGCTTCTTTAGGCAGGGTAATGTAACCATGTATCGTTAATCCATCGCGACTTTTAAATGTAATCGGTTTCATTATTGCCATATCGGCTTCTTTAAGTTGCGGCATAAGATCGTAAAGCAGTTTAAACTTACCTGTAGTCGTATTGTATTCGTAATAAGTGCCATACAACTTATCACTTTGCAGAACGATAAGGAATGTTTTTTCATCGTCGTCGTAACCGGTTACACCGTATTCTTTTCCGGGGAATTGCTTTTTCACCCTGCTGTCAAGGTCTTTATAGGTTTTACTTACCGGAATAATTTCCGATTTTTCGCCATCATAACCAAAATAATCGATTTCATAATTGCGTTTTCGCGATAAATGCATGCTTGTTGCATCGTAATCGGGGTTCGAGAACACTTCACTTATCTTTTTGTCAGCTTTGAAGTCGTAAAGTATAATGCGAGCTTTGTCGCTGTCGAGATTACTATACACATAGGCTTCATCCTTGTTGGCTGATTTATAATTGAAACTTATGATACCGAAGCTGTCGTCCCAGTTCATCTTTTTCATAAGTTTAAATTCGTTTGTGCTGGGGTCCTTGTAGTAAAACTCGGTTTCTACACCGTTTCTCAATTGTGTGTAGGCTCTCAGATTTCCATCTTTATCAAATTCGTAGCTCTGAATAGAATTAGCTGCATCTTTGTTTTCGAACAATTGCGTGATTTCGCCGGTGGCAGCATTCAGGCGGTAAGGTTCAAATATCTGTTTGTTGTTTTTATTCATCTGAAAAATAATTACATTCTTCTGATCTTTCAAAACGCTGATAATACCGGCTCTTACCCCTTCGAAAGGCGTCAGGTCGCTGGCGTTAGTGCCATCGATATTTGTTGCATAAATGTGGAAATTTTCGTTTCCGCCCTTGTCCATCATATAGTAAAGTTTTTCATCGCTTATCCATCCATAGCCTTTTATCAATTCATCTTTTTCTTCGATGGCACGGTTGACTTTACCGGTGGCAATTTCTTTCACATATACGTGATTCTTGTTTTTGTCATCCTTTTCGAGATACGACATGTATTTACCATTGGGCGACAAGCGGAAAGAAGATGCTTTAGGGCGCGCAAAATAGTCGGCTACCTTATATTTGTAGTTGCCAGCATCAAATGCAGCCAATTGTTTAAGCGTTTCGTCGGAGGTAACCAATGCCGTGTTGCCGGGCAGTGTGCTTTTGAATTTCCGGAGTGTTAGAGGCAATTTTGTGCCCATTTGTTCAAAATTTCCTGCAATGCTATCGCCGGTTAATTCACCCGAAAAGACAATTTTAGCTGCGGGAACGCTCATGCTTAGTTTATTGTTGGCGAACTCTGTTTTTTCAACAGGAATTCCCGTTGCACCCTGTGCAGGTACATCCATAGTGGAAGTGTAAACGCCATCTTTGTCGCTGATATGGAAAATAAGTTCAAGATTTATGCCCTGAACGGACAATGTTCCCTTCCAGTCGCCGCTTACACTTTGTGCTTTTGCAACCATCGAGAACAAAAAAAGGAAGGCCATTAAGCCAAATGCTGTTTTGTTCATAAAAATAAATGGATTTAAAATTGATAAAAACTTTTGATAACTATTGTATCAAACAAATCAGCGTTAAAATAGTTTGGAAATGGACAATTGATAATTTGAAGAGTTTGAAAGATTTGAGGAGTTGGTGGGTTAACAATTAACAATTGAAGACTGAAAACTGGCAATTCAACAATTCAACAATTCAACAATTCAACGATTCCGCAATTCCACAGGCTTTCTGAGAAGTTTTCACTTTACATCGCTTTACATGGATGGTCGGAATTAGTTATTAAAGCCCTAAAAAATTTAGAGGAACCTAAGCAGAACCATGAACTATTTCAATTTGGAATATGTTAAGTCAAAATTAAAGAATAAAACAAGTGAAACAAGTAAACCCTAATGTTGAGGACGAACTATTTGTTTCGGTTGCGGACGAATTGAAGAAAAAAACCACAAAATAATTGTTTATCAATAAATTAATATATTCACAAAATATGAGAACAACATTAAAAATTATTATTATTATTCTACTTGCGGTTTCTGTTTTTACGATGTGTAATACAAAACAAAATGACCAAAAAACAAACAATCAGAAAGTTGGAACTTTTGACTGGCTCTTAGGAGAATGGAAGCGTACGAACGACGAAAAGGGGAAAGAAACTTATGAAATATGGGAAAAAATCAATGCCTCGGAATACAATGGTGTTGGATTTACCATTCAAAACAATGATACAATATTTCAGGAGAAAATGAAGATGCTGAAAACTGCAGGAAAATGGATTTTTTTGGTTAAAACTAACAAAGAAGAAGAGTTTACTAACTTTGATATAAACAAAATAGAAGGAGATGAATTTGAGTGTAAGAACGATACATTAGACTTTCCAAAACTGATAAAGTATTGGAAAAATGGAAATAAAATAAATGCTTTGGTTTCAGGTGACAATATGGAATTGTCGTTTGAATTTGAGCGACTTAAATAAAAAAAATACGTACAACAATTAAAAAAAAGAAAAAAATGAAGAAAAGTTTCTTAACTACCTTAATGATCTTATTTACTCTTGGCTTATTTGCACAAGAAGAATTTAAACAAGTGGATTTTAGCAAAAAGTTTAAGAAGGAAAATCAGGGAAAAGTAAAAATTGAAATCAACGAAGTGAAAGAACTCCTGCATATAATGATTGCCATTACAGAGCTTGGACTGGAGAATGACGATATGGTGGCACAAACCGGAGATTATTACAAGGATGTTATTCAGAATTTTAAGCCATTTAAGGATGAAAAAATCATTACAAAACTTGATTCGATTCTCAAATCAAACCCCGTTAACTACATTTTCCTTACTGGCAATGCCCTGAGTTATCATTTTAAAGGTGGAAAATTAGTTAAAGATAAAACATACATTTTCCCCGCCCAAAACGTTTCCTCTCACACCAAAATAACGATAAATCCTATTACGACCTATAAAAAGGAAATTGAAGATTTTGCAAGAAAATCCGGGTTCAGGAAGTTTTATACATCTCACAGAGATTATTACAACAAGATAATTGCTGATTATAAAAGGCTTGCAAATCTCCAACAACAATGGGATTGGCTGGAAAAAAAGTGTAATACACAGGTAAACAACTATACCATTATGTGCTCTCCGTTAATAAACGGGTTAAACTATACGACTTCATATACCGATAATGGATTTAAGCAAATTATGATGGTATTACCACCCGTTGAAGAAGATCCACAATTATCGCAAATAGATAACATTGTTTTAAACACAAGAATTATGTTCACGGAAATTGACCATAACTATGTGAGCAAACCAACGAAACAAAATAAGGAACTCATTGATAATGTATTTAAAAACAGAGAAGAATGGGTGGATACAACAAAATACGGAACTGAGTATTATCCTAATCCTGAACGGGTATTTGACGAATATATGACTTTCGGATTGTTTTTAATATACTGCAAAGATCATTTTAGTGATGACGTGACAAAAAGAACGAATGAGCAACTTACAGCATTAATGGCGGATCGGGGTTTTACAAAAATGAAAACTTTTACTGAAAACCTGCTGAAGATATATGACAAAAACCAACATAAAAAGGTGGATGATTGGTACCCTGAATTTATAAACAGTTTTAAAGAATAACAACTGCCCGCAACTGATAATTTTCATACCGTTTAAGCGGGTGTAAATTCAACAAACAAAATATTCCAACAAAAATAATTTACAGACAATGGCCGAATTCTGGGAAGAAGCATTTAAAGAAAAGCAAGAAATGTGGGGATTTGAGCCTGCAAAATCTACTGTTTTGGCAAAAGACTTTTTTGTTGAGCAAAAAATAAAAAATGTACTCATTCCGGGAAT
>Ga0209373_10005394_pt1 | contig 10446 bp, 6 predicted proteins | sample Higcelweek5metaG_FD_187173 | JGI IMG/M metagenome (GOLD analysis project Ga0209373, IMG submission 187173) | Freshwater pond sediment microbial communities from the University of Edinburgh, under environmental carbon perturbations - High... | ecosystem: Environmental > Aquatic > Freshwater >...
TGATTTAATCCACCAGTGTAATAGTTTACAATCCAATTTTTAGGAGCAAAGTTAGCTGTTGTAAACAATTGGTGAATTGCCCAAGTGTTTTCTATTTCTCCATTGTCATCTGGAATTGGATTTACAGTATCTTCCACTACGTGTGCTAATTGGAATACTACACTTAAAATTAATCCAGCCGTGTAATGCATCACTACGAAACCTAAGATAACTTTCCACCAAGTAACTCCTAAAACCATTGGTAAAACTAACCAAATTGAAAAGTAGATTATTTTTGTAATCACTAAAGTTGTCCAAAGAATTGTTGGTTTTTTGAATTCACCATACGATAAGTTTCTTTTTAAGTAACGTTTCATTTGAAGGAAATCAGTGGTAATAGCCCAGTTGAATGTTAATAATCCATATAAGAAAACTGAATAATAATGTTGAAATCTGTGGTGACTGTACCATTTAGCTGTTTTTGAGAAACGTAAAATTCTTCCAGCTTCTAAATCTTCGTCATGACCAATAATGTTGGTATACGTGTGGTGTAAAACATTGTGTTGTACTTGCCAGTTGTACACATTTCCAGCTAAGATGTAGATACTTCCGCCCATTAATTTGTTTACCCAAGATTTGGTTGAATATGCACCGTGATTACCATCATGCATTACATTCATTCCCACTCCTGCCATTCCAATTCCAATTACTACGTTTAGCAATAAGTATGTCCAAAAAGGCATATCCATTGCAAGTAAAAAGAAGTATGGTGTTAGGAAAAGACCAAACATCACAATAGTTTTCAAGTGAAGTTTCCAGTTTCCTGTTTTGTCAATTTTATTTTCTTTAAAATAATCGTTTACTCTTTTATTTAATGTTCTGAAAAACTTCAGATTGTCTTCTTTTGAGAAAATAGGTGTAGTAGTACTCATAAATTTTGTATTCAAATTTTGCCAAAGATAATTATTATAATTTTTTCATTTATGATATTAGTCATTTTTTATTCACCAAAAAGCGTATTTTTGTGTAAAATTTAACTAATGGAAGAGATTTTAAAGCAATTTCCTGATTTATCTGATAATCAAATACTTCAGTTTCAAAAATTGCAATCGCTATATGAAGATTGGAATGCAAAAATTAATGTAATTTCAAGAAAAGATATCGACGAATTATACACGCGCCACGTTTTGCATTCGTTAGGAATTGCAAAAATTATAGAATTCCGTCCAGGTTCCAAAATTATGGATGTAGGAACAGGAGGTGGTTTTCCTGGAATTCCATTGGCAATTTTGCATCCAGAAGTTGATTTTTACTTGATTGATGTTATTGCAAAAAAAATCAAAGTAGTAAATGAAGTAGCTGCAGGTTTAGGATTAAAAAACGTAAAAGCTGAACAAAAACGTGCCGAATTAGTAAAACAAGAATTCGATTTCATCGTAAGTCGCGCTGTAACCAATATGCCTGATTTTGTAAGTTGGGTAGATGATAAAGTTTCTAAAAAGCAAAATCACGAATTAGCCAACGGAATTTTATATCTTAAAGGCGGCGATTTAACCGAAGAATTAAAAGCTTTCCCAAAAGCCACAGAATATAATTTATCGGATTTCTTCAAAGAAGAGTTTTTTGAAACGAAGAAAGTGGTGCATTTGCCGTTGAAGTATAAGAAGTAAGTGATTAGTGAAAAGTAACTAGTGATTAGCTAAAAATAAAAAACCCGATTTTCAATTGAAAATCGGGTTTTTTATTTTTATACTTATTTTTTTAAAAAATCACTTTCTTTTGAACTTTTACATTGTTTTCGTCAACTATTGTTAACAGTAAAACATTATTGGTTGGTTTTAAATTTGGAATTACAAATTCGTTATTTTGAATAGTATTTCCTTCAAATAAAACTCTTCCTAAAACATCAAAAGCTGTAACTGATTTTAAATTTGCTTTTGAACTTTTAATCGTTAGAATATTATTTGCATTGAAAGCTATTATCTCATTTCCTGAAATTTCAGAATCATTGTTTGATAAAGTGGTTTTAAAAATAATTTCAAAACGATTGTTGATGGTTTCTGCATTTGCCATAAACGTATGATTATTTTGAGTTAAATCAATTAGGCTGTTAGTAACCTTGTCTTTCAAATAAATTGATTGATTAGTAAATAATCCGTCTTTTTCGCCTAATGAAATGGTGAATAATCCACTGTTTTGCGAAGTAAATCCTAACGGGATTACATCGTCATCAGTAAAAGGTAATCCTTTTCCTTGAATTACTAATTCGTTGTTGTTTACTAATGAATAAATCGCACTATTTCCGTTATTTAATAATTTTCCATCATAGCCAAAATCTAAATCATTTGTTGCATTTTCAATATAACCCAATAAAATTTGATTGTGATTGTTATTTCCTTCCGAAAGGTTTAACCAAAAACGATGTTTTTCAGTTGTTATAGAAGTACTAACATTCGCATTTCTATTGATAAATTGATTATTACTTGTAGCATTTCGCATACTGTTGGTAAAATACATTGGACCAGTTGCTAAAGCGTTTACATAAAATCCTTGTCCTGTTTGAATAAATGTATCAGGAATTAATGAGCCATTCATTGCTGCTGTTCCACCTGTTAAATTTCTTGATGCAAAGTTGTTTGCAACATAAGTTCCGCTTAATGCGGCATTTGTATTGGTCCAAAAATGTAATGTTCCATCAATTTTAGATAAATTTCCAATAATAAACTCATGAATATTGATAGGTGAAGGATAAGGATTTCCAACTAAATTAAATCCTAAACCAACTGAACCTCCATAAATAACATTCGGATTAATTCTGCCGTTGTTTGGTGTTCCAGTAAATTTTCCGTTCCAAGAAGTTGTTGTACTTGGCATTGTATTTTCTGCTCTAATTAAATATCCTTTTCCAGTTGCAAAGCTATTTGTAGTAGGATTTACACTGTTATATGCCGTTGGAGTTGTTGTTCCAGTTGGAATATATTCATAAAAACGATTAGTTAAAGTGTTTGGCGAAAACGCTAATAAATTTTGATTTGTAACTGGTGCTGACCAACCTACATAATCTAATCTTTTTAACGAAGTTTCTCTATTTACTTCAATATTTCCAGAGTTTGAAATTTCTTCTATTTGATAAATGTTTGAGTTTGATGCAAATTTTAATTGAGCAGTTGGGGCTACTGTAATTCCTCCTCTAACATTCAAATCATGATTAGCTAAGAAATTTACAACGGCTGTGCCTGAAACAGAAATTGAACATGCATCAATAGAAGATGAAGAAGTATAATTTCCTGTAAAAGCTACTTGCTTATCCTTTGCTGGTAATCCATTGCTCCATGAAGTTCCATTCCAAGTAGTCGAGGTTGGACATTTCAATTGAATATTGTTTACAATTTCATTCATTGCAAAAGTAACGTTAGAAGGTGTCAGTGTAACGTGATCTTCGTTAACTGTTGGTACAGAATATGCATCAAATGCACTTGTACTACTTGCGTTGATGTTTGCATACCAGTTATTTGTACTTGTAATTGCTAATGAACTTTGAGCAGGAATAAAGTCAAACTTTTTAATTGTCATTGCATTTAAAAAGCGAGTTAATGTAGGGTTTGGACCTGCATCAGCTGCCAAACTTTCTAAATTAAATAACCCGCCAGGAGCAGAATCTAATCCGGCAGTGTATGAAAATGAACGTGCATTTGTTTGTCCTGTTCCTATTGTTAACCAAAAAAATGTCCAAGCTTGTTTTCTTACTCTACTTACTCTAATATTACCATTTGCAGTTGGTGTAAAGTTTAAATCTAATAATGCTCTTGTGAAACCATCGCTATTAGGAACATCTAAATTTGTTAAAACTGCCATCCCAGGTGTTCCTGTCATTGCACCATTACTAGCCCCATTTGAGATTGCTATTTTTCTACAATTTTGAGGAAATCCCATGGTATTCAACTCATTTTGAAAAGCATTTCTATGAGTTGGATGACCTGTTGGAAGTAATGAAGCTGTTGTAGTGTTAAATTCTGTAAGACTTGTTCCTAATAAATGTCCTTCAAAATGATCAATAAGCATTTGTCTTGCAGCTGGACTTTTTAACATAGAATCTACAATTGCTCTTACGGTTAAATCGGCAATATCGCCATCATAAGCAATATAATTGAACATGTGTTGCATTCCAATTGGAACATTTGCACCAAGATGAGGTGAATCAAAAGATAACCATAAACGTGTTTTATGATCCATTCCATTCATTTCCATATAGCGCAGTGCCATTCTTGTTATTAATCCTCCCATACTTGGTCCTATAACAACAAGTTCTTGATTGCCAACTTTATTTGCATTAATATAATTGATTAACTCAATCATTACGCGAGCATTTCTTTGAATATAGTCTACACCACCATCGATATTCGTAATACCATCGGGTCTTGTGTAAATCGGAAAGTTTAAAACCACAACATCATAACCTAAATTTCTAACATTGTCTCCTAGGTTTTGTGTTGGAGTACCATAATTTAATAAGTTATAAATTGAGCCTGTATCTCTTCCGTCTGCTGGATCAAATCCATCACAAACAATGATTACTTTGTCTAATAAGCCAGCTTCGTTGTCATAAAATATTTGGAATTCACCTTTGCCAGCGTGAGCGGCTGTTTCGTTTGTTCCTTGATAAGTTAATGAAGATGTTATTTCTGTTAAAGGGCTAACAGCAAAAGGAGTTTGTTGTGCAACTCTATTAAGTTGATTAATGCTTTGTGCTTTCTGTTTTAAAGTAAATTTTGATTCGTTTGTAAAAACAGTTCCATCGTTTAAAGTAATTTTGAAAGAAATTGTTTTTGTTCCAAGATTACTAAAATCAGCAGTGAAACTTTGATTTGTTGAAATTTTTTGAAATCCTTTTCCGGTATTAAGGTCTACTTCAATTTTGCTAATTGTTTGATTAGTTGTATTGAAAATTAATTCGTCTAAAAGTTTGAAAGTAATTTGCGTTCCTTTTAGTTGTTTAATTAATGGGGAAGCAAATCCAATTTTATGTGTATTGAAATAATCTATTGATGAATCTGTTATCTCATATTGATTGTTTGTATTAAGCTGTAATTGATTTTGCTCTCTTACGCTTGGTTTAATCGCATCAAATTCAGAAATCAAAATAGAAATTGGAATGATGTTTTCTGCAAATCCTTTTTCGGTTTTCGCCTCTAAAAAATCAATTTTAGGAAGTCTTTCCAAAAAATCTGCTCTTTGGATTTCATGAAATGCTTGTTTAAAGTCTAATGATGATAATGGTTCGGTTTTGGTCTCTGTTAGTTTAGCAACAGTTCCTACTTTATCATACAGAATTTTTGTTTGCGTATGTGGTTTCAATAAATCGAAAGTTTTTGACTTTTTTTCTATTTCTTGTCCAAACGAAAACGAAATCGAAAATATAACGATTAGGGGTAGAATTTTTTTCATCATGTTTTTTGCTTTATTATTAAATATATTATGCATGCATAATATATTTCGGATACAATTTATAAAAAAAATGATAAAAAGTTAAATATTTTTATAAATCCGATAAAAAGCATTAAAATATCGATAAAACATCAAAAAATAAAAAAGCTTGCCATTTCTGACAAGCTTGAAAATAAATATTTTTATAAGTTTATCCTAAGAAAGGATATTTATAATCTTCTGGTGTTACGAAAGTTTCTTTAATCGTTCTAACAGAAGCCCAACGCAATAAGTTTTGAGATGAACCTGCTTTATCGTTAGTTCCTGAACCTCTTGCTCCTCCAAATGGTTGCATTCCTACAACAGCACCGGTTGGTTTGTCGTTGATGTAGAAGTTTCCTGCTGCATTTTGTAACGCAACGGTTGCTTCTTCCACCGCATAACGACATTGGCTAAATACCGCACCTGTTAAAGCGTATTCTGAAGTTTCGTCAACTAATTTCAATGTTTCAGACCATTTTGTGTCTTCATAAATATAAATCGTAACTACTGGTCCGAATAATTCAGTTTCCATAGTTGAATATTTTGGATTTGAAGTTAAGATAACCGTAGGTTCAATGAAATAACCTTTTGATTTGTCATAGTTTCCACCCATGATTACTTCTGCATCGCTATCTTTTTTAGCTTGATCAATGTAACGTGCTAATTTGTCAAATGAAGCTTCTGAAATTACAGATGTAATGAAATTACTCATGTCTTCTGGAGAACCCATTTTCATCGATTTTAAATCCGCTTCTAATTTTGCTTGAACTGCTGGCCATAAACTTTGTGGTACATAAACACGAGATGCAGCACTACATTTTTGCCCTTGGAATTCAAAAGCACCACGAGCAATTCCTACTGCAACTTGTGCTGGATTTGCTGATGGATGTGCAATGATGAAATCTTTTCCACCTGTTTCTCCAACGATTCTTGGGTATGTTTTGTATGTAGCAATGTTGTTTCCGATGGTTTTCCAAATGTCATTGAAAACGCCAGTTGAACCTGTAAAGTGAACTCCAGCTAAATGTGGGTTAGATAAAACTACATCAGAAACCATGCCAGAATCTCCCATTACCATGTTGATAACACCATCTGGTAAACCTGCTTCTTTGAAAACTTGCATAATTACATTAGCAGAATATACTTGTGTTGCAGCTGGTTTCCAAACTACCACATTCCCCATTAACGCAGCACTTGAAGGTAAATTTCCTGCAATAGCGGTAAAGTTGAAAGGAGTAATTGCATATACAAAACCTTCTAATGGTCTGTATTCAACTCGGTTCCACATGTCTGATGTTGATGCTGGTTGGTCTGCATAAATTTTAGTCATGAATTCTACGTTGTAACGTAAGAAGTCAATTAACTCACAAGCCGAATCAATTTCTGCTTGGTGAATGGTTTTTGATTGTGCAATCATAGTCGCTGCATTGATTTTAGCACGGTATGGACCAGCTAATAATTCAGCTGCTTTTAAGAAAATCCCAGCTCTGTTTTCCCAAGCCATTGCAGCCCATTTTTTACGAGCTTCTAAAGCTTCGGTAATTGCTTTTTCAACTAAAGCTCTATCTGCTTGATGATAAACACCTACGATATGTTGGTGATCGTGTGGAGCCGACATTTTTTTGGTATCGCCTGTTTTAATTTCTTCGCTACCAATATATAAAGGAACTTCTACTTGAGAATTCCACATTTTTGTATAAGTTGTTGCAACGGCTGCTCTTTCAGGAGAACCTGGTGCGTACGATTTTACGGGTTCGTTAACCGCTTTTGGGACATTAAAAAATCCTTTTAACATGGTGTTGAATTTTAGCTTCGCTCAGTTCGGACAAAGTCCTCGAGTGAGAATTAGACAATTTTGTTCTTTGATTTACGGAATAAATGTAAACGAGTACAAAAATACAAAGTATATTTTGAATTATTGACAACAAAAGTTACTTAAGATAAAGATTCTTACATTGGAATTTATAATTATTTTTTTGCTAATTAATAGCAAAAGGAGCACTCAATTTAAAAGCTGGGATTTCAACTTTAAAGCTACGTGTAGTTGTAAAATTCACCATATTAAAATGACCTTTCATGGCGCCAATTGGTGAAGAAAGCAAACAGCCAGATGAATATGTGTAGTTTTCACCAGGTTTAATAACTGGTTTTTTACCAATCACACCTTCGCCATCAACCGTTTCTGTGTTGTTTAGTGCGTCATAAATTTCCCAATGACGAGAATTTAGTTGCACAGAATCTTTACTTTGGTTTTCAATAGAGACATGATAAGTAAAGGCAAAATGAATTTTATAGTTCTTGAAGTAAGTTCCTTCAAAACTAGTTAAAACTGAAATTTTTATGCCTCTTGTAATTTGACTTACCATAAATTAAAATAAAAGTATTCCTAAAAACATCATTACTAAAGCACAAATGCCTAAGAATAAAAAGAATAACGGATTCAAAAGTATGAATTTTAAAATAGTTATCCAACGACCTTGCTGATAAAAATTTCTTAAAGATTTATAAAAATATATCGGAAACAGAAATGAAAATGATATTCCAGCAATAAAATTAGATACATCAGCGCTAATTAAATCTATAAAGTTAAAAAGTATCATGCATAAAAACATGAACGTAAAAAAGGTATATGAAAACACTAAATGCTCCGTATAATTAATTTTTTTTGAATAGAAAACAATCCAAAATATTAATGTTAATATAGGTAGGCATAGAAAAATAAAGAAAGGTAGTTTTCCGTAGAAATAGTCAAAAAGTTCATCATAAATATTATTTGTTTTGAAAAGTTTAGATTTACTGAACAAGATTTTGTAGCCAAAATGGTTTTCATAGCCTAATTCTTTTAAAGCTTGATCAGTTGTTTTTTCTGGATATTTGAGGTGAAAATTTCTAAATGAAGCCACACAATATACAAAAGGATCAAAATTTCTATTGATATTTTTGTCTATAAAATCTTTTGTGTAGATAGAATCCTTGCTATATTCTATCTTTTTTTTATGAATTTTGTCTAGTATTGATTTGGTAGGCGGAGTTGAAGTTAATGCTTGATAATCAATGCTGTCTTGTTTTCGTTCTTCTTTAAGTTGCTCTTCAGTTAACTCTTTTTCTGCTTTATCAGTTGCTGCAGTTGAATCTCCTTCTGAAAAATTGAATGTAATAAACAAAATAATAGAAACACTCAAAAATAAACGAAACGGGTTTGCATACGTATGTCTTTTTCCTTCGTTAAATTCGCGAGCCAAAACACCTGGTTTTGTAAAAATGGAAACAATTGAATTTCGTAATCTTGAATCGTAAGCATAAAAATTCGCAAAAAACTCTTCGATAAAGTCTCTAATAGTAAGTTTTTTTGTCGAGTTTAATTGACCACAAGCATGACAAAATTTTTCGCTAACATCTAGTTGTGTTTCACAATTTAAGCATTGTGTGCCTCTGTATTTTTTATCTTTTCTATTCATATTTAATTACGAATAACCTCGCTGTTTGTGTTGGCAATTCCTATTACTCTGTCGTATCTGTCGTTGTTTCCTTTGTAGTATACGATTGCGGTGTAATTGTTTTCGGTTTGAAAATAATTGCCATCAATTGCGTTTTCAAAATCAATTGCTCCTTTTTTATTGGTAAGAATGTATTGATAGTTTGTGAAACCTTGCTTTATTAAAAGTGCTTTTTCATACACACCCGTTTTCTTATTTAGTTCCATTTTATAATCATCAGTCAATGCATAATTGTTAAACATACCAGAGATATAAATATTACCTTCTAAAAATTCTGGAGCATCTAATGCAAAATAAACCCATGAATAATCGGCTTCAATTCCAGAATTTGGACCATTAGCATTTTGTACAAAAAAGTTTCCATTAATATCTGGGAAATAGGTGTAAGGTTGATTTTTTCTTGGAGTATTGGTATATAAATAGGTGTTGTAAATATTGTCACCAGATGTTACTCTTGCAATAGTATTATTTGTTGCTCTAATAATTTTGTTGTCAATTGTATATCCTTCGTTTCCGCCCCAAAATTGTGTTTCTTTGTTGTATCTGTAAATTAATTCAGAACCCAAAGTATATTGTGGTTTTAAATTTGAAATACTGGTTTTCCAATTCCCATTTTGAAATAAGGTGACTTTTACATTTTGAATTGGGTTTTGTAAAATTTTGTCGCCATAATTGATAGACATTTCGATGTTTTGTTTTCCGTCTAAGCCTTCAAAATCTCTTGAACGACGAACTAATAACCCAACATTTACTTCTTCTTCATAAATAATTACTCTTCTCGAAAACACAATTTCATTTTCATCATTTAAAATAGTGAATAAGTAGTTTCCGCTTTTTGTGATCTGATTGAATTTATTTGGAAAAACTTGTCTGTAATGTGAATATAATTGTAAAGTATTGAACGAATTTTCATAGGTAATAATGCGCTGATTGTCCATTCCGTTTAAATATTCTGCTTTAGATAAATTTGTTGGCGCAGACCAATCGTAATTATATTGGGTAATTGTGTAATAATAATCTGCTTCGTCACTATATAAATCGTCAAATTGCAATTGAAATGATTCTCCGAGTTTGAAAAACGGAATCACATTTGTATTATTTGAAACAAACGAAATGGTTTTGATGTTAAAAGGTGGTTCTTGTTCAATTCCTTCTTGCGAGAAGCTGAAATTAAAAAAAAGTAAGGCAATTGCACTTATTATTCTGTTCATGTCTTGATGTTATGAATGGTAAAAATAATTAAAACTTTAATAAAACACGAATAATTGTGCCAAAGATTTTTATTTAATTTAGAATAATTATAAATAAATAAATTCACTGAGTTAAATTTTGGTTAGGTTGGTTGTAATTGATTAAATTTGCACGTTTTATAGTAAATTTTTAACAATCATATCTTCAAAAATATGTCAAAAGACATTCGAATTAAAAAAGGTTTAGACCTTAAGTTGAAGGGTGAAGCAGCTCACAAGATAGCTGATGCCACTCGCTCGAAAGTCTATGCTGT
>Ga0209373_10005397_pt1 | contig 10441 bp, 7 predicted proteins | sample Higcelweek5metaG_FD_187173 | JGI IMG/M metagenome (GOLD analysis project Ga0209373, IMG submission 187173) | Freshwater pond sediment microbial communities from the University of Edinburgh, under environmental carbon perturbations - High... | ecosystem: Environmental > Aquatic > Freshwater >...
ACTTGTTGGTTCTGAAGCCGAACAACATAACCCGAAAGAACCTTATATCGAATTTGCAACCGACATTCTCGAAGAGTTTGCATCGGGCAACGACGATCCGTTAACTAATGCACTAAACTTCTTACAACACGAAGCAAAAGAGATATTATAAGATTCTCATTGTAATTTATCCCATTTTCTGCAAGAAGAGTTTTCGAATTTTATCAAGATAGTCAACTTCTTGATTTTCGGAGTAAACACGAACAAAATCAACTACTCTATGGTCGGTAAGATATGAACCTATAGCAGTATCAAATTTCTGATCGAACCAATTATTCTGTACTTTCTTCGATATTTCAGTGAATTCTTCAAAAGTAAGCTCTCTTGGTATTTCAAAATAAGCGTGGTTCTTTTCGTCGGTATCAAGATAGATTTCGTTGGTGAGGTTCTTTAAATAAAACATCTTCGATAATGAAATGTGCGCCGTAGCTTTTTCATAATGGACTGAACTAACTAATGGCTGTATATTATTTTTTGCAAAAGCTTTTTGTATCTCACCAATGTTTGCATACGTATTCAAATGCCTAATTCGTATCACATTAAACACTTTATCTCCAATTTGAACAAAAGCCTTTGCTACATCCAAATCAAAAGGTAATTCAGCCTTAATTTTTACATACGCTCTAATAATATCAATGGCAGTATAGGTTTTATCAAGTGCAACGTAGACATAAATTGGACTTGAATCTTGTGGTTCATCATTGTAATACCCCCAGAAAGGTGAAATTGAGTCGAAAACCAATGTTCCGGGTATAATATTCTGATTAATAGTAGATAGTTCTTCTACTTTTTCGATAGAACCAAACATTTCGATGTTATTCAGCTTTTCCATAATGTTAGATTTTTTAAGTTCATTACTAATATAACAAAAATCTAGGTCGGATAGTGCAAATTTATCAATCAATTTAACCGGAAATTTTTATATTTGCAGCCGAATGGAGAGCTGGCAGAGTGGTCGATTGTGGCAGACTCGAAATCTGTTGTACCTTTCGGGGTACCGGGGGTTCGAATCCCTCGCTCTCCGCTGATAACCTGCAATTTAGATAAATTCTAATTGCAGGTTTTTTCTTTCCTTTGTTTTATGCAACCATAGAACAATTAATTTTGAAAAACACGATTATTTCGTCAAAAAGTATAATTGTAAGGTATGATCTCCATTTAAAACAAAAATTTGTGATATTTGTCGTCTCAAAAATTGAAAGAATAATCAAAATTTAAAAGCATGTATAAAATCCAGAACTTAAACAAGATTGACAATGAGGGATTAAAAATATTCGCTCAAGATCAATACCAGATTGATAGCAAGTTTACCGATCCAGATGCAATTATTCTGCGTAGTTTTGATATGCACAGCATGGAATTGCCATCAACACTTCAGTGCATTGCCCGTGCAGGTGCAGGATACAACAATATTCCGGTTGATAAATGCACAGAAAAAGGCATTGTTGTATTTAACACCCCAGGCGCAAATGCAAATGGAGTTAAAGAAATAGTACTTGCCGGATTATTACTCTCGTCTCGGGGTATTGCTGAGTCTGTAGAATGGTGTAAAACCATCAAAGACAAAGGGGCCGAAATTCCTGCTCTAGTTGAAGAAGGCAAAAAGAACTATGGTGGCAACGAGATCCAAGGTAAAACATTGGCCATCATTGGCCTTGGAGCTATTGGCATTTTAGTTGCTAATGCAGCTGCATATCTTGGAATGAAAGTTATTGGTTTTGATCCATATTTGTCGGTTAAAGCTGCTTTGAAATTAAACACCCATGTTAGCGTTGCTGCCAGCCTCGAAAGCTTACTTGCTAATGCCGACTATGTAACAATTCATATACCTCAAACCGCCGATACAAAGGGTTACATTAACAAGCAGAGCCTTGCGATGATGAAAGACGGTGTTCGGATTCTTAACTTTGCCCGCGGTGGGCTGGTAAACAATGCCGACATGAAAGAAGCTCTCGAAAGTGGAAAAGTAGCAAAATATGTGACCGACTTCCCTGATGAGTCGGTGTTAGGAATGAAAAATGTTCTTGCTATTCCTCACCTTGGTGCTTCAACTGAAGAGTCGGAAACCAATTGTGCAATAATGGCTGTTGAGCAGACTCGCGAATATTTGGAAAACGGCAATATTATCAACTCGGTTAACTTCCCATGTGTTGAAATGGACCGAACTGGTGGTGCCCGTATTTTAATTGCCAATAAGAATGTACCAAACATGGTTGGACAAATTACAACAGTGTTGGCTTCAGAAGAAGTAAACATTGCCAATATGATGAACCGCAACCGTAACGAAATTGCTTACAATATCATTGACACTGACCACAAAGAAATCAGCGATAGCTTAGTTGAAAAACTAAAAAATATTGACGGCATATTTTTAATCAGGGTTATCAAATAAACATTGATTTACAGCTGTTTGTATTTTTTCAATAAGAAAAATTAAAAAAAAATAATATTTCAATGAACTTTTTTTTGAACTACTTTGTTCTATTTTCGCGAGGTTCTAGAATACTACATAAAACCTCGTTCAGATATTATAGTTCATAAGGTTTGGTTTTGTTAGTTTGGTTAAGGTTAACCGCCGGGTGGTTCCGGCGGTTTTTTTTATTAAATCAGCAAAATTTATTATTTTTAAACGACCGTTGTGCGGTCAACACAACTTATCCCGACTTAGCGGGAAACACCAATTGAAATAATTTATACAATATTTGAGTTTCATAAAACAATGGAATCAATTCATTAACGCTTGAAATCGTAATCTTAAAAAACATCAATATGGTAATTGCAGAAATACACACAGAGAAAGGTGTAATGAAAGTAAAATTTTATGAGGAAGATGCTCCAGGAACAGTTGCAAACTTTGTAAAACTATCGAAAGAAGGGTTTTATGATGGGTTAACATTCCATAGGGTAATTCCAAATTTCGTAATTCAAGGAGGCTGCCCAAAAGGAACAGGTGTTGGTGGCCCTGGATACAAAATTAAATGCGAAACTTCGGGCAACAACCAATATCACGACCGTGGAGTACTATCTATGGCTCATGCAGGTAAAGATACTGGTGGTTCACAATTTTTCATTTGCCACAGTCGCGAAAACACAGCTCACCTCGATCGTAAACACACCTGTTTTGGTAAAGTATATGAAGGTGTTGATGTAATTGACCAGATTCGCCAAGGCGATGTTATAGACAAGATCGTCATTATTGAAGAGTAAACATCTTAGAACATTCATTATAAGCCATAGGAAATTCCTGTGGCTTTTTTTTGATTGTACTAATTCTATTAATTTTGAGGCCACAATTCTATCTTCAAACAAAATGAGCCATGAATATTCATTCATAATTTCTATTTTTCGGATTAATCACGAGTTCAATTTCAATTGCTGAAATACACGATGAAACGAGCATGTCACACGGCCACCAAAAGGATATTTTAAGCCATGCAAAACTGAGTTCGACGGAATGCAATGGAGTTAGTTCCATGAGTGGAGACATAGGTAACCGAAGAAACGGATTTCGATCTAAATGACAAACAGTAACTTAACATAGATATATACCATGAAAATTCAAAAAATAATCCTCTTTTCGATTATTGCATTAATAGCTGGGATCTATCTATACATGAACCCTTTACTTCCAATTATTACTGGATATTCGGCCAAAAATCTTGCTTCGGGAATATTTGTAGCCGGCCGCACACAACAATCGCTTGAAAAAGAAGATCTACATTTCTCATACATAAAATTCAATCACAACAAAATTGATTATTCGAAGAAAGAGGTAACTAGCAGTTTTTTATGGCATACCTCTAAAGCTGTTTACATCGACGGATTTGGGTGTTCGCTTGTAAATGACTTCAAGAGCGAAGAAATGACAAAGCGTTCTTATCAGAAAATCAACATTCTACCCGAAAGGCCAGATACCATGGCCTGGCCAACCGGTGATAAAGTTACTGGTATCACCCCTATCGGCGTTAACATGGCAAAAATGAATACCGTTATTTCAAAAGCATTTTCGAATTCAGAAAAACACAAAGGAACATTTGCTGTAATGGTTATATATAAAGGACAACCAATTATTGAGAAATACCGTTCCGATTTCAATTCTAAAAGCCTTTTCCTTAGCTGGTCGATGGCCAAAGGCATCACAAATGCACTTACTGGAATACTCGTAAAAGAAGGAAAACTCAACATAAATAAACCTGTTGCATTTAAAGAGTGGGAAAATGATGACCGCAAGAATATTACAATCAACAATTTAATGCACATGAATAGTGGACTTGAATGGAACGAAAATTACGGAACTTGCTCAGATGTAAACAACATGTTACATAAAGAGGGCGATATGGGAACTTTTGCTCTATCCAAAAAAAGCAGCTATCCTGCCGATTCTGTTTGGGAATATTCATCGGGTTCAACAAACATTATTTCAATGCTCATCAGAAACACATTTGGAAAAAATGCTGACTACTACTCATTTCCACGAAAAAGACTTTTCAATAAAATTGGAATGAGAAGTGCAATTTTCGAAGTTGATGCTTCGGGAACTTTTGTTGGATCATCGTACCTATACGCAACCATGCGCGATTATGCCCGCTTTGGATTACTTTACCTTAACAACGGGAAATGGCTGAGCGACCAGATACTCCCAATTGATTGGGTAAAATATACCACAACCGAAGCCAAAGGCTCTGATGGGCAATATGGAGCTTATTTCTGGCTCAACAAATCGGGCAAACATTATCCCGGTGTGCCGCGAGATATGTTTTATTGCTGCGGTCACAACGGCCAATACATCTATATAATCCCTTCGAAGCAACTTGTTGTTGTACGTACAGGTTTTTCACCTAAAGGAACTTACGATTTCAACGAGTTCCTTAGCGGAATAACAAGCGCTGTTGAATAAAAATATAATTGCAGTTGAATTTTTAAAAAAGTTAAATCGATGAAGATCATTTGTATCGGAAGAAACTATGTTGAGCATATTGACGAGCTGAAAAATGAAAAACCTGATGAACCGGTAATATTCATGAAACCAGACTCTGCCCTACTTCGAAAAAACCTGCCATTTTACATACCCTCGTTTACAAATAACCTGCACCACGAAGTTGAGCTGGTTATAAAAATTGATAAGGTTGGGAAAAATATATCGGAGAAGTTTGCGCATCGCTATTACAGCTCGGTTGGGTTAGGAATCGATTTTACCGCACGCGATGTTCAAGATAAGCTTAAGGCAAAAGGATTGCCTTGGGAAAAAGCCAAGGCCTTCGATTGTTCAGCTGCTATTAGCGAAGTTTTCATTCCTATATCCGAATTGGAAAAAGGGAACATCAATTTCAGCCTTGATATTAATGGAGAAACCCGTCAGAAAGGAAATTCGAACCAAATGATTTTCTCTTTTGATGAGTTGGTTTCGCATATTTCGAACTATTTTACACTTAAGATTGGCGATCTTATTTACACCGGAACCCCAGCAGGAGTTGGTGCAGTCAATATTAACGACCGATTACAGGCCTATATTGGAGAAAAAATGCTGATGGATTTTTTCATCAAGTAAAGACACTGAACGAATTAGAAAATAGCCAAAAATTATTTGTCATTTTTTTAATGAAGAGGTTTGGCAGAAAAGATAAAACCTTTATATTTGCACGCACTTAAGAAAAACAAACGGGTGTAGCTCAGTTGGTAGAGCACTGGTCTCCAAAACCAGGTGTCGGGCGTTCGAGCCGCTCCTCCCGTGCAAATTTAACCTCGCTTTTTAGCGGGGTTTTTTTGTTTCCATACTCCACCAATTGTATTGACAAATCCGGATCAAGCGGAAAAGTTGGGGGGATTGTATGAAGTTTTATATTTCGGGGAAAGAATCTAGCGGAATTTCGGATTTTGATCCAAAGCTAGAAATCTTTAAAGGTTGACAGATATTGAAAGAGGCAGCTACATCAAATCATGTAACTGCCTCTTTCAAATTTATGTATGTTTATAAATTGTGCTGATTATCTCTGGGGAGCGGCCATAAAAGACAATGACGAGTCGAGCTTTCGCTTCGTTCTAAAACCATTATTTATTGCATACGAAGGGTTTAATGCACAAACAAATGCTATTTCGTACCATTTGAAGCCATTCTTACCCATTTTAATAGTTGCAACGTGGGTTATTTCGCCAAAAAGGGAACCTAAAACCGGGGTCACAACTAAATCTTGAATGCTGGGTTGTTCCATCCACGATTCGAGTGCATATTCCCAAATTAACGACTGTCCAAGGCTGAACAATGCCGATTGCGCAATGGTAGCACCTTGCGAACGTATGCTATTGTAATAATACCCACCTTGGTATGGATGCCCAAGATAATTGGTTACCCACAAATCGTGATCCCACACTGGAGGTTTGGTATATGCATTGATAAAATTCTCGGTAGTCATCTGAAATTTATCCCATTTACTGATATCCTTAGGAGCATAAGCCAAATAAACACCTATACCAAGGTCGTAAGCCGCGCAAAAAGCAGCCCCTCTCAAAAACTTATTTCCAAAACTTGAATCCTTTTGTTTCAACTTAAAATCGTAGAGATATGGTGGGTTTTTCTTCACCAGAAACGAACGAAGTGTATCAGGTTTTACTGATGAAAGACTTATTTCAGAACCTCCAACCAAAACTGGAGATTGTGTTTGGGCACTTGCCATAAAAGGCATGAAAAAGCTCAAAAAAAGCACTATAAAAATACGTTGCATAAAGATTGATTTGATATCAGGAATATCTCCTTTTTGTATTTAGTTGAATTGAAAAAACACTAAGAAATGAAATATTTACAAAACTGTGCAAAAATGACATTTTTTTCATCCCCAACTATTAAGAGTCAGTGAAAAACTATTAATAAAATGAAATTGTTTAATAATTGTTACCCAAATAAGAATGAAGATGTATTGACTAAATATTATGTTTTTTGATTAAACAACGAAAAAAGGGTTAGAAAACAACTTAATACATAATCAAAAAAAATAAAACCCGGCAAAACCGGGTTTATATAACTTTGATTTCAACAGAAAGAAATTCACATTTTATAAGATTCAAATAAAAATAAGGACAAATAATTTATCTAACCTGTCTTTTGATATTGCTTATTGCTTGCGCGGCAGTCATCTCACCTCTTAACACATCTGTCGTAAAGAAATTGACATTAAGGCTCTTACCAAACAAGTTTTCAGACATTGTTGCGTCAACTAATCGGTTGTCATACTTTTTGGTCAGGTGCTTCGAGAAGTTACTAAAGTCGTCGGTTCCAAATTCGCTCATCGACATACGGCTTTTAAGTCCGGTTGGGCACTTCGAGTAACTCTCCCATTTTTCGGCAACATCAACCGAACAAATAAACTTCATAAGCCTTGTGGCTGCTTCACGGTTCTTTGCATTTTTCGGAATAACAAAAATGCAATTATAAGTTCCGCTATACGCCGAGGCTGTTTTTCCATTCATCGAAGGATATTCACAAGGCCTCATCTTTTTTTCACCTTCGGGGTTTGTCCGTTGCCAAAACATTGTAACCCAAGTTGAATGCAAATGGAACAACGCATCCTCGTGTTTAAGTTCACGGTCGGTGCTATACTTATGATATTGTTTATCGGGCAAGTATTGAGAAAGAATTTCGAGTTTATTGTAAACATTTGCCAAAGCCGTTAACGGATCGGTGCCCCTACTAGATCCCAATTCCGATAAAACAAGTTGATTAACAATAGATTCCATTTTGAAAAAATTGGTTACACAAAAGGTGATTTTATCGCTATGCGATTGATTGTAAGCATGAACTTTTTGTGCATAACCAATGAAATCATCGATTGTCATGTCATAATTTTTGACTTTAATTCCCAGCTTATCTTCGACAACCGAGCTCACAAAGAGCAGGTTCCACGATCCTTCAAGAAAAGCACCCGGAGCTATTCCCCCAAAATTACCTGTATATTCATCAGTAGCTAAAACATACTCTTTATGAGAATCTTTATACCATTTTTCGTTCTTAAAATCGACTAAATAAATTTGCCCCCAATTATCATCTTTCAAAGCAGTAGCTACATCTTTGTAGAACCATTTGTCGCACACCAAAATATCGTAAGGCCAGGTGTTTGTATTTGTCCATTTTGCAAGGCTATCGGAAACACGCCTGAATGGGTCTGCAAAGCTGTCAATCCCCACAGCCTGATAAGGAAAAGTTAAATCGACATCGACATCTTGGTTTAACAACTCAAACTCGCGGGCCATTTCTCGAACAAGGACTTCCTTCTTTCCTTCGCCATACCATTGTCCAAGCCATCGGACCTTCGAAGTCGCCGATTCATGCTTTACACTGCCTTTAGCTTCTTCTTGTGTCGTATTTTTTGAATTCTGATTAGTAGAACAGGAAAAAAATAACGTAAAAAACATTAAACCAGCAAGTAATATAAATACACTTTTATTCATGAGTATTTTTTCTTTTATTGTTGTTCTGAATGTCAACATTCATGTTCATTTAATTCTGAACTAATTTGATTCTAATGTTACAAAAAAAATAGCATTCAACAAGTCTCTAACACCAAATTATGCTCGATAATATTTTCGTATTAGGACATTTAGAGTCGATTTGCTACCTTTGAAGTACTATGGTTAGAATAATATTGAGATTTATATAAAACAGTAGAACATTAATTTAAAGGAATTAAATCACATGAAACGAGCAAGTATTCTTTTCCGCATTGGCAGTTTTGCAATAATAGCACTAACTGCTTTTGCATGCAACACCCAGGTTGAAACATACCAAGGGCCTGAGCGAAACAAAGATTTTTACGGCCCGCAGGCCAAAGTTTATGAACTGCCTGATGTAAAAGGTAAAATTTACTTCGTTTCACCTGAAGGAAATCCAGAGATTGATGGATTGAGTAAAGAAAATCCCACAACTATTGAATCGGCTATTTCGCGTGTTGTTACCGGCGATGCCATTGTAATGCGCGGAGGAATATACCGTACAGGAAACCTACAATTTAACCAGGGAATTACAATTCAACCATTCGGAGATGAAAAACCAGTTCTGAATGGAACGTTAGTTGCAAACAACTGGAATAAAACCGCAGAAGGTGCTTGGGTTACCAAATGGGATTACCTCTTCCCCGGTGCACCCGAAAGTTGGTGGCACAAAGAACGCGAAGAGAAATTTACCCCGCTGCACAGGTTTAACAACGACGGGATTTTTATCGACGGTAAGTTTCTTGAATCGGTTGGCACTAAGAAAGAAGTTTCGGAAGGAACATACTTTGTTGATTACGAAACCGGTGAAATTTACATTGGTTCGGATCCTACCAATAAATTTGTTGAAATTACAGCCTTCCGCAAAGCCATTATACGTACAACGGCCGATGTTCACGGAAAAACTTCTGACGGGAAAGGCCCAATCATTCAAGGAATAACCATTACTCAATACCCCGACACAATGGTACAAATTGAAGGGTATTACCCTCAAGGCATTTCGAAAGAAACAGAACACGGAAAGGATGTTGTTGGCACTCGTTTTGAAAATTGTACTTTTTCGAAATGCTTTAGAATTGGTGTTTTTGCAATTGGCGACAGCATGGTTATGCGTAATTGCAAAATCACAGACACAAACACGGAAGGGCTATATATTGTTGCTTCGTCGGATGTACTGCTTGAAAAGAATATTTTTGCCAATAACAATATTGAACGCTGGACAGGCTTTTACCCATCGTCGGTTAAGATTTTCAACCAAACACATCGGGTAGTATGCCGCAACAATCTGATTATCGATCAGGCAAATTCGAACGGTTTATGGTACGATGTGGGCAATAAAGACGGTGTTTTCGTAAACAACTGGGTTGAAAACATTGGCAAAGTTGAAAGTTTCAAAGATAAAGATCATATTTGGTCGAATTTCAGCGGTTTCTTCTTCGAAATATCGAGCAGTGCCATTTGTGCCGGAAATGTCTTTCTTAATTGCGAACAAGGTTCGTTGGTCTTAAATAGTTCAGATGTTTCTATTTACAACAATTCGTACATCAACAGCACTGCCGGTTTTGGGCGCAACAACCGTGGCGACGATACCGATCATTTTGGTTGGCACATTAAAACAGGGCCGGGTGTAGATAGCCGCGAAAACCACGTTTTTAAGAACAACCTCTTTTATATGGAAGAATCGCTTACCCGCCCAGTATGGAATACCTGGCAGCCTGCTGAAATGTGCGAAAGGTTGAACAAATCTCCGATGTCCGACGTAAATAACAACTTATACATCGCAGAAATTAACAAAAACGATTCTTCTCTTGTTAAATGGTGCCCGGCTAACAACGAAGAGTGTTTGGCCGAAATAAAAACACCAGAGGAGTTAACTGCACTCTACCCAACATTTGAAACCGAAAGCAAATATTATCAGGGATAT
>Ga0209373_10005400_pt1 | contig 10437 bp, 13 predicted proteins | sample Higcelweek5metaG_FD_187173 | JGI IMG/M metagenome (GOLD analysis project Ga0209373, IMG submission 187173) | Freshwater pond sediment microbial communities from the University of Edinburgh, under environmental carbon perturbations - High... | ecosystem: Environmental > Aquatic > Freshwater >...
TCTGGTCGGCGCTGCCGACGAATCGCTCCACCACTTCCCCCAAGGCGACGGCCAGCCCGGCCGCAGTCACGCACAGCTGCCGTGCGCACGTCGTGCTCGCGTCCGCGCCGCGCGCGGTCCCTTCGCAGGTCGTGTTCATCCCAGCCAGTTTACCATGCCAATCAAGAAACTGAGATGCGCCCAGCCTTCGGCGGAGCGCACAATAATGCTGGAGAACCCGCACCGTGGAGGGATGAAGTGGGATCGACCGTGGTTGGCTGAACTTGCAGGGACGGACGTGCAACCGAGCGTTGGCGGCATCGAAATCGCGCAATTGCAGACGCAAGGCCTCGCCGGGGCGCAGGCCGGTGCAGGCCAACAGCCCGATCAGCGTCTCATAGGTCAGTGGATGCAGCGGGGACTGTCGCGTTGGCAGCGCGCGGGCGCTCCGGAGAATCCGCCGCAACTGCGCCGTGGTGTAGAGATGGGGCCGGAGGCGTTGAACGCAGGGTCCGAGCAGTCGAGTATCGGGGATTTGGGTCGTCGGATCGGACGCTGCACAGTATCGAGCGAACGCCCGCACCATCCCCAGTCTACCTGCGTGGGTACCCGGCTTGGTTGTCGGAACAGCACAGGCCCAGCGCATCGCCAATGCCGTGGTAAGCCGCGGTCGCGCAGCCAAGCGATCCGCAAAGCGCCCGAAATCCATAAGCAGCCGGGCGGAACGCATCGCATAGCCGAGCCGCTGCCGGGCGGCCAGATAACCGCGAACGCGTGTCTGCATCGATGTCCGAGGGGAAGTCATCGCGGCCAAGGTTGGGCAAGTGCACGGAGATCGTCCGCCTGGGTGTATCGATCGGTCGTGGCAACCAGTCGGTGCCCGAGCAGATCGGCGATCTCCTTGGTGGTTGCACCGGAGGCGAACAGCCTGGGTGGCGAAGCCGATGGGTGCCATACAGGCCCGCAAGACCGCCGCGACGGTAGGCGCGGTCGATGACGGCCCGGATGGCGATCGCTGAAAGCGGGCGCCCGATCAGCTCGGTTTGCCCAACGAACAACTGCTCGGATTGGGTTGGCGATCGCAGCTGCAAGTACCGCCGGAATGCCACCGCCACAGCAGGCGGAAGCGGAAGCAGACGCCCTCGGCCAGCCTTGGCCGGAGGCACGCTCAATGTCTTGTGCTCCCAATCGATGGCATCGAGCCGCAGCCGCGCCACCTCCACGGATCGCAGTCCCAACTCCAGCAGGCAAAGGGCGATGGCGAAGTCCCGCCGCCCTTGTCCGGACCGGCGATCGAAGGCCGTCAGCAAAGCCTGCCATTGCGCCGCATCGAGCACCTCCGGCCGAGACAAACGACCGTAGTCGGCAACCGATGGCACAGCGTAAACCAAGGACGGAGCACACAGCCCTCGCATATGCAGAAACCGGAAGAACTGCCGAAGAATGGAAAGGGTGTCGTTGACGCTCTTGGGCTGGAGCACGCGCGCCCGCAGAACGGCATACCGGCGCAAGTCGTTTGGCCGCACGCTTCGCCATCGCAGCAGGCGCCCGCGAAACTGCCAGTCGAGGTATCGTTCCACCACACGCAGCGACCGCTCCTGTGTGCAGGCGGCCAACCCGCGGTCGACCCAGAGAAAACGTACGTAGGCATCCGTGACATGTCGCCACCGAGTGCGCCGAGCCGGCTCGGAAAACCGACCGTTGAACTTGAGCCATTGAAGGAGTCCTGACCTGCGCGACCGTCTTGATGCGCTCTTCCATCCGGGCAGGCAACCGTGGAGCACCCACGCCACATCGCTCCGCCGCAAGCTCGTGAGACAACGTCGATGCTGTGACACAAAGCGCGCAACCTGCCGCATGAAGCGACAATAGAGCTCACTGGTAAAAGCCGATGTGCACCGAGCTCGCAGATGGTCGGCAACCCCTCCGTCGATAAGTGCGAGATCCTGGTTCAGTCGGGTCAGGCACGGCTTGGTGTTGCAGCAGCCCATAGAACACGCACGGCCTGAGATCGTGCGTGAGTGAGAACACATCAATACCGCTGAAAGTTGCCGAATTGCTCGAACTTCACCTGGTCGCAGCACCGTCCGATTATGCCGAGCTGCGATGGCCCCAACCACGCATCTTCACTGCGCCCAGCCACAGAGCCCCGCCGCCGACTCGGCATTATCGGTTCCTCGGGATAAAACGGGTTATGCCGAGATCGGCATAACGTTTTCGACGAGGTTGTTGTCGAGCCGAGTGCGGCTCGTTCAGGCAACGGCGCAGGTGAGCCTGCTGACCGAGCAGGTACTTCACGGCTTGGCCCAGGCGGGTCTTGGGCGGGAGGCCGCCCTGCGCGGCCTGCGCCTTGACGAACAAGGCGTCGGCCAGGGGCAACGAGTCCTTCTCGCGCATCGCCTGCCGGTCGGCGCCCTCGGGCAGCTCGCGTTCGTTGCGGAAGAGCTGGTCGATGTCGCGCAGGTAGTCGGCCGCGCCCAGTTCGCCAGCGTCGACGCCCTTGACGAAGTAACGCCGTGCGTGCGCCCAGCAGCCCAGGTGCACGATGCGGTTGTCCGGTTGGCCGATGTCGGCCAAGGCGGTGGCACCGTCGGTTTGGAGATGACCGCAAAAGTCGGCCAGGCGTTGGGCCGGGCCGTCGGGCGATTTGGTTCTCCGATACTCGAACCAGGCCGGGCCGTCGTGGGCGCGATAGGCCCACAACGTCGCCTCGCAGGCGCCCCCGGGCCGGTCGGGGTCGAGCTGGTCGATCGGCGTGGCGTCGAGATGGATATAGCCGCTTTGCCAGACTTGGCGGCGGATCGCCTCGACCATCGGCGCCACCCGCGCGTCGAGCTGCTCCATCAACGAGACCTGCGTGGAGCGGGGCAACGAGACGCCGACGCGCTCGAGCTGCTTCTCGATGCGATGGGAGGGCTGGTGCTCGCAGAAGTGGGCCGAGGCGATGTGCGCGACGATGCTCACGTGCACCCGCGAACGCGGCAGCACCTCCGCGGGCCACTCGGCGCACACCGGCGCGCTCTTGGCGGGGCTCACGAAGACGGTGCGCTCCAAACGCTTCACATAGTACTGGGCCGGCCGGCAGGCGAGGACCTCGAGCACCTCGACGAAGCCCGGCTGCATCGGCTTGTTGGTGACCGGGCAGATCAACGCCTTCAGCTCCGGGGCCGGCACGACGATGGTCTCCCGCGGCAGCGCGGGATCCAGCGGCCGGGGACCTTGGGGCGCGCGGGTCGTGGCGACGGCCGGCCGAGCCGGCGCGGCCGGTTCGTTCACCACCGCCGTGGCGGCGCTTGCCGCTGGGATGATCTCGGCCAGCAACAGGTTGTCGTCGGGCGGGGTGCGGCTCTTCTCGGATTTGCGGCCGAACAACTGCATCTCCAGGTCTTTGATGCGCAACTCCAGCCAGCGGTTCTGCTCGCGCAACGAGGCCACCTTCTGGGGCAGGTCGGCGGATGAGGCTGGAGCGGGCGGCATCATTGATTGATGCGTATCATGTTGTAGGCCAATACATTAAATAAAGTCTATTTTGTTGATCATCAACACGTTTCTGCACGCTTTCGGCTCCAGCGCGGACGTTATTTCGCGCCGGCCAACTCCAGCCCGCTCAACAGCAGCTGCAACTGCGCGGTCGTGAGCACGACCGGCTCGGCCGTGCTGCGCGGCCAGGCGAAGGTGCCACGCTCCAGCCGCTTGGCGCAGACCCAGCGGCCATCGTCCTCCCAGCACAGCAGCTTGACCGTATCGCGGCGGCGGTTGCAGAAGACGAACACCTCGCCGCTGCGCGGCTGGCGACGCCTGCCCGACTCTACCAAGCCGTGCAGGCCGTCGAAGCCCTTGCGCAGATCCGTGGCGCCGACGGCCAGATAGATCTCCGCGTTGCCGCCTAGCGTGAACATGGCCCGCGCAGCGCGAGGATCAGTTCGGCCAGGCCGGGCGTGCCCGGCCAGACATCCAGCTCCATGCTCGCCCCCTGCGGCCAGCGCATCACCAGCATCGGCACCGCCGCGGACGGGTGACTGGCGCTTGCGTCTTCGCCCACCAGCCGCACCGGCACAAACCAGGTCGGCCCGCCGCCGGTGCCCCGCACCGGTGAAGAGTCGCCTGCGCCAGCCCCAGGCAGTCGATACAGCCAGGAGCGTAACGCCGCCACGCTCACCCCGCGCGACCGCGCAAATCGCTCCTGCGTCAGACCGCTGCCTCGATAGTCGGCCACCAGCGCCACGCGCTGCGCCGCACTATGCTGGCACCGCTTGTTCCCGCATCTCGTTTGTTCCATGCCCAGACTCTATCCGATTCCGGGGACGCCTGTCTTCACGTCGGAGTTGAACGCTTACACTCCTACTCCCCAAGGCCAAACTGCACAGAATAGTGATATGACCGTATCACGATTCTGTGCAGGTCCCCAAGCCAGACCGCGGAGCGGCAAGCGGGGACCTGGGACAACGCCGCACGGCGGCAAAACCGGGAGCCGCCCACATCGCAATCACGCCGTTGGCGCCCCCGCGCACGGATACCCAATCTGCCGCAGCGCCTCGAAGGTCGCGATGCCAGCCGCGGTCGAGAGGTTGAGCGAGCGCAACTCGGTGTTGGCGTGCGGGATGGTGATCCGGAAGTCGTTGCCGATCTCCGAGTGCAACCAGTCCGGCGCGCCCGACCCCTCGTTGCCAAAGACCAGTCCGTCACCGTCCGCATAACGCGCCGCCCAGAACGACTTCGCGCCCTTCGTCGTCAGCAGCCAGAGGCGCGACGGGCGCAGCGGGCTGGCCTTGAATTCCTCCCAGTTGCGGTGGTGGTGCACATCCAGCGAATACCAGTAGTCCATCCCCGCGCGGCGCAGATGCCGGTCGGTGATCGTGAAGCCCAGCGGGTGGATCAGGTGCAGGCGGCAGCGCGTGATCGCACACATCCGACCGACGTTGCCGGTGTTCTGGGGGATTTCGGGCTGGAAAAGGATGATGTGAATCATGTGTCAAAAACCGGAACGCCTCTCGGCGTTTTCGGGGAAATGGGTTGTATGCCCCCTCCCCGCAGAGTAGCAAAACCCGACTTCAACGCTCCGTGCCCCCCACCGAAAATTCACCCAAGCCCAAGAAGGTCCTCGTCGTCGACGACGAGAAGTCGTTCACCGAACTGCTCGCGCAGATCCTCAACGACAACATGACCTGCCCGGTGGAGTCCTACAATCGTCCCGCCGACGCACTGAAAGCCATCCAGTCCGGCGAGATCGCCGTCCTCGTCACCGACTACTACATGCCGGTGATGAACGGCATCGAGCTGATCCGCAATTTGCAGCAGGCGCAGCCCAACGTCCCCGCCATCCTGATCACCGGCCATAGCCTGAAGTTCGGCGAGGAGGAGATGAAGCGCCTGCCCGCGCTGAAGACCGTCCTCAACAAGCCCTTCGGCTGGCGCCGGCTCGCCGATCTCCTGATCCAGCACTGGCCGGACGACAATCCGCCCAAGATCAAGGATCTGGGCTGAACCGCCGTTTTCCGCCGCGAACCCGCGTATTCGCGAGATAAGCCCGGCCCGCCCGACCGGGCTTTGTTGTATCCGTGTTCCGCTGGAGCGCGGCGCGCCGTCGACGCCGTTTCCCCGCCGTGATCGCCGGCCCGCCCGCGCCATTGCCCCGTCCGTTCAAAACCGCATTCTCGGCCACGCGATGCCGCACCACCGCTTCCAGTTCCTCTTCGCCGCCGCACTGCTCAGCCTCGCCCTGCTCCCCCTCGGCTGCGCCAAACGTGAGACCCGCGCCGAAGCCGGCCGCCGCACCAGCACGCTCCACCTCGCGCTCAACTCCGAGCCCGGCGAACTCGACCCGCAGCGCCAGATCAACATGGACCAGATGAGCGTCTCGCTCGCGCTGTTCGAAGGCCTCACCGCACTCGACGAGCGCACCTCGCGCCCCGTCCCCGCCGCCGCCGAACGATGGGAAAACTCGCCCGACGGCCTCACCTGGATCTTCCACCTCCGCCCCGACCTGCGCTGGTCCGACGGCACCCCGCTCACCGCCGAGGATTTCGTCTGGTCGCTACGCCGCGCCCTCTCGCCGGGCTTGGCCTCCGAATACGCTTACGTGCTCTACCCGATCCGCGGCGCCGAAGATTTCAACGCCGGCCGCACCTCCGATCCCGCCGCACTCGGCCTGCGCGCCATCGACTCCTCCACGCTCGAGATCGCACTCGCCCGCCCCACGCCGCTCCTGCCCGCGATCCTCACCCTGCCCGTCGCCTTCCCGGTCCCGCGCCAGTCGCTCGCCCGCGCCACCACCTCCGGCGACGAGCGCCGCTGGACACGCCCGGAGTTTCTCGTCGGCAACGGTCCGTTCGTCCTCAACGAGTGGTCGCCCAACCGCCAGCTCGCCACCGCCCGTAACCCGCATTTCCACGAACCGGCGAAACTCGCCGCCCTCGTCTTCCACCCCTACGACCAAGCCTCTGCGCAGGAATCCGCCTTCCGCACCGGCCAGCTCCACCTCACCGCCGACCTGCCCGCCACGCGGCTCGCCCACTACCGCGCCAATCAGCCGCAGGTCCTCCGCACCGAGCCCATCCTCGAAGCGAACTTCCTCCGCTTCAACACCACCCAGCCGCCCTTCGCCGACGCCCGCGTGCGCCGCGCCTTCGCGCTCGCGATCGACCGCCGCGCCCTCGTCGATGCCGTCACGCTGGGCGGCCAGGCTCCGGGCTTCGCGCTCTGCCCGTCCGGACTCCCCGGTTACACGCCGCCCGCCGGCATCGGCCACGACCCCGCCGCCGCGCGCCGCCTGCTCGCCGCGGCCGGATTTCCCGATGGCCGCGGGTTCCCCGCGGTCGAGGCGATCACCTTCTCCGCCGACCAGAACCAGAAAGTCCTCGAGGCGCTCCAGCAGATGTGGAGCCGGGAACTCGGCGTGACCGTCACACTCGCGCCGAAAGAGAAAAACGTCTGGATCTCCGACGAGCGCCGCCTCGCCTACCAACTCTCGCTCGCGCGCTGGATCGCCGACTACGCCGACCCAGTCGCGTTCCTCGAACTCTTCCTCACCGCCGGCGGCAACAACGCCACCGGCTGGTCCGATGCCGAGTATGACCGGCTCGTGTACACCGCAGCCGCCGAAGCCGATCCGGCTCGCCGCAATGCGCTTTTCCACGGGGCCGAGGTGCGCCTCCTCGACGCGCTGCCCGCCGCTCCGCTCTACCACGGCACGCGTATCTATCTCGCCGATCCAGCCGTGCACGGCTGGGAGCCAGCACCGCTGGGATTCCACCGTTACCAGCACGTGTGGATGGATTAGCCAAGGCGCACGTCATGTGCGAAAAGTCCGCCGACTGCACAATTCCGTGATACGGCCGTATCACGGAATTGTGCAGCCGGCGCCGAAGTTGACGGCGTCAATCGGGACAGCAGGCTGTATGGATCAGCACAACGGAGCATCGGACCTCCGGCCCAGTGTCCGCCGTTGCACCGGGGCAGCCTGCAACCACAGGCTCCGCCTCGACTCAGCGCCGCGAACGCATCACGCGCGCAATGTCGCGGTCGTTCTCGCGCTTCTTGATATCGTCGCGCTTGTCGTACTGCTTCTTGCCGGTTGCCAGGCCGATCTCGACCTTCACCAGGGCCTCTTTGAAGTAGAGCCGGAGCGCCACCAGCGCCTTGCCCGACGTCGCCAGCTCCTGCTCGATCTTGCGCAGCTGGCTGCGGTGCAGGAGCAGCCTGCGCACGCGGCGCGGATCGCATTTCGCGTAGCCACTAAACTCGTACTCCTCGATGTGCAGGCCGTAGAGCCAGGCCTCGCCACGTTCGATACGAGCGAAGGCATCGGCCAGCTGCGCGCGGCCGGCGCGGATGGATTTCACCTCGGAGCCGCGCAGGGCGATGCCCGCCTCGAAACGCTCGTCGATGAAGTAGTCGCGCAACGCCTTCGGGTTGCGGACTTCGGTGTAGCGCTGTTCTTTTTTGGCTGCGGCCACGGCGTGTTGGCGCCCGCGGAACCCGGGCCGGCGCAGGCTTCAGCCCGCTTCCGACTCCGCGCGACCGCCGGCGGACTCAGTCGACAAACTCGTACTGGATCTTGCCCTCGATGATCTCGCGCAGGGCGATATCCTCGAGGTTGAGCTTCTCGAGGGATTCCACGAGGGGACGGCTGCCGCGACGAAGCTGCTTCACGCGGCGCGAAACCACGTTGATAAGCAAATTCGCGTCGATGATGACCTTCTGGGCGTCTTTAAGATATTCGTCTCTCACGGAGTTCCTCCTTGGAAAAGTGAAGAGGAAGACAAGGCGGCCGCGCCCGCCCCCGGTCAAGAGTGAAGTTCGGAAGGTTGTGACCGAGGCCACGTCGCCGCGCCGGTGCCGGCCACACAATCCAAACCCGCCGCCGAGCTTGCCGCCGCCGGCGTTACCGGCACGATGCCCGGCATGTGGATCGCTTGGACAACGGTGGACTCGCGCGATGCCGCCGAACGGCTCGCCCGCTCGGCGACGGAGCATCGACTGGCTGCCTGCGTGCAGATCGAAGGCCCGGTCACCTCGTTCTACCGGTGGAAGGGGAAACTCGAGCGCGCCGAGGAATGGCGCCTGATGTTCAAGTGCACACCCGAGCAACTCGGCGTCCTCGAAGCGCGCATCCTGGCCGAGCATCCCTATGAGACTCCGGAGTGGATCGCCGTCCGCGCCGAACATGTTGGGGAAAAATACTTGAACTGGGCATTCGAGGGCTCTTCACTCGGCGACTTTTCCAACGACACCAACGTCTAAAAGCAGTACGGCCATGTCCCAGCACTCCAGCTTCCACAACACCGCCACCACCGGCGCCAAACGTAATGTCCTCAAGCGCTTCGAGCGCGTCGAGATCCTCAAGAAGCGCGGCCAGTGGAAAGAAGGCGAACGCGTGATGGGTCTGCGCAAGACCAAGCCCGACGTCTGAGCCGTCCGCTTCGCACCATGGCCCGCCGACGACGACGGGCCTTTTTCTTTTCCATCCCGCCCGCACCATGATCGACCTGATCAAGCAGCTCATCGACTTCGTCCTCCACATCGACGTCCACCTGAGGGAGATCGCGGCCAACTACGGGTTGTGGACTTATGCCGTCCTCTTCGTGATCGTCTTTGCGGAGACGGGTTTCGTGATCACCCCCTTTCTCCCGGGCGACTCGTTGCTCTTCGCTGCCGGCGCCCTCTGCGCCCCGGCCGAGAGCCAGCTCAATATCCACCTGATCGCCCTGATGCTGGCTGTCGCCGCGATCCTCGGAGACACCGTCAACTACTGGATCGGCCACAGCATCGGCCCGAAGGTCTTCAAGCGCGAGGACTCGTTCCTCCTGCGCAAAAAGCACCTCGATCGCGCCCACGCCTTCTTCGAGAGGTACGGCGGCCGGGCGATCATCCTCGCGCGCTTCGTGCCGTTCGTCCGCACCTTCGTCCCCTTCGTCGCCGGCGTCGGCAGCATGACGTACCGCCGCTTCATCGCGTACAACATCATCGGCGGTATCGCGTGGATCTACCTTTTCACTTACGCCGGCTACTTCTTCGGAACCCTCCCGCTCGTGCAGAAGAACTTCAAGCTGGTGATCGTTGCCATCGTCGTGCTCTCCCTCGTCCCGATCGTGTTCGAGTTCGTCCGCGCGCATCTGCAGTCGAAGAACGCACTCACGACAGCGGACAAGCCGGATCCGGATCGCGACCCCGTCACCGCCGACAAGTAACTCGCGACAGAATCCGCCGTGCGCCGCAAGTCGGCGCCCGTGTCCATTCCCTCAGGGCCGTGTCAAGCACGGCCCTTCTTGTGCCGCCGCACTACGCTGGCGTCACTCCGTCAACCGCCAGTCGAGCAGCTCGAGCTGGAGGAGCTTGCGGCCGTTGAAGTGGTTCCAGACCGCCTCGAACGCCAGATCGACCCGGCGCCCGGCAGGAGGCAGGCGGTCGGCCATCTTCCACGCCACGCCGAAGAGGCGCCGGCCGTTGGTATCGTCGAGCTGGAAACGGAAGTGCTGCTCCTTGAAGACCTCCGGCCGCTTGGCGAACACCACGCCGGAAACGGCGAATACCGGCTTCGCATTGCCTTGGCCGAAGGGGTGCATCAGCGCCAGCTCGCCCATCAGGTGCTCGTCGATCGACTCGAGATCGACCCACGCCGACACCTCGAAGGTACGGGCGAGGTCGCAACCGGCGAGCCGCTGCGCGATGGAGGCGTTGAAGCGTGCGCGGAAGGCGTCGACATTGTTCCGGTCGAGCGAGATGCCGACGGCCATCGGGTGCCCGCCCCAGTTGCTGAGCAGCTCGTTGCTGTCGCCGAGCGTCTCCACGAGATTGATGCCGAAAACGCTGCGGCCCGAGCCCTTCGCCAGTTCGCCTTCGCGGCCGAGCACGATGCAGGGGCGGTTGAACTTCCGCGACACGCGGCTGGCCACGATGCCGACGACGCCGGGATGCCAGCTCTCGTCGTAGAGGATGATGCCGTGGTCGCCCGCATAG
>Ga0209373_10005401_pt1 | contig 10436 bp, 7 predicted proteins | sample Higcelweek5metaG_FD_187173 | JGI IMG/M metagenome (GOLD analysis project Ga0209373, IMG submission 187173) | Freshwater pond sediment microbial communities from the University of Edinburgh, under environmental carbon perturbations - High... | ecosystem: Environmental > Aquatic > Freshwater >...
TTTTTTATTCCAACATTATGATTATCCCAAACTATCAATGAGGAAGCATCTTAAATCTTATTGCATCCATACAAACATACTGCGGAATTCCTCCAGCATATCCTCCCCTCACATCACTTTCAAAACCCCTGGATCAATATGACAATGTCATCTTATTTTTAGTGGATGGAATGGGATATCAATGGCTCAATACGTATGGAAAAGGAAGTTTTTTGCACTCACATCTTGCAGGAAAAATGGATACGGTCTTCCCTTCTACTACGGCATCTGTGATCACTACGGTGTTTACCTGAGTGCCTCCGAGTGAACATGGTATTATCGGATGGAATATATATGAAAAGGAAGCCCTCTCCATCATTCAACCCCTTCCCTATACATTTAAAAATGGAAAATTCCCAATGAGCTGACTCGTTTCGATGAGCGATATTACTCCCAGTTCTGGATATTTTCATCATTCTCATAGACCTTGTTTTGTGGTCACTCACAAAAACTATCTCACTTCTCCGTATAATATGAAACTCAATGTCTGAGCTACTGTGGTCTCATACAGTGACTTGGAAGGATGTTTTGATTCGATTGCGTCGTGCTTGGAAACGAGCCATGACACTCGTTTTATCAATGCCTATTGGGGAGAATTTGATGGATTGTGTCATGAATTTGGAATTGCCTCAGCAGAAGCGTATGCTCATTTTAAAATCATTGATGAATTCTTTGAAACCCTTGCCAAAGAAATAGCCCCCAAGACGCTTCTCATGGTCACTGCCGATCACTGACAGTGGGACGTTCATACCGATATCAATCTCAAAGAAGACGCTCCCGAGCTCTATGAAATGCTTTTGATGCCACTTGCAGGAGAAGGAAAAACACAGTATGTTTTTCTCAAACATGGATTTGAAGCCAAATTTATCACAGAAATGAAACTCAGATATTCGCAACAACTCGATATCTATACTCCAACAGAAATTCTTGAAATGGGAATCTTTGGCCCCAATCCAAAGAGCAAATTTCTTTCTCGTCTTGGAGATGCCATCATCATAGCCAAAGCCTGATATACCCTCACCGACGGTCGTGACAAAAAATTTATTGGAAATCATGCCGGAAACATCGATTGGGAAATGGAAATCCCTCTTATCATCATAGAAAACAAGGAAAAAACTACAAAGCATTAGAGATGAAAGTGTCAAGAGCAAGAAGTGAAAACTTGACAGTTTTCACTTCTACTTGCTTTTTCATCCAGCATTCCTCTGGAAAAGAAAGCAATAATACTATCTTAAAAGGATGTGCTTTTTTGAATTCTTAGTAGATACAAAAATACCGTATCCACATTTTGAATGTTCATTGCTTTCCTTCATGTAGTTGAAAATGCTAAAAAATTGATACAAAAACACACATTTGTCAAATTTATTTAATAAATGGCATATTTTATCTTATTTGTCAATAGCTAAATAATGAGAATGGTTCTCATTATAAACAGCTTATTTAAAGGATAAAATATTATTTTCTATATACTTTTACCATTAAAAGATCTTTTTTTATGAAATGTTTTGCTTTTTATTAAATTCAAGCTATACTGATTTCTAGTAGGCTTTGTATGGTATTAGGTATTTTTTAGAGAAAAATGAACCGACCTTTCAAGTTTGCGCGTGTTTATTTTTTTATTTTCTTCTAATTATGGGAAAGAAATTGTTTGTCGGGAATATTAATTGGTCTGCCTCTAAAGAAGACCTCGCTCAAATCTTCTGAGAAATCGGAGAAGTTGAGGAAGCTATCCTCATCAAAGATGAGAACGGTAGATCAAAAGGGTTTGGTTTCGTTACTTACCAAAATGAGTCTGATGCTCAAAGAGCTGCTTCAGAACTCAATGGACACCAAATTGGTGGAAGACCTCTTGTTGTAAACGAAGCAAGACCAAAGGAAAGAAAGGATAGCAGATATTCATAATTTTCCCTTCACGAAAAACATCCCCTCCAATCGGGGGAGTTTTTTTTGTTGCATGTTCCCCACTTGCTTTTTTAAAAAAAACTGATATAAAGGAAAAAGTAATCCCTATGCACCTATGTACAAAATCGGTATTGATGAAGCAGGAAGATGACCTTGGTTTGGTCCTGTCGTTGCCTGTAGCCTGACATGGACTGACCTTCCATCTGACCTCCTCCATGAACTCAATGACTCCAAAAAACTCACTCAAAAGAAAAGAGAATCTCTTTTTTCTCAACTCATTGAGCTTTCCAGAGGGAAAAACCCAAAAGTTTTTTTTGGGGTAGGAGTGGTGGATAGTACTCTGATTGATTCGATCAATATCAAAAAAGCCAATCAAGAAGCCATGAGACGAAGTCTGGAAGAACTCTTGCATAAAATTCCAAAAGACAAAATACAAGCCGTATTGATTGACGGAAACGACCACTACACCTTTGAGATGCTCCCCAAGAAACCCATAAGTATTATTGGAGGAGATGAAAAGGTGCCAGAAATCTCTGGAGCCTCTATCATTGCAAAGGTCTTCCGTGACCATCTTATCGATACCTATGCACTCCTCTATCCAGATCTTGGGATAGAAGACCACAAAGGTTATGGCACCAAAAAACACCAAGACGCGCTCTCTCATCCCAGAAATATTACCAGCGCGCATCGACTCAGTTTCAAACCAATCGCAAAAATCTTGCACCAAAAACCAAAACTCCTCCTGCATGTCTGTTGTGGACCGGACGCGACAATCCCCATCGTAGACCTCAAAAAAGACTATGACCTCACGTGCTTTTGGTATGACCCCAATATTCAACCGAAAAAAGAATACCAAAAACGTCTCAAAGCTTTTCAAAAAGTCTGTGAAATAGAGTGAATTCCCTATATCGAGTGAGAGTATGACGTGGTGAATTTTCTCAACACTATCAAAGGGTATGAACAGACCAAAGAACAAGGAAAAAAATGCGAGCTTTGCTATGATCTCAGGCTCAAAAGGACACAAGTCGAAGCCCAAAAGCTCTCTATCCCCTTTTGGACGACCACCCTGACTATTTCTCCACACAAAAATCTAACAAAGATCTTTACTATTGGAGAAAGCTATTCTCTCAAAGACCAATGCGAATTTCTCAAGATTTCTTTTCGTAAAAACTCCGGATTTGAGCGCAGTGTCGAGTACACCAAAAAACACAAGATCTACCGTCAATCCTACTGTGGTTGCATTTACTCAGATTCTTTTCCCAAAAAACCTTTATCCCCTTAATTCAAAGTATGTTTCAAAGACTTTTTCACATTTTTCATCAAAATTCTCTTCCACCTCAAACACCTCCTGAAACTTCAAAAGATTCACCAGAATATAGTATCAATGCCCTCATAGAACTTGGATACCTTACCTCAGAAGATGTACGTACCATCCTTTCCAGAGGGTTTAGCCATGAAGATATCATAGCTCAAGTGCTCGACATCCTTCTCAAGGAAGATACGTGTCCCATGGAAGCAAAAACCCGTATGCTAAAAAGTGAATGCCTGTGTGCTTCCAAAGATTGCCCATACCAATGAACCATACTCAAAAAAACCAAACACTAATCCTCTTTTATCACATGAGAAAAATCCTCCCAGACCGTATCGTCCATGTCCCAAATACTCCTGTGCTTGAGGAAGTGTTTCTTTTTCCTTTGCTTCGTCCTGACTGGAATCATCCCACGAGAAAGGTGGTCTTTATGAAGGATCTCCTCAAAGCACGTGAAAATACCGAACTTTTGCAAAATATTCAAGACCGATATGCTTCGTATGCCAATGTCTATTCAGCTCAAGATGAACTTGAAATCTTTCAAAACCTCTGTCAAGAAGCACTTTCTACCAATACTCCCATCCATATCGTCGGAATTACCCTTGACGAAGAAGTCAAAATCCTAGAAGAACTGTATGAAACTCTTTGATATATGCGTGAAGATATCAATTGTTTTTTGGTAGATTTTCGTATCTCACTCGTGACGGTGAGTGTCAATATAGAAAACCTTATGTGGAGAGGAAGCGACTACAAACGTATGCAAAACAAAATCTTTTTTCTCCCCCCTATCCGTGAAGCCTGACAGACCAAAGCAATGTACAAAGGCATCAATCGTGGAGTCATTGCCTCCATACACATCCAACAGATTCTCCCCGAACATGTGACATTTCTCTCCGATTGTATCACACAAGAGCATATTCTTGCTCACATGCTTGGGAAAGTGCTCGGGAGTAATCTCCAAAGGATGGGGTTTCTTGGGACGTGGCAAGAGCTTGCCATTTCTTATGGAGAAAAACTCTCAGAAGTCAACAAATAGAATCAACAGGTACAGAAAGACTCCTGTTTTTTTCTCATCTTCACTTTGGGGATGCCCTCCCAAGAACTGAATGATACTGGGATGGAAATATCCTTATGCTCAAGAATAATCAGCGTCTCTATCTTGTATCTTTCCTCTCATCCGAGGCACATATTTTTCGATAATCTTTTTATCCTCTTCACTTGTGGTAAAAGTCTCAATATGTCTGAGTGATTCAAAGATCCTTTTGACCGATTTTTTTGGAAGTTCTGCCAGATGCATTTCCCCCCAATAGATATGCCTTACCCTCTGGATGCACCAAAAAATCGTTCTGAGTGCACGGACTTTGTCTTCTGGATACTCTGGTCAAGGGGAAAATCGGTATCAGTTGGATAAGAAAAATGGATTCTCACGAAGATCTATACTCTCAAGATTTCCAAGAGGTTCAAAGAATGCTTGCAGTTGATCCAAAGTACACTCATCCAGTCAGACATACATACACGCCACGTTTTTATAGGTTCCAAGAGTGGTAGCAAAGTGCTTCAATTCTGGAACAGACAATTTACTCAAACGTAACATATGAATTCAAAATTGTTTGAGATGGTTAAATCAGTCAACAAATGGCAAGATACTTCATCCTCCATTTTGCGAATATTCCATTACATCATTTCTCACCATAAGAGAAGTAAGTGTTGGAATTTTACTCAGATCACTCCAAAGTTTTTCCTTTTGGTATTGTGAGATAATTTCAGACTTTTTCTCAAAAATGATAAGATTTTCTATTCTCTCAACCATTTTTAAAAAATTCATTTGATCCATGATGTTGAAACTCTCTATATCAGCATCATAGCATCCAAAGGTTCTGAGATTTCAGAAAGAAGTCAAGAGAAGATTTTTTATTTCCTGAGTCAGGTTTGCAAAACCGTTTTCAAAATCCAAATGTTCAATACGTGAAAATCGTTCACAAAAAGTTTTGAAAACTGGCATCTCCAAATACTGAATTTGAGATCATCTTCGTAACTGTAATTTTTGAACCTTGGGGAAACTTCGAAAAAATAATTTTTTCTTTTCATCCAGAGGTCATCTAAGCATATGTATAGGAAATGAGAGGACTTCAACATTGGCACATTTCTCAAAGAGACAATCAAGAACCTCAAATGAAATATCTGTCAAAATATTTGATCCAAGCTCAAGATGCACCACTTGGTTACAATTATTTAATACTTGTTCAAAAATCATCCCCTGTTCCTCCTCATCCAGACGGTCTTTTCTATGAAACATCTTGGTATTTGCATCCAATGCATAGTTTTGGCTCTCTCTTCCGTAGAAGCATAGAGAGGTATATCTCCATTCATCACTCTCAATTTTAGAGGGTTTTTTCCACAAATTTAAAAAATTCTTGGAAAGATGCTTTGTTTGTTTGCTCTTCTCATAAGAATAGAAATCTTCAAGACTGTATTTTGGGGATCGAATATTCCTTTGCAATTTGAGTGGAATACTGATGAGTATGGCTTCCGAAAGGAGATTTTTTTTCAACAATCTAGCAAGACTCGGTCTTTGCGTTTTTGGAAAGGACTCAAGAAAATCTTGAAAGATTTGCTGTATGAGTGGCTCAGATTGCATCAATGCTTGAAATCATTTCTCACGAATAGAATCTGGCATACTTTCGAAGTGATTGAGTTCATTCATATTGTACCCTATTGGTTGTTTTTTCGTATAGGACGCAATAGCTTCTTTGAATTTTATAATTTTCTCATGAACTGATTGGAGTAAGATATCGTATGCCGACGCATTTTCTTGCGAGAGAATTTGTGTGACCAAGGCCTGATATTTTTCATGTATCTTGGCATTTGGTGTGTCTGCGACTTTTGCGGGAGTATGTGAGGGAGAGTTGGAAGCTTTCATAGACATAGATTATTGATTTTTTTTTCATTATATCATAAAAAGAAAAAAAAGACAAAGAAAGCCCTCCATTTCTGGAAGGCTTTCTTTGATTAGAAATCACTTTCTGTTTCCAAACTTGCGACAATTCTATCGAGACGTTCTTCTGATACATCGAGTTCATCTTCGTATTTATCAAAATAATAACTCTCTTCATCATCTTCAATTTGGGCTCCATTAATCTTTCTATATTGCTTTCAAGCAGGAATCAAACGACCGATAATCACGTTTTCTTTGAGTTCTTTGAGTCTGTCGATTTTTCCACTCACGGAACCTTCAACGAGCACTCTCACGGTTTCTTGAAACGAAGCCGCAGAAAGCCAACTGTCAGTATAGAGGGAAATCTTGGTGATACCAAGGAGAAGTCTATCTGCTGAAGGAGGATTTTTTCATTCCAACAAGATTCTTTCTCTCTCTTTTTCAAATCTAATAATATCAACAATATCTCATGGGAAAAATACGGAGTCTCCTTTGTCGGTAACTCTGACTCTAGAGAACATCTGTCTCACTATAAGCTCAATATGTTTGGAATTTACCGTTTGTCCTTGAGAAGCATAGATAGATTTGATTTCATTTACTATATATTGTTGTGTAATCAAAATTCCAGCAACATCTTTCAGACGAGCAAGATTGATATGTCCTTCGGTAATCTTTTTCCCCTTTTCAACAATATCTCATGTTTTTACGAGGAGTGAAGTCCCAAGCTCTATTTCATAGTCAACTGTACGAAAATCTTTATCTTTTACAATGATTTCATAGTCATCTACTTTTCTGACAATACCTGCATGGGTAGCTACGATTTTCGCTTTTGACTTTTCTGATTTTGCCAAAATCTGCTTTTCTTTCACTTCTTGTCATGGTTTTACCATTACTACATATTCTCCAGAAAAATAGTATTGATTTTCCTCAAGTTCATGTGCAGTAACTCTTACAAGGAGATTTTTTTCAAGTGTTTGCACTTCAATCACTCCATCGAGGTCAGAGATCACCGCAGGATTCTTTGGAAATCTGGTTTCAAAAAGTTCTTCAACTCTTGCCAACCCCTGTGTCATATCTCATCCATCTTTTGCTACTCATCCAGAGTGGAAGGTTCTCATCGTCAACTGAGTTCATGGCTCACCGATTGATTGAGCTGCGATAACCCCGGTAGGAGTACCGATTTCTACGAGTTTATTGAGCCCAAGATCGAGTCCATAACATTTTTTACATACTCCTCATTCGGTATTACAGGTCAATACAGAACGAATACGAACCTTTTCAATTTGGTATTCATTGATACGGTCAAGTATATTTTTATCAATCGTAGTTCCAGCATCTATGATAATCTCGTTGTCTTTGATGATACTTTGAGCAAGGGTTTTTCCATAAATTTTTTCTTCAAAGCTATCACCGAACCCCCCAATCTTTTCGTGTCTGTTAATTTCTGTAAAATCCAAAGCGCCACAGTTATCCTCTTTGACGATGATATTTTGAGCAGCATCCACAAGTCTTCTGGTAAGGTATCCTGATTGTGCTGTCTTAAGAGCTGTATCAGATTTTCACTTTCTTCATCCATGGGTTGCAATAAAGTACTCAAGAGTCGAGAATCCTTCCTTCAAAGTAGATTTGATAGGAAGCTCAATCGTCTTACCAGTAGTAGAAGCAACGAGTCATTTCATTCCACAAAGCTGGGTGAGGTTTCACCAGTTTCATCTCGCTCAAGAATCGATGAAGTTATAGATATGGTTTTCTTTGGTAAAAAGTCCTTTCATTTCTCCCTCAATAATCTTTTTTACTTCTGCCCAAACATAGATAGATTGTGCATATTTTTCGTAATCAGTCAAAAATCCAAGCCAATGTTTCTTTTGGATAAATTTAACTTTTTCATCTGCTTCTTTTAAGAGTTCTTTCTTATTTTCTGGAGAATGCATATCGAATACTGATATAGAAAGTCATGAAAGAGTTGCATATTTGTATCAAAAGTTTTTGATTTCATCAACAAATTTTGCCGTTACCTCACTTCCAAGTTTTTCAAATGATTCAGCCAATATTCTCTTGAGAACTCACTTTTTGATGACTTCATTGAGAAAAGGAAGCCCCTCAGGGATAATTTGATTGAAAAGAAGTCTTCCGTAGGTAGTTTCAATGATTTTCCCATCTACTCTTACTCTTACCAAAGCTCTCAAATCGACTACTCAAGCATCGTACGCATGTCCTAAGTCAGTCATAGCAGCAAAGATCTGTCCTTGTCCTTTGGCATTATCAGAATTTTGTGTGAGATAGTAACATCCCAAAATCATATCTTGAGAAGGTGCTACGATTGGCTCACCACTCGCAGGAGAGAGAAGATTTTTTGAAGTCACCATCAATTCTCTGGCTTCTTTTTGAGCAGCTTCAGTAATTGGAAGGTGCACTGCCATTTGGTCCCCATCGAAGTCCGCGTTGAACGCAGTACAAGTAAGTGGGTGAAGTTGTATTGCTTTTCCATCAATCAAAACTGGACGAAAAGCTTGGATAGAGAGTCTATGAAGCGTAGGGGCTCTGTTGAGAAGCACGTATTTTCCCTCAATGACTTCATCGAGTGCATCCCGTACTTCTTTTCCACCTTCTTCGATCAGCTTTTCAGCATGTTTGAGGTTGTAGATATATCCTTCTTCGATGAGTTTTCCAGCAACGAATGGTTTAAAGAGTGTGAGTGCCATAGTCTTTGGAAGTCCACATTCATCAATTTTGAGAGTTGGTCCAACGACAATAACCGATCTTCCTGAATAATCCACACGTTTTCCAAGAAGGTTTTGTCTAAAACGTCCTTGTTTTCATTTGAGAACCTCTGTGAGAGATTTGAGTTGTTTTTTGTTAGCAGAGACAAATCCACTTCTATTGGTTCTGGTTTCTCCACTGATGAGCATATCTACGGATTCTTGGAGCATTCTTTTTTCATTTTTGAGAATGACTTCAGGAGCACCAAGTTCCATAAGCTTTTTCAAACGATTGTTTCTGTTGATGACTCTTCTGTAGAGATCATTGAGGTCTGAACTCGCAAATCTTCAACCGTCAAGCTGAATCATCGGTCTCAAATCAGGTGGAATGATGGGCAATGCTTCAAGAATAAACCACTCTGGTCTTTGTCCAGACTTGAGAAGGTTTGAAGCCAATTTAATCTTTTGAAGAATCTTTTTCTTTTTCATCTGAGACGCTTTTTTCAGTTCGTCTTGTTGTTCTTGGATAAATTGCTCCATGTCAATTCTTTCAAGAAGCTTTTTGAGGTATTCTGCTCCAGTTCCACCTACAAATACGTGTGGAAATTTATCGTTGAGAGTTCTAAAATCAAGCTCGCCGATTACCTCCCCAACGATAAGCATCTTGAGTTTTGCTCTGAGATCTTCAAATTCTGAAGTCAAAGTATCAAGTTTTTTCATCAAAAATGCTTCTTGGGCTTTGTATTCTTTCTCTTTGATTTCTCCTGCCTCTTTTTTGATTCTAATCTCATTGAGCTCTTTTTGGATTTCTTTTTGTACTTCAGCCTTAGTTACTTTGAAAGTATCTTCAAGGTTTTTGAGCGCTTCTTTCAATTTATCCTCATACACATCAACGATGATATATGAAGCAAAATAAACGACTTGTTCGAGTTTTTTTACAGGAAGATCGAGAAGAAGTCCGATTCTGGAAGGAACTGATTTGAGAAACCAGATATGAGCAATTGGACTATAAAGATCGATATGAGCCATTCTTTCTCTTCTCACAGAAGATTTGGTCACCTCAACTCCACACCTCTCACACACCACTCCTTTATAACGGATTCTTTTGTATTTTCCACAAGCACACTCGTAATTTTTTCTTGGTCCAAAGATCTGCTCACAGAAGAGTCCTCCTCTTTCCGGTCTTTGTGTTCTATAGTTTATGGTTTCTGAGATAAGTACTTTCCCGTATGACAGGGCACGGATTTGTTCTGGAGAAGCAATCGAAAGAGAGATCCCATTGAGGTTGTCAAGGTTTTTCCCTTTGGTAATATCGGTTTTCCCGATATTTTTGCTGATTTCAGAGAAATCGGTAATCTTGTCATTGAGAAAATTATCAAGATTTTTATCAAACATACTGTATTGATTAGGGAGTAATATTATTCGTCATCTTTTGAGAAATCCAATCCTTCGGTTCCTTCGAGTTTGAGTACCTCTTCGTATCTTGATTTGATAGAATTCTCTTTTTCTAAAAGTTGTTCTTTATCAAGAAGTTCGATATTGAGGGCAAGAG
>Ga0209373_10005402_pt1 | contig 10435 bp, 9 predicted proteins | sample Higcelweek5metaG_FD_187173 | JGI IMG/M metagenome (GOLD analysis project Ga0209373, IMG submission 187173) | Freshwater pond sediment microbial communities from the University of Edinburgh, under environmental carbon perturbations - High... | ecosystem: Environmental > Aquatic > Freshwater >...
AAAAAACAAGTTAAGTTTTTTTTTTATATAAAAAAAAAAAACTTAACTTGTTTCAATAACTTTATATTGAAGCGATACTAAAAAATAAAAATAATACTAAAGATTTTTGTTCTAGAGTTTATAGAAAAATCGTTTAAAACAAATCCTCTTTAAGAAAAATTTTAAGAAATCGTTTTAAATAAAGGGTTGTAGGAGTACCTCAGGTTTGTGCATCTCTCGGTACCCAGTCAAGAGACTTGCTTTCAGGAAGAAGCGATACCGGGGGTACCCAGGCTTCGCTTCTTCCCGGAGACGAGAGAAGCGCTGCTTGCTCGCCTTCGCGTGCACCTTCGGTGCAAGCCTTGCACCGAATCTCTCGCCTTCGGCGAGCGCCGAGTCTCTCGGCGCAAGTGCTCGCCTTCGGCGAAGGCGCTCTCTCGAGAGAGATACGGTGTAAGCCCAAGCAGCACAAGGGGAACTTAGAAAGCAGTTAAGAAAGTTTATTAAATAAACTTTCTTAACTGCTTTCAGACTGGGGCTCTCTCGCCAGCTCATATCTCGATTTGTGCTGAATATACCTCTAGAACTTCACGAGATACTCCCTGGGTACAAAAAAAAGAGATGCCGAGAGATAAGCTTCTATTACAATGATACTAGAAAGCCTATACCGATACTAGTTTTTAGTAAAAAGAACGTAATTAAAAAGAAATAGACGTTTCTGTCCAACGTCCTGTCATTTTTAACCAATTTTGTGCTTCAATATAATTTGTAGGAGCTAATCTAATGGCTTCTTTCCAATAGTCTGCTGCTTTTTCAAATAATATTTGAGAAATTTCTGATTGACCAGCATCTGCAGCTTGTTCTCCACGATAGTGATAAATAACTGCAATATTATTTAATGCACTAGGTAATGAAGGGTTTCGTTCTAAAGCTTGATAATAATATTCAAGAGCCCTTCCATGTTCCCCATTACTAGTATGAATTAATCCAATATTATATAATATATAGCTTCGGTCATAAGCATCAATTTCTAAACGCATAGCTTCATAATAATTTTGAAGAGCTTCTGCGTATTCACCTTCAGCTTGTGCAGACATACCGTTTCTATAGTATGAAAATGCTTGTTTTTCTCTTTGTGAAGTTGGTAATACTTTTAATAAAATATCAGCAACAACCGTAAAAGTTTTATCGATAAAATTATCATTTCGTTGAGTACGTGGCATAAAATATCTTTTCTTTAAAAATAAAAACAATCCATCTTTCCTTTTTCTTGTTAATACATCTTGGGTTGTCTACGATAATACGCTTATCTCATCTCACCTAGTTTTGTGGACTGGTTCCCACGATCATCTTGTATACCTGGCTTGAATATATGTCTCTAACTTCGCATCTTTAGTAGAAACTTTCAAGTTTCTTTCTTATCTCTCGTGTCGCCTATGGCGACACGCGTGCTGCTTTTATTTAAATCGTCTAAATAAAGTTTCTGAAAGAAACTTTATTTAGCGACTTTTTAAGTGTTGCTGAAAGTTAAAAGTTGAGTTCTCTCGTCGCTTAAGAAATCGTCTAAAGACGATTTCTTAAGCGACTTCCTTAACTGCTTTAACACGTGTGTCACTTTCATTGCGCTCGCCGAAGGCGAAGAGAAGCGCCGAATCTCTCGACGAGAAAAAGCGCTTCTATTCGCCTTCTTCGCCTTGCACCGAAGGTGCACAGGCGGTGCACTAGAGATGTTCAAGCAAGCGCATGCTTGCACGAGAGAACGCCTTCGGCGAAAGAGAAGAGAACGCCTTCGGCGATGAGAAGAGAAGAGGCGGTCTGTGCGAGAGACCGCCTGTGCGTGTCACGAGAGAAGCGCCTTCGGCGCATGAGATTCGGTGACAAGAGAGATTCGGTGCAAGGCGGTCTCTCGAGGAACTCTGCGCATCTCTTCTCTTTCGCCTTGCACCGAATCTCTCTTGTCACCGAAGGTGACACGCACAGGCGCTCTCTCGAGAACTCATCTCTTCGCCTTGCTTGCGTCGCCGGATCTCTCTTCGAGAGACCGCCTTCGGCGAGCGAAGGCGGTCTCTCGAAGAGAGATTCGGTGCACCGCCTGTGCACCTTCGGTGCAAGGCGCAGAAGGTGCACAGGCGGTCTCTCGGCGAGCGAGAGATTCCAAGCGAAAACAACAATGACAACACAGGTATCCAGCGAAGACAACCGCAACAGAACCAAGAAGCCTAAGACAAGAAACCCTTTTCAGACAATTTCTATCTAGAACATTCTATAGGAACCTCTAAAGATTCTTTAGTAATAAAGAATTTTAAATAGATGGAAGAAAAAACAGTCTAGTTTATTATGAGGATCGCCTTAAAGAAAGTTTCTTTCAGAAACTTTCTTATCTCTCGTGACTTCTTATAATAAAACTTTTTTAAAGACAATTTAACAAATTAAAATAAAATAAAAACTAGTTTTTTATCACTTGTTTCCCTAAGAAATCCTCTTTAATAAAAGAAAAAAAAATGGTATTTAAGAAAGCGTCTTTAAGAAAGCCTGTTGAAAGTTATCGAAGGCTAATTAAGCAACTTTCTTAAAACGAGATTATTATGATTTTATAAGAAAGTTTCTTTCTTAATTATTAAGAAAAGTTTAGGGTTTCTCTGGAGTACCTTAGGCTTGTGGCGCCTTCGGTAAAAGGTCTGTTTCTTGTGATCTCTCGTCGTAGACAACCCTAGAGTTGCGCTTCTCTTCGCCGAAGGCGAACTCTGCGAGACTCAGCGCAACTCTCAAGGTACCGAGAGATGCGCTTCTCTAGAAAGTTTCTTTCATAAACTTTCTAAAGTGTTAAAGTTGAGAAGTCGCCTTAAAGAACGTTTCTATCAGAAACGTTCTTTAGCAACTTCTAGTTAAGAAAGTTGCTAAAGAAAGTTTCTATCAGAAACGTTCTTTAGCAACTTCTAGTTAAGAAAGTTTCTTTCAGAAACTTTCTAGAGAGATGAAAGTGACACTTAAGAAAGAAACTTGAAAGTTTATACTAGCGCCGAGATACTCGGCGCGTCGCCTTCGCCTTCGGCGACGCACCGAGATACTCGGTGCACGAGAGATGCGCATCTCTAGTATCGTCTTTATAAAATTTCTTAAGCACTTGCTTGCGCTTGCACCAAAGGTGCAAGCGCTCGCCTTCGCCGATGCCACGGTCACTTTTAGTGACAGTGTTGCTTTCAGTTAAAGATACCGAAGGTATCTTAACACGAGATATAAGAAGTTAGCTTCGCTTACCCTAGAGATTCGGCGCGTCGCGAGAGAAGCGCAGAGTTCGCCTTCGGCGAAGAGAAGCGCATATCTCTTCTCGCCGAGAGACCGCCTCTTCTCATCGCCGAAGGCGCTCTCTCGAGAACTCATCGCCGAAGGCGGTCTCGAGAGAAGAGATGCGCTTATCTCTCGCCGAAGGCGAGAGAGAGATCCGGTGCAAGCGCTCGCCTTCGGCGATTAAGGTGCACCGCCGTAGGCGAAGAAGGCGAAGAAGGCGAAGAAGGCGAAGAAGGCGAAGAAGGCGAAGAGAAGCGCAATGGTTCTCTCTTCGCCGAAGGATTGCACCGAATCTCTCGCCTTCGGCGAGCGCCTTGCTCGCCTTCGGCGAGAGAGATTCGGTGCACGTCTCTCGGCGCTTCTCATCGCCGAAGGCGAACTCTTTCGCCGAAGGCGAAGTGCGTGTCACGAGAGATTCGGTGACAAGCAAGCTTCTTAACAGCTTCGCTGCAAGAAACAACAGTGAATGGAACAAGGCCCTCTTTAGACAATTTCGAATTGAGTCTAATATTTTTAGACTTGTTCGAGTTGATACTTTAGAAACCTTCAAGAGACACTTGAAGAAAATTAGCTAATTCAGAGGCTTGTTTTTCAATTTCTTTTAAGGTTAAAGGTTCACCAATTCCTGTTAAAGGAATCTCTCTTTTTCCTTTTAATTTTAAATAAATAGTTCTTTGTGAATCTAATCCTTGTTTTAATGCAACTTTAATAGCTTCTACATCTTTTAAATTATAAATTAAATCAATACGACGATTTTTCCCTGGATAACCCCATCGAAAAATACGAATAAAATCTTCTTTTTTATTAAATTCATTAAATCCACCCCCAACATTCCAGAAAATTAAAAACCACCAATAAAAACTTAATAAAACTCCTAAGCAGCCATAAAAAGACATTAATAATCCTTGTGGAAAAAAAGAAACATTGTTTAATGTTAAGAAAAAATCAGGAAGAAAACTGTAGATGTTTTCTGGAAGAACTCTAGAGTTTTGAGCATATATTGAGAAACCACTTAAAAGAAAACCAAAAGAACCTAATAAAAGAGTGAAAGCCCACCAATAATTACTAAGACGTCGTTCTCCAATGATAATATAACGTCTAATTAATGGTTGTGGACGTGATTGTCTCACTCCCTCATCTCTTGTGTGGGTACCTGCGTGACTCTTCGCCTCTGACGATGACTCACTTCGCATTGCTTTGGCACCTGTATCTCTTGTAATCTCTTGGTAAAAGTGCTTTGCACTTAACCCAAAGGGAGCAACCCCTTGTTTTTTATAATGCGTATTCGAAAGTTGTTTTGTATTATGTATCATAAAAAAATATTTTTCTGAATTATTCATATTATTATTAACTTCTGACTTTTTTTTATTAGATAGAAATTATCTTTAAGAAATTTTCTGTTTTAAAGTTTTTCGCTCTGGGGTACCTTGAGAGTGGTGCTTTCATCTCTATAGTATCGTCTTTAGACGATTTATTAAGTCGCTAAAAGCGACTTCTTATCTCTCGTGTTGCTTTCAGTTAAAGGTACCTTCAGTACCTTAACACTTGCGAGAGATGCGCTTGCTTGCACGAGAGAACGCCTTCGGCGAAAGAGAAGAGAACGCCTTTGGCGAAAGAGAAGAGAAGCGCCTTCGGCACTCGCCTTCGGCACTCGCCTTCGCCGAAGGCGGTCTGTGCTCGCCTTCGGCGAGAGGAACTCGGCGCTTCTCTTCTCTTTCTCGAGAGAGCGCCTTGCTTGCGTCGCCGGATCTCTCTTCGAGAGACCGCCTTCGGCGAGCGAAGGCGGTCTCTCGAAGAGAGATTCGGTGCACCGCCTTCGGCGAAGAAGGTGCACAGGCGGTCTCTCGGCGAGAGATTCGGTGCGCAGAGATGAGAACCGCGAGAGAAGCGCCGAGTCTCTCGGCGCACCGCCTTCGCCGAGTCTCTCGGCGCACCGCCTTCGCCGAGTCTCTCGGCGCACCGCCTTCGCCGAGTCTCTCGGCGCACCGCCTTCGCCGAGTCTCTCGGCGAAGAAGGTGCACCGGCGCAAGAAAGAAGCAGTTATAAAGTTGAGAAGTCACTAAAGAAAGTTTCTTTCAGAAACTTTCTTTAAGGCGACTTCTAGTTAAGAACTTTTCTGAAAGAAACTTTCTGAAGCTACTTTCAGTACCCCTCGCCTCGCCTTCGGCGCAGGCGAGAGAGATCACAAACAATTTTTAAGAAACTTTCTATAATGAGTAGCATGACTCATAAAGCTATCCGTATCGCTTAAGAAGTCCCTCGATAAGTCAGGGTTGTTTTAAGACAACCCTGACTTATCGAGGGACTTCTTAAGCAACTGGCTCAAGTCAAAGGACTTTTTTTTAAAAATAGTTAAAAGGCTCGCCGAGATACCGCCTCGAGAGAAGCGCATCTCTCGTAAGAGGGCATAGCGGATGTTTTCGCCTCGCTTTTTGTGCAGGTGTCGCCTTCGCCGAAGGCGGTCTCTCGGCGAAGAGAGATGCCCTTCGCTTTATCGTACCGGAGTCTTATGCTGAAGATATATATCTAACTTGTGCTTGCGCCTTCGGCGCAAGCGCAAGCTTCCTAACTAGCTTGTCTACGACAACTTATAACTTTGCTTAAGAAAGTTTCTTTCAGAAACTTTCTTTAAGTCGACCTCTAGCGAGAGAGAAGCAGCTTCTCTCTTGTGTTGCTTGCGCCGAATCTCTAGAAATCGTCTAAAGCCGATTTCTTAAGTGTTAAGATACCGAAGGTATCTTTAACTGAAAGCAACACTGTCACTGAAAGTGACCGTGTCATCGCCAAAGGCGAGCGCTTAGCCTTCGCCGAAGGCGAGGCGAAGGGTCACTTTCAGTGACACAAGCCTTCGCCGCAGGCGAGGCGAAGCACCGAAGGTGCAAGCCGAGTCTCTCGGCGAAGAGACTCGGCGCAACAAAGGTGACACGAGAGATGCGCCGAGTCTCTTGTGTCACCGAATCTCATGCGCCGAAGGCGCAAGTGACACACGCGACTCGGCGCAACAAAGGTGACACGAGAGATTCGGTGACAAGAGAGATTCGGTGCACGAGACTCGGCGCTAGCAAGCACAAGCGAAGCATAAGCAGCTTTCTTAATCTATTTTAATTTCGTTACTAAAGTTTGAAAGTTTATTTCCGATACTTTCAAAACTAAAATCACCTTAACGTTTATGATATTGTGAAGCTTTTCTTGCTTTTTTTAAACCATATTTTCTACGTTCTTTAACACGTGAATCTTGTGTTAATAACCCTTTATCTTTGAAATTTTTACGAATTTCTTCAGAATGCAATTCAATAAATGTTTTGTTTGAATTAATAGATTCAAACGTTTTTAATTGACAAAGAGCACGTGCTAAACCTAATTTTATAGCTTCGGCTTGTCCAACTAAACCCCCTCCTTTTACTTTGACAATGGTATCCAAAACTGTGTTTAATTGTTGATGAGTTGAAGAACCAATAGCGGTACTGCCTAACTCTTTCTGACCACTACTTTCTTGAATAGTTAATGCAAGCTCTGGACCTTGTTCCAGACCCAGGGATGAATTTGTTGTATTAGCAATTTCATCTAATCCACCTATTGTAACAAAAGGGGATTTTACTGAAATTAAAGAACATGTATTATTATGTAAATATTGTTGTGCTGGAAGATTATTAATGAGAAATTTCCCAGTTCCTTTTAGAATTTGAACTTGTGCTATTGCTTCTTTTCTTCTTCCAACCCCACGTGCTAAAATTTCCATTTATGTTTTTTATTTTAGAAACCCATCTATAAAAAAGATGATTGAAAAACTTTCTTATCTCTCGTGTTGCTCGAGTTCTCTAGAAATCGCCGAGAGATAAGAAATCGTCTTTAGACGATACTATAGACGATCCTTAAGCAACCGAGAGTTCTATCGTGTCGCTGTAATTGCGTCGCTTGCGAGAGAAGCGCATCTCTCTTCTCGCCGAGAGACCGCCTCTTCTCTCGAGACCGCCTTCGGCGAAAGAGTTCGCCTTCGGCGAAAGAGAGAAGCGCTTCTCTCTCGCCGAAGGCGAGAGAGAGATCCGGCGACGCACCTTCTTCGGCGACACAAGGCAACACGTGTGCTTGCGCCTTCGGCGCTAGTATCGTCTTTAGACGATTTCTTAAGTGTCACTTTCAGTGACACACGTGTTAAAGCAGCTTCTCTCTCAGAAAGTTTCTGAAAGAAACTTTCTTAAATAGAAGTCGCTAAATAAAGTTTCTTTAGGCGACTTCTAGAGATGCGAAGTTGAAGTTGTCGTCTACGACGACAACCTAGTTAGGAAGCTTGCGCTTCGCCGAGAGATTCGGTGCTTCGCCGGATCTCTCGGCGAATCGCTCGCCTTCGGCGATGACACGGTCACTTTCAGTTACAGTGTTGCTTTCAGGCAACACTTAAGAAAGTTTCTGAAAAAAACTTTCTAGAGAACCGTTACGCAAGCTTCCACAAGCGAGAGAAGTGTTGCTTATATATATATCTTCAAGGCAATTACAGGTTTATAAATTTTTTATAATGAAAAATTCTATTTAAAATAGAGGATATGTTGTTAGAGTATCGTTCGAATAAAAATGCTTCTGGTTCTGGGTTTCGCGAGAGCCTTGGCGCCGCGCCTTATATCTCGGTACCCCGCGCGAGAGAAGGGCATCTCTCGGTTGTCGTCGACGACGACAACCTCAACTTTGCATCTTAAGAAAGTTTCTTTCAGAAACTTTCTTAAGTGTTAAAGCAGCTTCTCTCTCAGAAAGTTTCTGAAAGAAACTTTCTTAACTAGAAGTCGCTTTAAAGAAACTTTCTAGAGAGATGAAAGTGACACTTAAGAAAGTTTCTGAAAGAAACTTTCTAGCACTCGCCGAAGGCGAAGAGAAGCGCCGAGTCTCTCGGCGCACGAGACTCGGCGCAAGCACGTGCGCTTTCAGCGCTTAAGAAAGTTTATTTCAGAAACTTTCTTAAGCGCTGAAAGCAGCTGCATCTCTCGTGTAAACACCAAAATCTAGTAAATCAGACTGAAGACTTGTGGCCCCGAAGGTTTGTGCCCTCGCCTAGCGCCGTAGGCGCAAGAGTTGCACGAGAGACTCAGCGCAACTCTCAAGATACCTAGCGTTCCACGCAAGTATGGAGTACCTAGGCAAAAGCCCTCAACTGCTTTTTTTTTTAGACGATTTTTTAAGAAATCTAACAACAACAAAATACTTTCATTAAAGTTTTTAACTTTATTATTAAAAAAATTTCTTAAGTTTTATAATACATAAAAGAAAAAAGTTTAAAAAAAAGAAACAAAAAAGAAAGCTGTGTTGTATCAGTCAACAGCAAATAAGGTCAAGTACTCAGCCGTATGGATAGTTTAGAAGTTACGGGGTGTTGCAGATAACAGAATCCTCTAACGCCGAGAGATCCCCTTCTATCATCTCTCGCTCTAGGTAGTTTCACTGATACTTATACCAGGCTTGCACTCACTGTATTTGTGCCGTGCAAGCCTTGTGCTAAAGCAGTTAATAAAGTTTCTGAAAGAAACTTTATTAACTGCTTTAGCACAAGAGGCAAAGAAACGCACATATTAGAATTAGAATACAACTTTTAAAAACTTTAAAACAGTTCTTTAAGAATTGGTTTTTTACGTTTTAATTTTGTGCTGAGAATTGTTTAACTTGTTCTAAAGCATTAAAACGATCAGTAATTAGTGGAGCCTCTTGACGATCTTCTGTAAAATATTCATTTGGACGAGGACTTCCAAAAACATCATAAGCTAAGCCTGTACTAACAAAAAGCCAACCAGCAATAAATAAAGCAGGTATTGTAATACTGTGAATTACCCAGTAACGAATGCTAGTTAAAATATCTGAAAAAGGACGTTCTACTGGTTTTCCAGCCATAAATTACTCCTTGGGATTACCCCATTCCATTTTTAACGATTTGTGTGCTAAGAACCCTATATATATTTCGGGGGATACCCCCAGGGGAATTCGAATCCCCGTCTCCTCCGTGAAAGGGAGGTGTCCTAGGCCTCTAGACGAGGGGGGCCTTTTTAGAATTATATTATATATTAAATATATAATATATTTAAAAATAAGTCAAGCTGTTAATTCATATTTGTATACTCTAGAAAAAAAAAATAAATTAAAAAATAAAAAATATTAATTTTTTATAATGTCTTAAATCTTTTTTGTCTTGTGTGACGATAAAACTAGTTTTATCGTCACACAAGACAAAAAAGATTTAAGACATTATAAAAAATTAATAAAAACCTTATTTAGCTAAAGTTTGCCAACTATTTGTAACTCCATCTAATAATAAAGAATTATTATAAATTTCTAAAATAATAAGTAAAAAAACTGCAAAAAGAGCCATAAAAGTACCCATAAGAACAGTAGTTCCCCATCCTGGTAAAACTTTACCTGCTTCAGAATTTAAAGGACGTAATAATGTACCTAAAGGTGTTACAATTCCTGGTTCTTGTAAAGCTGCTTCACTTGTACGTGATGTATTTTTTGTTTTTCCTGTAGCCATGTTTAAAAGATTGAAAAATCTATTTTATTTTCTTTTTTTACTTTCTGTAATATAATTAAAATGGAGAATAATTTTGTTTCAAAATTTGTTTATTAAGTTATGGAAAGTCCAGCTTTTTTCTTTACCTTCTTTTTAGGGTTTCTTTTACTAAGTGCTACAGGTTATTCTATTTATGTTAGTTTTGGACCTCCATCTCAAAAATTACGTGATCCTTTTGAAGAACATGAAGATTAACTTAAAAAATTCTTTCTGATTATTATTTCTTAACTTAAAGTTAGATTTGTTCAAGATAGAATTTTCAAAAGGTTTCTTTTTATTCTGGAGGCGATAGAAGCGCATCTCTCGGTTCCTGTCACTTATAGGTGACAGGGACCCTGCCGAAGCCGGTCTCTCGGCAAACAAACCTTCGGCGCGCCCTCGTGGTGTGCACCGAATCTCTCGCCGAGAGACCGCCTGTGCACCTTCTTCGCCGAAGGCGACGCAAGGCGAAGAGATGAGTTCTCGAGAGAGCGCCTGTGCGTGTCACTTGCGCCTTCGGCGCAAGTGACACGCACAGGCGAGCACAGACCGCCTGTGCACCTTCTTCGCCTTGCTTGCGTGTCACTCGCCTGTGCACTTGCGCCTTCGGCGCTCGCCGAAGGCGAGAGATTCGGTGCAAGGCGC
>Ga0209373_10005403_pt1 | contig 10433 bp, 12 predicted proteins | sample Higcelweek5metaG_FD_187173 | JGI IMG/M metagenome (GOLD analysis project Ga0209373, IMG submission 187173) | Freshwater pond sediment microbial communities from the University of Edinburgh, under environmental carbon perturbations - High... | ecosystem: Environmental > Aquatic > Freshwater >...
ACCCTTGCAGATATCATCTATTGTGATCCGAAAGCTTGAGTTGAGAATTTATTCCTTTTTTAGAAGGAAACTTTATTTCGTTATTTTTGCCAAGCCATCAATTTTTTTTTTGTATTCTTCTCTTTTGAAGGGAATATTGTCCCATCCTCTCTGATATATTTCTTTTAAAGCATAAAGATTAATAATTTTGAAACGACAGTTGTTTATTGATATATCGTTAAATTGATTGGGCAGATTCGAATAATAATGTTTAATTGAATCAAATGTTATCTTAATTTCGTTGTTCCAAAAAATCTTCAAAGAGTTGTAGTCTGTTTCTTGATAAGACAAATCTTCTCTTTTTTTAACTTCTTTTATTATTGAAGCAAAAGATTTTTCTGGAACTAATAAATCAATATCGTTGATTTTTATGTCTGTGTCTTGAGTATAAAAAGCATAGGCTAAACTTCCATAAACAACTGGATTTATTTCAATTTTTTTACAAATTTCAAAAAGAATATCTGAAAATAAAAGAAGTTTTTCAAAATATTCCTTGTTCTGTGGATAAAAAAAGATTTTTTGCATCTTGGCTTGGCAATTAAAAATTTAAAAGTTTCCTTCTTTGATTTGTATAATTCTCGATTTTGTCGCAACGTTTGTCGATATCTGATGTTCTCTGTAGCGATAGCGGGGGAGAATGTGGCGAAGCCCTTGCAGATATCAGATGTTGTGTGTCCCGAAGGGGCGTAGCGAAGTGGAGAAGTTGGTTTTTCTGGTGTCATGATTATTAAGCAGGACTTTTGATTTTCCAGCCATCAATATTAAATCCTCCCATTTTTTTTAGAATATGATTTGTTATTATTTTAAATTCGTTCATCATTTTTGGCTTATCCTTTAGGTTGATGGCTGAGACAATCATTTTAACAAATTCTTCATCTGGGAAACTGTCAACAAGATATTTTTTTTTGTCTTTTTCGTTTACTAGAAAACGTCTTAATTTATGAATAGGTATTGAATCAAATTGCAAAAATTTCGCATAAGTTTCAAATAAATCGTTCAAACAATTATAAAAAACAAAAAAGAATTCTTCTGACTTTGAATCAAAAACTTCTTCCAAATTATCACACATATCCCAAATATGATATTTCGCTATCTCAATTTGGATTTTATTTTGCTTATGATTTTTCTTTTTCAAATACTTTTTTGAATACTGAACAAGTTTTTCCAGTTCACCTGTTTTATCAAAAAGTATTTTTCCAGTACAAAACATATGAGCATTTATCTTTCTTCTTGATTTCAGATCTTCTTCCAAGTATTGATGATGTCTTTTTGTTGGATTAGCAAAATATTCAATCAGAATGTCGTCAATGATTTCATTGCCTCTTTCTCTCCAAGAAGTTTTTGCATCTAAAAGAATATGAATATCAATATCTGAATGATTGCTAGGATTCCCAGTAATATAGCTCCCACAAACAATAGCACCAATTACTTCTTTTTTGTTTTCCCATTTTTTGAGAAATTTTTGTAAAGCAATTTCCCAGTTTTCTTGTTTTTTCATAAGTCCTACTTTTAATAAGATAAAATGTTGTTTTCTGTTCTAGCCAGTGAAACCAATTACACACAATGTTCTGATATCTGACGTTCATTTTACCAAGTTATCAATTAACGAAATGAAAGTTTGATAGAGTTTATTAGGTAATCTGAAAGGCTCGTAGCTATAGCGAAGAGCGTATTTTCAAGTCTCTTTATTAAATTATTCAAGTGAAAAAACTTTCATTTTGGCGAAAGGTAGAGGTGAAAGGGGGTGAATGCCTGTAGCCAAAATACCTTATTCTACTTCTTTTGTACAACAAAAATAAATTCAGGACTATCTTCTTTTAAAGAACTTTTATTCCAATAACCATAAATATCTTTAACTTTAAATCCTTTTTCTTCTAAAGAGTGATATAATTCTTCTTTGGTTCTGAACCTTAACACATCATGTGAAATAATTGTCTCATTTTGTTTTACAAAATAGTAATATATCTTATATTCTAACTTATTATTTTCAAAATTTATGAATTCAATCCAACTTCTTACTTCTCCATAAACTTTATCAATCTTTATATCTGGGTTTTCTTTTGAAGCTTGCCATGCTGCTTGTGCTTTTCCTGCTTCCCAAAAATGAATACTAGGATTACGACTTTCAAAAATAAAATATCATCCTGATTTTAAAGCTCTAAAAACTCCATCTAGTGCCTCCTTCCAATCCTCATCAGTTAAATGAAATTGTGCTACATGTCCTGACATTATAACTATGTCTGCTTGATAATCTATAAGGTTTTTAGCAAGTCCATTTACCCATTCTACATTATGAGCACGATTACTTTTTTTTGCTATTTCTAACATAGGTTTTGCAGGCTCCACTCCAATAACTTCAAATCCTTGTTCTGCTAAAGCGCAAGTTAATAATCAAGTACCACATCCAACATCAACTATTATTTTAGCATTTATCTCTTGCGCAAAATCAAGAAAAAAATCTTTGTAATCATCAATTGGGTTATTAGTATTATATGTATTTACAATCAGTGAATTATTAAATTGAACTGAATCAAATGTATTATTCATAACTTTATAAATTATTTTAAAAGATAAATTCCATATTCCCCCTCATAAAAATAAAGAAAATTATTTCACTCGTTCCTTATTCAAAAGAGACTTGAAAATATGTTATCTAACGTTTAAGGATATGAGAAGTTTTGGAAAACTCCTTTGAAATTATTTTTGTGCTAAATTTCTTGCCCCTCATATCCTTGGTTAGCGGATGCAAATTTTTCTATACCGAATATTCAGGATTGACATCAAAATCATCATCTTGTTTATCAGTTTTTTCGAGATTAATTTGATAGCCATCAATAATGTTTAGTTTTTGTGTTCCATCAACATGTATATCATCAGCATTCCACTTTTTCTTAGAAAGCTCTCTTGCCTTATCCTCATTTTCAGCAACAACAAAAACAAGATGATGATCCTCCATTAGATGATTTTTACGAATTTTACCACCAAGTAAAACTGCATAAAGATTTTGATTTTTCATAATATTGTAGATTAAAAAGTAAAAGACGATTAACAGTGTAGTAGAAAAATTTATTTCGATAACGTCTGCTTTTATGAGAAGTTTTGCGAAGTATGAACAATACAGGGGGAGAGTGAAAAGAGTATCTAAAATCTCTTTTTTAATGAAGATCCTCAGGGCAAGCCTACGGGGAATTTAACCACTAAGGAAAAAGATTAAAAATAAATTAATTATAAGAACTTGCTACTCATCGTCCTCATAAAATAACAGAATAAATCAAAAATCACAGAATAAATCAAAAATCATAGAAAAATCATGTATTAGGAAATTCATAAATTCTAATATCCATAAATAAACTTCAAATTAATGAAAATGGAGCAGAAACTCAATGCCATAAACAAATAAAAAATCAAGGTCAATAATCACTTATATTTGGTTGTTCAGCACATCAACTTAAAATAAAAGTTAATGAAATTATTAAAGTAAATATTAATATTTTTTTCATAATTTTTCTCATAAAACTAAAACTTACACTTGCAATATACTTTTTTTATTCAAAAATTCAAAGAATTTTTCCTTATTTTTAACACTTTTTATAAAAATTCCCAAAATAGTTTTTGAAATATCTCGCACAAGGTTTCCATCTGATATTTGTCGCAGCAAAGAGGATCAAAATATAAGAGAGCGAGATTGTTTCTCTCGATAAAAAAAGATCAAATTTCACCTAAGTTTATATCTGACTACGAGCAAGCGAGCAATGTGTAAAGCAAACAGCGAGCGAGTGTTATGAGATGTCAAATATTGCGGGGTTATTTAATATTTCATACACTTCATTATATGTTTTATGTTCAATTATTTTGGAAGCATTGGCACGAAAGGTATCATGATCTAATCATTCTTTGATAGCTAAGACAATTTTTTTATTTAATCTTAATGCTTCTTCCAATTCCATTTTCATTCATTTACTTTCTTCTTGTGATTTAATAAATGCAAAAAAGAGGTCTGATTGACCCAATCTATTATTACAGTAATGGTAGATTTGTTCAGTGGTCATTTTATTTTCTCTAAAGAAATCTTCTAACCATAATGAACAAAAAGTATCCAATCAAATATTTGAAAGTGAGTTTGCGATTTTTCATAAAATACTCTCTAGCTCAACTGGATCTTCTCAGGTAAATCTGAATGATACAAATGCTTCTATAAATTATTTTCTTGTTTATATAACATCCTCTCCACTCACCTCTACTTTGAATCCACCCGTTGCCATACGACTCATTTCAAATGGCATAACAAAATCTTTATTTTGGGATGCTTGTACACCCATTTCTTCATACACTTTTGCATTTACTTCGTCGCGATGTTCCTTTGATTTATACGTAATGAATGAAAACCATACATCCTCATCTCCTTTCGCACCTGCCATTTCTGGAAATGTAGACATCTTCATATCTCCCATATCTTTTGACGCAAGGTCTTCACCATTGCATTCAAAATAGGCAAGTGCACCATGCTTCATCCACATATCACGACCTTCACTTGCCATCTTTTTGTATTCCTCAATTTTGTTCTTTGGGACTACGAGGACAAATCCGTCTACATAATTTGTTGTATTTTTCATATCTGCTTTTGTTAATGAATTAAAGATAACTTCTTAGTTTATTCTTTTTTTTCAAAAATCAAATTCATTTTTTTGAAAACCGATAGCAAGTATAATACATATTGTGATTTTTTGAGTTTCTCGCAAATGTAAATCCTTATAAAAATCCAAAAGAAATATTACGCCTATGATGTTTGCCGTAGCGATAGAGGAAGTAAATATGGGGCGAGCGACAGCAAGAGCAAGCCAGATATGCTGTGTTATACGAGGGTGATTTTCTGTAGTGATAACGGAAGAAAATCAAGTGCAACGATCCCTTGCGTATTACTCGAAATACCGATTCCTTTTTAAAAAGTGGGGCTATCATATTTTACTATTGTTGCTAATTGCTGTTTTAATTCAATAACATTTGGCCATCCAATTAAATCTTTTAAATCGTTTTCAATGCAATATAAATCTAATCTCTTTTCTAATTTTTTAAAATCAAAAAGTTTTGGATAAAATTCTCGAAACCAATCTAACAAATTTTCATAATCTTCTTTTTTGGCAAATTTTTCAGATTCTTCAGACATGTATTTTTTAGGATAATTCATCATTCTTTTTAAAATATCCAATACAAAGTCAATCGAAGCCAATTCTGTTCTTTCAAAATCCAAAATTCCTACAATTTTATTATCATTTACAAGAATATTATCAAAATGAGCATCCCAATAAACAAGAGAAATTTTTTGCTCATTTAAAACAGGTTTATTTTCATCAATAAATTCTTGGATTTTCTGCACAAACTCTTTTGATAAAGTTTCCCTTGTTCTTAATTCTTGTAAAGATTTTTGTATTTTGGACTCAATAGTCTCTTTCCAGTTAATTGGATTGGATATTTTAAACTTTTCAACAAATTTTTTGTAATCTGCATTATTAATTGTTTTCAAAAATTCACATAATTGTCTGATAATATCTTTTCTTTCATCATTAGTCATTAAATGCCACTTCGCATATAGATTATCTCCTTGAATTTTCGGATAAATAATAAAAAATTTGTTGTATATTTTTTTTGAATTATCATGAAAAATAACTTTGGGGACAGGGATTTGATCCTCAAAAAAATCAAAGAAAAATACTTCTTTTTCAAAGTTTTCTTCATTGTCTTCATCTTTACAAATCTTGAGAATAAAATCTTCATTGATTGAATAAACCTTGTTTGTAAAACCAACTTCAATTTTCTTTACAGATTTTACTTCTCCAAGATTATTTTCATTAAATATTTTTTCTATGATTTTTCTGTCCATTTTTTAGAAAAGAGATTAGATTTTAAAAAGTTAGTCCCACTTTTTTATTTTATTTAGTTTAGGTATTTCGAGCAATAGGTCTGACAACGTTTGCTTCTATGAGATGTTCTTCGTAGCTTTAGCGAAGAAGAACATGGGAGAGTGATGTGCAACGAGTGAACCTCATAGAAGCTGTTGTTAGACCTTGCGAATGTAAGGAGCAAAATGTAATGTGGCTCGTAACGATCGAAAAAAGTTTACTAAAAAATTATTTTTTTATAAAATGAAAGATATTAAATTTTTATTATGTCTTTTGGAGATTTTTTTTCTAATGGTCAAGGAAATGAATAAAAAATTCAATTTCTTGTATCTAAAAGTAAACTTTTTCAAAGATATAATAGATGATTCGGTCATAATAAATCTTCATGAACAATTTTAGGAACTTCATAATATTTTTTAATAAAAATTAATATTTCTCTTATAGTTCATTCGCTCCGTCACTTCATTCATCAAACCATTCAAAATTCTAAATCTAATTCTCAATAAAATTCTTGTAATCTTTGAAAAGTTTTTCATAATAAAATATTTACATCTCTTTCGTTAACAATATGTGCTAAAAATCATATTTTTTTGTTTTTATCATATCAAGAAATTCAAACACAAGGTCATAGTCATAAAGTACATAAAACAGGAGTATTAGTATCAGCATTACTTATATAACTTTCATTCGATCAAATACTAATAAGTAAATCTAAATCTCAATCATATATAGGTCTTTTTTTTTCTGCATTTTTATTTCATGAAATATCAATGCCTAATATTTGTCTTATTCTATCTGTAAATGTTGGTTTAAAATAGTTAAACTTAGGGATATCTAAGTTTGTTTCAATAAAATTAGTGTTATTTATATTCATATAGTTTTTAATGAAGTTATAAAATGAATTTTTAAATATGTCTGACAACGTTTGCTTCTATGAGATGTTGCGATAGCAATATGGGGGGTAGCGAAGCGAAACCGCATAGCCAGTGTTATGTGATGTAATAAAAAATCACTAATTCTGTTGCCTAAATTTTTCAATTAATTTCTCGAGATGATTTCTATCATCAATTCTATCTCCCATAGTATTAAGAATGGCACTCATACCAGCAAACCTATCAGAATCTAATAATCTTTTAGCGACTGATGCAAATGCCTTCACTTGTCTTATTAATGAGTGCTTTGTGGAATCATCTAAATCATTAACTACATCTTTTAGTTGATCTGGCAATTCTATAAGTAAGTTGGCAGCCTCTCTACTTTTGAACATATAAACTTTTCTGTCCTGGCGGTTAATTGCTTCATCGGATTCACTGATCAATGCACGGTATTTTGTAGCAATGTCTTCCATAATTTTTATTGCTTTCTGTATTGATTTTGGCTCTATTTCGGGAGTGCCATTTCCCATTTTTTCGTTCATCATAGAATTGATAGTTTAAAAATTAAATTAATGATATGATTTTTTATTATTTCACACAACGTTTGCTGATATCTGACGTTTTGCCACTTCCTTTAAAAATCAATTTAGTGTGGCAAAATGTAGCGAAGCCCTTGCAGATATCAGCTGTTAGATGACCAGAAGGGCGAGCGACTAGGAGCGGGAGTCTTACTTTTGATATCATTATTAGGGACAAAAAAACTTATTCCGCTTTTTTTATTATTTCCTTTTCATTTCAAGATTCGTCACTAGTTACTAAGTGAACAACACTCCATTTTCACATTTCTTTTTTCAGACTTATATAAACTGCTCAATTCTTTTTTTCTCAATCAATGTTTATTTGTAAATTCGCTTCTCATACTGGTCATGAAGTTGATATTTGTCACATTGGGAATAATCATGTTTCAACCTTTCAAAATTCAGATATTATAGTTTTATTGCTCGTTATGGTTTCAATGGCTAGTTGATATGCTCAACTTCCCTTTATTATCATAATTATAACAAACATGAAAATTCAAATAAAAAAAGCTATTCATCAAATAACTATTCAAATTCGAGCTATTATTGGTATCTTTTTACTATGAACAATCATCTCACCGTAATCATTTGTCTTTTCTTCTCATTTTTCCAATAATAACTTAAAAAACATATAAATATTGTAGAAAGGTATCATAAAAAGGAAAAAATGACTTCAAGGTTTTCCTAAATCATGAAGCCTTTTTACTATTAAATTTATTGTTATATAAGCTATAAGTAACCACATTATAGGAAAGATGAGTATTCAGGTAATTGCATTTTCTCATTCTATAAGCAATCATATAACTGATATAAAAATTACGACAAAGATTCAAGATAGAAATGATCAAAAAACATAATCTCTCTTTGATAGTCTTCATCCCCATTTAAATAAAGAATTGATTAATTTTGTCATTTGTAAATAAATTAAAAAATAAAAGTTATTTTGTCCCTACTTTAAACTATTCATCAAAAGTAAGATTTCTGCTAACGTTTGCTTCTATGAGATGTTCTTCGTTGCTTTAGCGAAGAAGAATACGGGAGAGTGAAGTGCAACGAGTGAACCTCATAGAAGCTGTTGTGCGAGGGTTATTTTTCTGTAATGCAATGGAAGAAAAATAAAGTGCAACGACCCTTTATGTCTACTTTTTGTTTTGATGATTTTTTGTATTATAGATGATTTTCAGAATAAACCAAAAACTTTTTTTGCGAGTGATAACGAGCTTTTTAGGGGGAAAAGCAAAAGCCAGCAAAAGCTGGCTAAAATCTAATTCAAAACTTCTAATAATTTTCAAGCATAATCTTTAATTGCTTCTTCTGATGAAGTTCAATCGATGATTAAATCATCTTCTTTAACAAATCTTATATTGACTAAATGATGATCATCTTTTTCATCATTTAAATTAAATCATTGAACTTCAATAAAAAATCAATCTATTTTATATCTATTAAGTGTTTGAAGTTGTTGATATAAATCAGTTAATTTTCCATCAAACTTTGTTTTATCAATTCTTCTTAATGCAACTGATCTGTTTCATGATTCTCAATTAAATTTAATATCAGCTAAAATAGAATCTAATGATAAATGTGATACATCAAAATTATCAGGAAAAAATTTTTTTATTTGAGTCCATACAATTATTCAGAATTGTTTTTCTAATTGTGAATACTGTCTAAATAATTTATCTAATCAAACCAATCAGTTTTGTAATTCAGCTACTTCAACCATATTTATAAAATTTAAAAAATATAATCTTGTTGACATTTTTATTATACTATTTTTTATTAAAAATTGCAAATTTTTGGGGCTCTTTTTCTTTTCCCCCTAAAAAAAGTTTTTGGTTTCGCTGATTTTCAGTATTCAAGATGATATTGTATAAAACAAAAAGTAGATGTCTGACAACGTTTCAGTATATCTGATGTTCTTCGTTGCTTTAGCGAAGAAGAATATGGGAGAGTGAAGTGCGACGAGTGAACCTCATAGAAGCTGTTATGTGTCCCGAGCAAGGAACGAAGCGAGAGTGCAACGGGGGCGTAGCGAAGCGAAGAAGTTCAAAAAACATTTTTCGGTCGTTGGTATTAGATAATCTTTCCAAACATATAACGACCTTCAACTGGATCTTTTTCTAAAACTAAATCAAATGGAAACTTTTTCAATGCAACTTTATCCAAAATGATATATTTATTTTTTTTATAAAAATTTACGGACCATAAAGCATTCTTATCTGTCTCTAATACAACAACTAAAACATTCTTACTTTTGGCTATTTTCTCAATTTCATTTAAAAGCAAAGTTCCAAAACCACTTTTTTGATACTCAACATCAATATAAAATTCACTTAGCCATAAAGTTTGAATGTTTTTTACACGAAAAGAAGCAAAGCCAACTAAATTATTATTTTTATAAATGCATATATATTCTTTTCTATTTTCTCCATCAATTAACCCTTCAACGGTTTCTGATGATATATTCATTTCTTCTGCCATTTGTTTAGAATATATATCAAAATAAATAGAATCAGCCTTATTAACTAAATTTACAATTCTTTGATATTCATGTCTTTTTGGTTTTTGAAAAATTATCATAGTCTCATTTTAGAAAAATATTTTGTATAGCCGTGAGTTGCGCGATGTCCACGAAATGAAGCGGAGCGGAATGAAGTGGTGCATCGAGCGACTCATAGGGAACCGCAGATCATTGCGACGGAATTCCGAATGAAGCGAAGCAGAGCGGAATGAGTGGATTTCGTCGCAACGTTTCAGTATATCTGATGTTTGCCAAAATTCCTCTAAAAATCAATTATTATTTGGCAAATATGTGTCGAGCGAGGGCGCGAGCGAGCCAGATATACTGTGTTAGGCGACCCGGGCGTAACGCAGTGAAGTGAGAGCGCAGCGGGGCTTGAGTCGAAAAAAGAATCATTCCTTATTAAATGGCAAAAACAAAAACCTTATTTTAAAGATTTCCAAGTTTCCCACTCAATATCTTTACGGCATAATCTCAAAAAGTGGGGAGTAGTGATTGCAAAAAAGAAAAAAAGTATAAA
>Ga0209373_10005404_pt1 | contig 10432 bp, 8 predicted proteins | sample Higcelweek5metaG_FD_187173 | JGI IMG/M metagenome (GOLD analysis project Ga0209373, IMG submission 187173) | Freshwater pond sediment microbial communities from the University of Edinburgh, under environmental carbon perturbations - High... | ecosystem: Environmental > Aquatic > Freshwater >...
AAGTTTTAAAAACAAATGTAAATTGGAAAGATTTTAATCCAATAGTTAAAGGTAAAAAATATACCTATACCTATACAATGAATGAGATTAAATCAGAAATAAGCAGAGAAATTACAGAAGTTACAGATAAATCTTATAGTATGGAACAAAAATTTGTATCACCTGATGGACAAGAATCAATATTAGCATCTGTAAAACTTTCCGTTGTGATAAATCCAGATAATAGTCCTGCAATTATTCCAATTACATCAGTTGGTGGAGAAAAAATTGATACTAATGTACAAGTTCAAGTTTCTGAAAAAACAGAAAAACTAAAAGTTCCATTTGGAGAATTTGATGCAATAAAAATAACTACTGTAAATAATAATATAACTACAACAAATTGGTATGGTAAAAATATTGGACTAATAAAAGCAGTTCAAACTTCTAATGGAACTACTTTTACTTTAGAACTAAAAAATTATAATTAGCCATTTCTAAACATAGTAACAGTTGTTGCTCCATCAGAACTTTTTAGCTGAATACTATTACCATCAGCTGAAACAGTTCCTGTATAACCTATGGCAAGACTACCAACTGTTCTAATTTGAAGTGTGATTTGAGAGCCTTCCACTATACCTGTTACATTGCCTTCAATTACACCATTATTATATGCATATCCAACAATTTGATTATCAATTTGTTGAAACTGTATCGATGCACCAGATGTACTAACTCCAACAGCAGAAGGTCCTGAAACACTCCAAGTCCACATACCAGAAAGGTCATAACCAAATAAACCACAACTAACTTGTAAAGTTAATAATAATGCAAGTACAAATTTTAAAAGTTTCATATAACCTCAATTTTTTTAAAAAAATTCATATCCAAAAAATATTTTAACAAAAAATACAGTTAAATATCTACCTATTATTATATAATATTAAACTTAGAAAAATTTTAAAACAACAAATTTAAATATATGAGGTCCTAATATAAGAGTACCTACAATCAGAGCTGAGATTGCAGAAACTAATACAGCAGCAGCACAAACATCTTTGGCAATCTTTGCAAGTGGATGTCTCTGCCTACTATATAAGTCCACAACACTTTCAACAGATGTATTAAACATCTCTGCAACTATTACCATAGAGCAAACTATTGTCAAAATAGATAGTTGGGTATAGTTGATTTTGAAATAAAAACCTAACATTAGAGCCAATGTTCCAGTGAGAACATGAATCCTCATGTTTCTTTGAGTCTTTAGAGTGTACCAAATACCTTCAAAGGCATATCTAAAGCTATCTAATAAATTTCTTGCTCTTATTCTTTTGGACATCTTTTATTTAAAAGTTAAAATCTTTCAGTAATTCTTTTTGTTTTGAAATCATTTTTTCTTCTTGTTCTGGTTTTTTGTGGTCATATCCCAAAAGATGCAATATTCCATGAACTATAAGAAAAGCAATTTCTCTATCAATAGAATGTCCAAATTCTTTAGCTTGTTCTTCTGCTTTTTCAATGGATATTATAATATCGCCAAGAATATGTATAGGCAATTTAAGTTCATTATTAAATGGGAATGATAAAACATCAGTAGGTGAGTTTACTCTTCTATATTCTTTATTTAATTTATGAATTTCTTCATTATTTGTAAAAGTTATACTTATTTCGTTATCATCATCTAGTTTAAGTAACTCTAAAATTTGAGAAACAAAATTTTCCCAATATTCTAAGTTTAATTCTGTTTTGCTTTGATTATTATTTAGGTAAATTTCCATTTTGTAATTTATTCTTTCCTAGTGACTTCATTATTTTTTCTTCTGAAGGATATTCAATTCTTGAGTGATAAAGACTTTGTAAAATTCTTAAAAATGATAAACTTATTTTTTCCAAATCAACTAATGTTAAAGGTGATTCTGCAAGTTGACCATCATCAAGCCTAGCTTTTATTATTTTATTTATTGTTTTTTGGATTTGCTCTACAGTTGGTTTTGAAATTGACCTTACAGCAGCTTCTGTTGCATCTGCAAGCATAAGAATAGCAGTTTCTTTTGTTTGAGGTTTAGGACCGGGATATCTAAAATCTTCTTCCAAAACATCTTCTGGATTTTCTTCCATTTGTTTTGCTTGGTGGAAAAAATAACTTACAAGCATTGTGCCATGATGCATTGGAATAAAATCAGCTATTACACTTGGTATTTTATTTTCTTCTGCAAGTTCTATTCCTTCTTTTACATGTCCAATAATTACAAGAGCACTCAAACGAGGTGATATTTTACTATGTTGATTTTCATTTAATTGATTTTCAATAAAGAAGTATGGTCTTTTCATCTTTCCAATGTCATGATACATAGCTCCTATTTTTGTCAAAAGAGCATCTGCATTAACTGCTTCAGCAGCAGCCTCTGCCAAATTTCCTACAACTATACTATGTTGATATGTACCTGGTGCATTCATCATTAAATTTTTTAAAAGAGGATGGCTAGGGTTTCCCAAGTCAAATAATTTAAAATTGGTAACAAGACCAAATAATGTTTCCAAATATGATAATGAGCCAATTGCAACAATTGCACAAAATATTCCACTACCAAGACCCCAAAGCATTTCAACTGAAATATTTGTAAAAAGCTTTTCTGTTCTTATCAAATCCAAAGATAATATCATTACGACATTGACAATACTTATTAATATTCCTGCTTTTGCTATGTCCATTCTTTGTTGAAATTTTGCTAATGAAAATATACTTATAATTCCAGCTGATAAATCTACTGTAAAAATAATAGAATCTGTATTGTTAAATGTGTAGCTTGATAATGCAAGAATAACTGTTAAAACTAGCGAGATTTGAGAATTTGTAAAAATCTTTATAAGCATTGCAAATGCTGGTAAAAACAGGAAAAATGGAGAAAGACTAAACATTATTTCATTCATCAGAATAGTAAAAACAGTCAAAAAGCCTAATAACATCAAAGTTCTTATATCTGATAGATAAGAACTCCAAAATTTTCTTAGGAATGTAACAAAAAGTGCCATCATTGCCAAAATATAGATAGCCAAACCTAAATATGCAAACTTATTTTCTGAAAAATTTTTCTTTGCATATTCTGGTGCAAAAGCATAAATTAGGTAAACACTTACAAAGACAACTAATAAAATAAATCCTTTGTAAATGTAGGGAGAAAAAGGAATCTTTTTCCTATCACCATGTTTAAGCGATTTAAGGCTTTCTACACTTTTTAATAAATTTTTATCGCTTTCATTTTCTAACATAAAGATAATTCCTTGAAAAAATTTTTAATTATCTTTCTTTTTGTGTTTATCATTTTTTTCATAAGCATCTATAATTTTTTGTACCAAATCATGTCTAACAACATCATGCTTTGAAAAGTGGGTAAATTTTATTTCTTTTATTCCACCAAGAATTTTTTCTATATCTATCAAACCAGATTTGCGAGGTTTTAATAAATCTATTTGAGTCAAATCTCCTGTGATGATTGCTTTAGAATTTTCACCAAGTCTTGTCAAAAACATTTTCATTTGTTCTGGTGAAGTGTTTTGAGCTTCATCTAAGATTACAAATGAATCATTTAAAGTACGACCTCTCATATATGCAAGAGGTGCAATTTCTATGATATTTCTTTCAAGATATTTTTGATATTTTTCATACTCCAACATTTCATTCAAAGCATCATACAATGGTCTAAAATATGGATTAACTTTCGCTGTCACATCACCAGGTAAAAATCCAAGACTTTCACCAGCTTCTACGACAGGTCTAGTAAGAATAACTCTTGCAACTTTTTTATCTCTCAACATTGCTACAGCCAAAGCTACTGCAAGATATGTTTTACCTGTACCAGCAGGACCAATTCCAAAGACTATATCATTATTTTCAATTGCTCTTACAAAATGTCTTTGTTTTATAGTTTTTGGGAATATATTTTTGCCTCTAACAGTTGTTAGGATAACTTCGGAAAAAACTTCTTTTAGGTCAACTTCTGGATTTTCTTGTAAAGAATGCAAAGCATACTTCATTTTTCTGGAGTTAACAGCACGATTGCCTTTCCATAGGTATGAAAGTTGCTCTATAAGTTTTTTAGAAAGTTCAACTTGTTCTTTTTCACCTTGCAGGACAAGACTATTGCCTCTAATAACACTTATAACATTTAAATGTTCTTCAATTATTTTTAAATTTTCACCATTGGGACCAGTAAGTAATGCTGCACTTTGTCCATCAGGTATTAATATGTTTTCTTCTACCATGAACTACTTATATTTAACCTTTAATTAAGCTACTCTAAAATTATAATTCTAAAAAAAATACAAAATCTAATCTATAGAATATATCACTTTTGATAAATTAAAAACATAGCTAAATTAATGAAACTTATTATTTCAAAAACTTAGTGAAGAAGCAATAAATTTGGTTATTTAGTTAAAATTTTTGATTTGACGAAAGTAAAAAAGATATTTTTATAAAATAAAACTTTAACTTTAGTTATATTCTAAAATTTTTGTCAAATTGACTTAATTTGCTCAAATTTCTAAATTTTTTTTTTCAAAAGTGATATATCCTACTGATTAAAAACTCAAAAAGTATTTTTATTAATATATAAGGTAGATAAATTTTTGTTATAAAATAAATTTTATAAGAGGTTAGAAAATGTTAGTTATAAGTATGGAAGATGTTTCTACCAAATTTCAAAATATAATCCAAGAATGTTTAAGTTTAATATCAATTGGTGATAATTTTGATATTGATTCAGAAATTAACTTTAATAATGAAAAGTTTACAATAAAAGCATTTATTGAGTAATGATAACTTCCTCCTTCAATCAACCATTAAAAGATTATTCGTGAAAATACGTTTAATCTTTTAATTTTACATTTTCATCAAAAAATTCTAATATCAAATTGAATCAACTATAATGCGTATATTACTGAAATAAGGTAGTCACATTAAAGTTAACAATGCACTAAATTTAATTTGGTTTGATATAATATTTTTATTTTTTTATTTCTAAAAATAAATTCTATTTAATGGATTTAGATATAATTTTTTTGAGAAAAGGTCATAGTTTACCCTTTTTTTATTTTTTTTTGGGGGGAAAACTATTTAAAATGAAAAACTCCGCCAGTTGGACTTGAACCAACGACCAGACGGTTAACAGCCGTCTGCTCTACCAACTGAGCTATAGCGGAATATCAATGTATTTATATTACAACATTGGATATATTGCGTCAATATAAAAACCTAAAATTAACCTTATATTTTACAAAAGTTAAAGAAACCTTATTTTTTCATAGCAATAACACAAACATCTTCATCTGGTCTATTGTGTGTAAATGGGAAGCTTGAGAGAGGGTCAGTAAGTTTTAGCTCTCTTATATTATAAAATTCTTTAGTTTGTTCCAGTTGATACACAATACCTTGCAAATCATAACACCATTCATGTGTTTCAAATCCAATACTATGTGTATTTAGAGAAAAATAAAAACTATCAGGAGCATCTTCTTGAATGCGATTTCTTGCCCATGATTTAAAGTTTTCCCATGATTTATAAGAAGAATTTAAATATTTTTCAATATGGATTCTTAGGTCTGGTGTAGTAATTAATAATAATCCATCTCTTTTTAAAAGTTTTGCTATTGATGTTAGAGCAATATTACCATCTTCAACTCCCATGTGTTCAAGAACATGTTGCATTCTAATAAAATCAAATTTGCCAAGCTTTTCTATATGACTTTGAGTTAAATGTCTCAAATCTATTGAAGTGTAATAAGGTTTTAGTTTCTCTGGAAAAAAGAATAATGGATATTTATCTAAATAGTAAAAACCAGAATCCAAATTCATTCCACAACCAATATCAAGCCATCTAGTTTTACCTTCACTTATTAGTTTTGTCCTAAGAATGTTATTATCAAGTTTTTTTGATTTAAAATTTTCAACCATTAGTTCTCTATTTTTATCAAAAGTTTGATTATTTTTGTCGATATTATCCATATTTTGTATAAAAGTTAGCAATTTTGAGATTATAATAATTTTTTTGTATATTGCAAAACAAGTAAAAATTAATTATTGGTAGCTATATAAAGTCCTCTACCTGTCAAACCATCTTTGATAAATTCAGCTTTTAGTTTTTCTTCTTGAAAAGCTTTCAAAAAATCTTCTATTTCAAACATTCTCAATTCATGTTTTTCTATAAAATGTTGAATTTTGGGATTATTTGCAACTGCAATAAGATATTGCATTTCAATGAGTGAAATATTTCCATCTATTCCAGAGTAACCCATTCTTGCAATTTTTAAATCTTGACCATCATAACTATTAAGATGAATCAAATTAACTTTATAAAGTTCTTTTGTCAACCAAGGCTCAATTATAATAACACCATTTTCTTTTAGATGTCTTGAAAAACTATTTATTGTTTTTCTCAAATTTTCATCAGTTTTTACATATCCAATAGAACTAAATAGACAAACTATTACATCAAATTTTTTATCTAGGTTAAAATTAATCATGTCTCCTTGCTCAAACTGAACATCTTTAAAAGATTCTTTTGCAACATCTAACATTGTTTGATTTATATCAATGCCAATACAGTCAAAATGTTCTTTTAGATATTTTATATGTCCACCTGTTCCACAAGCTACTTCTAATAAATCATTTCCATCTGATTTTTTGTATTTTGAAATAAGATTTAAAAGTATATCAACTTCAGATTTGTAATCTTTCCAGTTATAAATTAAATCATAATATTTTGCAAAATCTTTATAAAGCAATTCTTCTTCCATAATTATTTAACCTTTAGAGTTCTATTTCTAACAAAATTATCTATTATGTCTAATTTTAATTTGGTTGTATTTGTTTGAATGTGTTTTATATATGGTAAGGCTGTTCTTTCCAAAACTTCTTCCACTTCATCCAACATATTTAATGATGTGGGAGAAACTAATAAAACTAAGCCTTTTGTATTTTCTTCTATAGCATTTTTATCAAAAGAATTTATCCACTGATGATTAAGCTCAAATTCTTCCAAGCATTTTCCCAATTCTGTATTCCAATCATTCTCAACATTTTTTGTTCCACCCAAAATGAGAATAATATTTTCTTTTTTTAGATTTTGTTTATTTTTTCTATTTAGTGAAGAAAGAGCTTTTTCTACTTTGTCTAGTTTTGCACTAATTATTTTTGAGCCAGTATCAAATTCTGTATTAATAATAGGTTCTAGTTTTGGTTTTTTGAATAAAGTTTTTTGAGAAACATCTTCTTTTCTATTTTCTTTAATATCATCAGGTTCTTGTATATTTACAAATGAGAGCTCATCACTATTCAAAAATTCTTTATATGTTTGCTCTATTTTTTCTTGTTCTTTTGATTTTGTTTCTTTTATTTCTTGTTTAAAAGTTTGATTGCTTTGTTTTTCTAGCTCTTGCAATTTATTTTTTTGTTCATCTATTAGTATTTTTAATAATTTATTATCATTTATTGATAAATTATATAATTCTTTTGTTGTTCCCAAATTTTTATTTAAAGTTTCAAATTGTAATAATTTATCTTCAAGTTTTTTCTTTAGAAGTGTTATATCTTCTTTTAAGGATTTATTTTCTTTTTGAAGTAAATCAATAGTTGTATTAGAATCTTTTTCTTCTGTTAGATATAGAAGTTGTAATTTTTCTTCAAAATCTATTAGAGTTGCTTCTTTTTCAATAACAAGATTTTCTAATTTTTTATTTCTTTCTTCTAATATACTAAGATGTTCTAATTTTTCTCTATTTTGTTTTTCTTTTGAAATCATTTCAGATTTAAACATTTCAAGTTCTTTGTTGAGGCTATCTATGGTTTTTTGTTTATTTTCTATCGTTGAAGCTAATTCTAAGAATTTATCTTTTGAAGAGTCATCATCGTTAATATAACTTTCAACAACTTTAAGTTGATTTTTTAGATTGTTATTTTCTTCATTTAGATTATTATTTTCATCTTTTAACAGTTGAATTTGTTTATTTTTTTCTTTTGATGATGTTTCTTGTTTTTCTGTTAGATTTATATTTTCTTGTTCTAATTTTTCAATTTCGGTTCTCTTTATTTCTATTGTTTTTGACAATCTAATATTTAATGCTTCTATTTCATCAGAAAGGTTTTTTATTTGTTCATCTTTGGTTTTTGTAATTAAATTTATTTTTGATTTTAGTGTTTCCAATTCGGAATCTTGTTCGTTAATTAGATTTTCTTTTTGTGTTAGTTTTTGTTTTAATTCTTGACTTTCTGAATCAATTTTGGAAGCACTTTGTTCTGACTTATTATAATTTAGTTCTAATTCTTCAATTGAATTTTTTAGTTTGATAATTTCTTTTTTCCCAACTTCAACTTCAGATTCTTTTTTGGAAAAATTGAGTTTTAGCTCTGTATTTTCTGTTATAAGGTTATTAATTTCTTTATCAAAATGTTCATTATCTTCTTTTTTGGATTCAATAATGTTATCAATGCGTTGATTTAGATTTTTAATTTCTTCGTTTGCTCTTTCAAAATCAATATTTTTATTTGAAAGTTCACTTTTTAATTTTTCAATTTCTTTTGATTTGTTTAAACTAAATTCGTTTAAATAATTTATTTTTTCTTCTAATTCTATAATTTGATTTGTTTTTTCTTTTATGTCTTTATTAGATTTTTCTTTTAACTCTTCAATTAAGTTTATTTTTTCTTCTATATCTTTGTTTAATTTTTCTTTTTCTTGCTCTATTAGGTCTAATTTTTCTTCTTTTGTTTTAATAGTATGTTCTAATTCTTCTTTTTCTTTTTTTTGTTTGTTTATTACTTTATTCTTTTCTGAAAGAGCATTTTCAGTTTCTAATTTTTGATTATTAAGCTCTTCTTCCAAAATTAGATAATCATTTTTAATTTCATCAAAATCTCTTGATATAGATTCATTTTCCAAAACAACTTCATTTTTAATATTTATAGCTTGTTCCAAATCTTTTGAAAGGTCTTTTAATTCTCTTTCTTTTATATCAATATCAAGTTGTAATGATTCTTTTGCTTCTTTAATCTCAAATTCTAGTTCATTTATATGTTTTTTATAGCTTTCTTCAACATCAAAAAGATTTTCTTCTGATTTATTTAATAATTCTTTTGTATTAGCCAAATCTTTTTTTGTTCTTTCTAATTTATTTTTTAAGTCTGCTTCGTCTTTATTTAAAATTTCTATTTGGGCAAGTAATGCAATATTTTCATCTTTTAGAGTATTAATTTCAACTTGAAAACTTTCTTTTTCTTTTTGAATATTGGAAAGATTTTTTTCAATATTTTCTTTTTGGCTTTTAAGCTCATTAAAATTATTTTCTAACTCTTGTTTTGCATCTTTTAGAGTACTAATTTCAATCTGAAAACTTTCTTTTTCTTTTTGAATATTGGAAAGATTTTTTTCAATAGTTTCTTTTTGGCTTGTAATGGTGTTGATATTATCTTCTAATATTTTTTTATCACTTTGAGCATTATCTAATTCAAGTTGAAGTGTTTCTTTTTCTTTTTGAACATTGGAAATATCTTTTTCAAGAGTTTCTTGTAGCTCGGAAAGAGAAAAAATTTTATTTTCTAAAAGTTTTTTGTCAATTTCAATGTTTTCTAGTTCTGTTTTTAGGTTATCTCTTTCTTTTTGGGTATTGGTAAGATTTACTGAAAGAATATCATTTTCTTCTGAAAGCGTAAAATAATTATCTTCTAAAAGTTTTTTTTCATTTTCAAAATTTTCTAGTTCTGTTTTTAGATTGTCTCTTTCTTTTTTTAGACTGGCTATATTTTTTCTAAGAATTTCTTTTTCTTTTTGTATAGTATCAAGTTTTTTTTCAAGGCTTTCTTGGAGTTCTGAAAAAGAAAATATTTTACTTTCTAATAGTTTATTATCACTTTTTGCAATTTCCAATTCCAGCTCAACATTCTTTTTTTGTTTTGTAACTTCAGAAATATTAAGCTCTAAGTATTCCTTCTCTTTTCTGAGTGAAGAAATATCATCTTCCAAAATCTTTTTTTCATTTTGGATAGAGAGTAATTCGGTATCAAGATTTTCTTTTTGTTTTTTTACTTCTGCAAGACTATGTTTCAAAAACTTTTTTTGTTTTCCAATAGTCAAAATTTCATCTTCCAAAAGTCTTTTATCATTCTGTATTGTTGTTAATTCTAGTTCAAAATTTTCTTTTTCTTTTTCAAGATTTGTAATAATAGTTTCTAATTTTTTATTTTTTTGTAAAAGTATAGATGTTTTATTTTCTTCTTTTTCACTACTTTCTCTAATCTCATAAATTTCATTTTCTAGGTCATTTTTCTCTTTTGATAGTAATGAAATTTTTTCTTCTAAAGAAGTGTTATTTTTTTGAATATTAATAAGTTTGCTTTCAATATTTTCTTTGTCTTTTTTCAAATGATTTAAATCATTTTCCAAAGATTCTTTATTTTTTT
>Ga0209373_10005405_pt1 | contig 10431 bp, 10 predicted proteins | sample Higcelweek5metaG_FD_187173 | JGI IMG/M metagenome (GOLD analysis project Ga0209373, IMG submission 187173) | Freshwater pond sediment microbial communities from the University of Edinburgh, under environmental carbon perturbations - High... | ecosystem: Environmental > Aquatic > Freshwater >...
AAATGAATTGGAATTTGGTCTAACACCACAACAAATAGAAAATACTCTTAGCATTCTAAAAAGTGTTTTGGATAATTATGCTTAATAATTTTTATAAAGCTTAACCTGTTTTTTACGAAAGTTTTATTATTTTTAAACTATAAAATTTATGTAATAGCAAGGATGTTTTTAAAGAAAGTGTGAACTATGGAAGTAAAATTAAACGGTAAACTTTTTAATGATGTTGAGCTAAAGCCATTATCTCAAGATTATCAAACCAGTATGGGTTGTAGATTGGCAGCTGAAACAACTAAAAATAATGGAATAGATGAAATCTATTTTGAACACGAAAATAAAAAATATGTAATTGCAACTGATAAAGCAAACCTTTCTGGAATACAAAAAAAAGGCAATGATTGGGCAACCTTATCAATTGGCAATGAAGATTTATCAGTCAAAATTTTACATACCGATAATGAAGTTGGAACACCTGCTGAAGCAACAAAAAATATAGCAATTAGAGCAGCAAAACAAGGCTTTTTTAATGGAATTGGTGGAGTTGCTGCTGTTGCAATCCCAATAGCTCTAAAAGTTGCTGGTAAAGATGCTCGTATCACACCTTTAGCATTAGCTGCTGGTTTCATTGGTGGTTTTGCATGGGGTGCTTGTACAAGTATTGCTTCAGAAGTTGATAATGTCAAACCTACAAAATGGACAACTATAAAATCTGTTATAGATGAAAATAAAACTGCAAATGAAATTCTAAAAAAAGCAAACATGGAAACTAGTGCAAATATGCCAAGTAAAAATGCAAATAATACCAACGTAATTTTAAGAACTTATACAACAAAAAATTACGGATAAAAAGAATAAGAAAAGATTGAATTGATTGAAGAATTACACTGAATTTTTAGCTTTTTGCATAGAATCTTTATTAGAAATATCAAAAAACGAATTATATCTAGTAGGCGGTCTTATAAGAGATCGCCTATTAGGCATTAATAGTTATGATTATGATTTTGTTGTAACTAATAATGCAATATCAATAACAAAAAAAATGGCAAATATTACAAAAGGTGTTTTTGTTGAGCTTGACAATGAACATGACATTGCAAGAGTTGCTTGGAACAAAAATAGACTTGGCTTTGATTTAAATTTTGATATTGCAAAAATGGCTGGAGAAACTATACAAGATGACTCTCTAAATAGAGATTTAAGCATAAACTCTTTTATCCTAAAAATTCAAAAACAAAATATAAATAAAATAATTGATATTAATTATATTTTTTCAAAAGATGAATTAATATATCAACCAAATTCATATAATGACATTAACAATAAAGTTATAAGGGTTTATAAAAAAGAAAATATTGAGCAAGACCCACTTAGATTATTAAGGATTTTTAGATTTTCTTCAAAACTAGATTTTCAAGTCGAAAAACAAACGCTAGACTTTGCAAAAGAATTATCTCATCTAATTCAAAAACCTTCAAAAGAAAGAATACTAAAAGAATTTTGTGAAATTTTAAAATATCCAAATTCTCACAAGCATTTAAAACTTATGGAAGAAACAAATTTACTTCAAAATCTTTTTGTAAATTTAATAAATTCCAAAATTGACTTTTCAAAAGCAATAGAAAAATTAGAAGAGTTTGAAAATATTATAAAAGAATTAAAAAATAATTTTGCTTTTTATTTAGAATTGGAAAATTATCTATTGGAAAAAATTACACAAGAACATAATAGATTAATTTTATTAAAAATATCTTTAATCTTTTATCATATAAAACCGATAAATATTAATTATGAAGAGTATATGATATTTGTTGAAAAATTTTTAATATTACTTACTTTTTCCAATCAAGAAAAAAAAATTATTCTAAAACAATTAGAAAATTATTTGTTACCTAATGATATTTCAAATTTAGATTTATCAAGAAAAAAGATATTCAAACTTTTCAAGCAATTGACAAAAAAAGAAGTATTGGGAACTCTATTATTATCTTATGTAGAAAATAATGAAAAAGATAATTGGGAAATAAAAGAAAAAATTTTGAAATTATTTGATTTATTTCTAAATGATAAACTTTTATCAGAACCACCCAAAATTATAAATGGTAATGATTTGAAAAAATATTTTAATATAGTTGAAGGTAAATTGATTGGAGAGTTATTATCATCAATAGAAGAAGCTCAAGCCGAAAAAAAAATAGTAACTTTTGATGATGCAATTGAATTTTCAAAAAAATATTTTTAACAATATAAATTTTAGATAATTTTCAAAATATTTTTAGGTTTAGAAATTATAAAAAATAAAAATACACTTTACATGTTTAATATTAAAATCTCTTTTAACGTTCCAAATGCAAAGTGTAATCTTGGTTTTGGTAATTATTTTTATTCAAGTTAATTTAATTTAAAATCAAAGTCTCTGAAATCTGAAAGAAGGATTTCATTTCCATCAGCATCTTTTGCACTTTGATAACCTAAGCCAACAACCCATCTAATTTCAGCGGATTTTGTCTTGGTTTCATTATCATCATACATTTTATTATCATTGTCATCATTGAAAGCAAATAATTCTAAATTTGCAGCAGTATTGGCTTTTGGTGGAGCTTTTGGCAAACTAAAATTATATTTTCCATTTGTTATTGGTGCAATTGCAAGTGTAACTTTTGTTTCTACTGTTTTATTTTTTGCATCTATTTTGTTGCCATTTAAATTATTGAAATGACCATATAAAGCCATCATTGTTTTTGCACCAAGTTTTTCACCTGTAATTTCGCCTTGAACAGCTTTTGTTTCACCTTCAAGTGTTTCTCCACTTGGAGTTGTTGGTAATGGTGCAGTTGGTCCACAAGCTGAAATTAGTAATGCCATAGAAATTCCTAAAAAAAGTAGTTTCTTTAGTTTCATATCTTTAATTGACCTTTTTATCAAAAAATTTAATTATGTGATAATTAGTTAGACGTAATAGAAATTTAAAAGTTCCATAAAAAACTTTAAGGACGAATTTCTTTTATTACTCTTAAGAAATTTAATCCAAGTATTTTTCTTATTCTTTCTCTTGACCACTTTCTATTAAGCATTTTTTGCACAAGTATTGGTTGATATGTTATATCTTTCAATTCAAAAGGTAAGGTAATCAAACCATCATAATCTGACCCAAGAGAAACAAAATCATCTCCAACTAGATTTATTACATATTCTATATGGTCAATAATTTTTTCTACAGAGCAAGTTATAGAAGTTTTTGATAAATATAATGGTGAATAAACAATTCCAATAGTTCCATTTCTATATGCAATAGCTTTTATTTGTTCATCATCAATATTTCTCCATAAATTTCTAACAGGTTTTATTCCAGTGTGTGTAACAACAACAGGTATATTTTTTGGAACAATATTCAAAGCATCAAAAAAACCTTTTCTATTTATATGAGAAAGGTCAACAATTATTTTATTATCAACCATTTTTTCAATAAAACTTTTTCCAAAATTAGAAATGCCAAGATTTTTATTTTTTAGGTCTATATTACTTGCTCCAATTTTACTTTTTGTAAGATGAACAAGAGTTATTCTGTGAACTTCTGGAATTTTATCTAGGCTGGATAAATCATTATCAATAGCTTGTCCACCTTGAATAGAAATCCAAGAAGCAATTTTACCTTCATTTTGAGCTTTGATATAGTCAGAATAAGTTACAACATGTTTAAAATGGTCTGGAAATTTTTCCAAATCTGATAAAATTTTTTTTATATCTTTTTTTAGAAAATCCAATTTATTTTCATCTTTGATTGTAGGGTTTGCAGAAATATCAAGAACAATACCAGTCATACATGCTTCAATTACTCTAGGTAAGTCTACTTGACCCATAACAGGTACTAGAAAAGATAAAAGTTTGGAATGTCTTTTTGACATATCATAACCTAATGAGCGATTCCATACATAAGATTCTGTATGTAAGTCTATAACATCACTTTTGATATAAAGCTCTATTGCTTCTTTAGAAATTTTTAAATTTTTTGCCCAAATTTCAGGATTTTTTTTATAATCTGTATATTTAAAAATTTCTTGTTCTTTTATCATTTTTATTATCCAAATCAAACAAATTGTTTTAAAAATTCTGAAATACCAATGTAATTAGGTCTAAATTGTTTAAATAGTTCAAATGCTTTACCGTTACAAAAATCTCTGTTTTCAAAAGTGTTTTCTTCTGTAATTATTATCTTACCCAAGCTTTGTGCATGTAATAATTCTTCCAAATTAATTAAATTACCTTCTCCAAAAGGAACTTTTGTTAGATATATATAATCAACATTTTGTAATAAGTTTCTCAAAGTTTGCCTAGTTTCATCTTTTATTGGTGAAAATGGTTCTTCTTGAATAAATGTGTAACCTAATTCTTTTGCCAAAAAATAATCTGAATCCATAACATTTACGATTCCCATTGAAATTTCAAAGGTGTAATTTTTTAGCAATGAAATTATTTCTGTAGCAGTTCCACCACCACAAATAATATGCATTTTTCCAAGTTTTGTTTTTTTTTGTATTTCATCATAAATTTTGGGATAAACTTTTGGAGCATCAGTAATAGGATTGTGAAATATTTCCCACTCATTTTTAAAAACTGTTTCCAAATTTTTTTCTGTCAAAACTTCTTTTGGTTTTCCAGAACTAATTATTTTACCTTTATCAATGAGAATTAATTTATCAGAAAAATAACTTGCAAGATTTAAATCATGTATTATTGATATAATTTTTACACCAGAAATTGATATTTTTTTCAAAAGTTTCATCAATTCTATTTGATAACGTATATCCAAATGAGATGTAGGCTCATCTAATAAAAGAACAGATGGCTCTTGAACCAATGCTTTTGCCAATTGAATCCTTTGTTTTTCACCACTACTTAGCTCTGTTAATTTTTTACTTGTTAGAGATTCAATACCCAAAGTGTCTATAACATCTTGTATAACTTTTTTGTCATTAGAAGTTAAACTTCCCAAAAAATTTTGATATGGAGTTCTACCCAAAGAAAGATAATCTAAAACTGTTATAAGTTCAATGTTAAATGATTCATCTGCAGAAACAAATGCTCTGATTTTTGCAAGTTCGTTTTTATTATAAGAGTTAAGATTTTTACTGTTTAAATAAATAATACCTTGTGAAGCATCTAAAAAACGCCCTATTGTCTTAAGTAAAGTAGATTTACCTGCTCCATTGGAACCAATTATTGAAATAAAATTTGAATCTCCAATATCAAAATTTATATCTTGGAGAACAATTTTATCAGAATATCTTGCTTCTAAGTTTTGAGCAGATATATTTATTGTTTTCATTATCTAAAAAATCTATTAAACTTTTTTTCTTTAGATACTGTTGTAACATCACCATGACCAGAGTAAACGACTGTATTTTCATCTAATGTAAAAATTTTGTCGGTTATAGATTTTATAATTTGGTCAAAAGAACCTTCCCAAAGGTCTGTTCTTCCAATTGAACCAGCAAATAAAGTATCTCCACTAAAAAGTAATGGATTCCCATCATTTTCAAAATAAAGACAAATACAACCAGGTGAATGACCGGGAGTATGTATCACTTTTGCTTTTATATCTTTACCAAAAGTTATTTCATCATTATCATCAATGAAGCAATCAACTTCAAGAGGCTTTTTTACAATTACTCCATAAGTTCTAAGTTGAGCTTCCAAATTTTGATATAATGGTAAATCATCTTTGTGTAAAAGAATTTTTCCATTTACTCCTTCTTTTACTTTTCTTGTCCCAACTATATGATCAAAATGACCATGAGTATGTATGAGATATTTGACAGTAAAAGAATTATCTTTTACATAATTAATTATTCTATCAGGTTCATTACCGGGGTCTATGATAATACATTCTTTTGTTTCTTCACAAGAAAGTATATATGTATTATTTTCCAATTCTCCAACTACTAATGTTTCTACTTTCATAAAATTCTCTAAAAAAAACTAATAACTATTTTACTAAACTAAAGTTTAACTCACTAATTATAGCAAATGCTTCTTAATTCAATAAAAATTTTATAAAATATATCAATGTTATAAAATATTTTTACATAAAAATTAATGATTTAACGATTTATTTAAATAATGATAGAACTATTAAAAAAACTTGTAAGTATTAATTCAGCTTTTCCAAACGAAGAAAAAATAGGTAATTTTCTTTATAATAAATTAATTGATTTGGGTTTTAATACCCAAAAACAATATATTTCAGAAAATAGATTTAACATATTGGCAGAAAAAGGTAAAGGTGAAAAATCATATCTTCTCTATGGTCATCTTGATACTGTCCAACCTTCCAAAGATTGGAAAAATAATCCTTTTGAGCTAAATATAAATGGTGATATTGCCATAGGATTGGGTACAGCAGATATGAAAGGCGGTTTGACAGCAATACTTGAAGCAATTAGAGATGTAGAGCCACAAAATTATAAACTAAAAGTTTGTTTTGGTGTAGATGAAGAAAATTATTCAGAAGGTGCTTTCAAGCTCACTCAAACATCTTGGTTAGATGATGTAAAAGGTGTTTTGGTTCCAGAATCATCTTTACCTGCTCACAAATCAAAAAAAGCTGGTTGCACAATAACATTAGGTAGAAAAGGAAGATGTGTATATTTAGTAAAAATTTGGGGAAAAACATCTCATGGTGTTGAAATTAAAAATGGTATCAATGCTATTGAAGAAAGTTCAAAATTAGTTTTTGCTTTGAAAGATTTTCAAACATTAAATAATCCCAATTCATATTTTATAAGAAGATTTGAAAGTAAATCTTTATCATTATCTATTCCAGAATATGCAGAATTAGAAATTGATTGTCATTTAGTTTATCCAGAAAATTCAATTAGTTTGAAAGAAAAACTTGAAAAATATATTTTATCTTTGCAAGAAAAAGAATATCAAAATAAAAATTCTAAATTTGAGTTAAGTTATGTAAATCGACCAACTCCTTTTTTAGAGCCATTCTCGGTTGATGAAAATAATAATTTTGTAAAAATAGTGACACAAGCTGTTAGAAAAATTTACGAAGAATATTATTATAATTATGGGAACTCTGTTGCAGATGAAAATATTTTTGGAAATTTAGGTATTCCCACTTTGACAGTTGGAGCCTTGGGTGACAATCATCATTGTGCAGAAGAATGGGTTTCATTGGAAAGTATTAAGCATTTAATTGGGATATATAAATTAGTTCTTCAAAATTTGGAAGAAATAAATTAGGGGGAGATTATGAAAAAAATATTAACAGCATTAGCACTAATTTTATTTATTCAAGCACCTTCATATTCAGAGATGAGAGGTATTACAGTAAATGGAACTGTTGCAAATAGTACAAGCTCAATTATTGTTGAAGTTGAAGGTATTGCATATTTAGGTGAAAATGATACTCCAAACCAAGCAAGAAGAAATGCTCTTTTGCAAGCAAAAAGAAATGCGGCAGAATTTGCCCTTACAAAAATCAAATCAAGTACAACAGTAGAAGATTTTGTTTTAACCAAAGATATAATAGAGGCTCAAAGTGATGCTTATATTACAATTCTGGAACAAAAAAACTTACCCACTGTTGGTAATGAATATAAAGTGTGGATAAAAGCAGATGTCAAAGCTAATGAAATAAAACAAAAAGAACAAACTCAAGTAAATGTGGATAGTGAAGCACCTCTAAAAGTTTTTGCATGGACTCAAAAAACTGAATATAAAAAAGGTGAAAAACTAAATTTTTCTGTTCAACTTAACAAAGATGGTTATGTAATTGCTGATTATGTAATGGCTGATGGTAGCAAAATTCAAATATTCCCCAATAAATTTTGGACAGATAACTTTGTAAAAGGTGGAGAACAAATTGATATCCCATCACAAAAAATGAATTTTGATTTTACTGTTACACCACCTTTTGGAGTGGAAAAACTTGTTATTCATGCTAGTAATACAAAAATTACACCTTCAACAACAAAAAAAGGTTTAGTTATTTCACAAAAAGATGACTTTGCTGAATATTCAGAAGCTTTTTTGGAAATAAGAACAAAAAAGTAAAGTATTAAACAATTAAACAAAATACTTTATAATTTCCAATAGTGTATTTTATTGTTTAGAGAGATATAAAAAATTGAAATTTAAAATAGAAAATTTAGGATTTATTGATAAAGGTGAAATAGAGCTTAATAATCTTACTGTAATATGTGGAGAAAATAATGTTGGAAAGACTTACCTAAATTATTCTATTTATGGTTTCTTAGCTTTTTTAGAAAAATTTTCTAAGTTTACAATAAATGAAGAATATATTAATGAAATATATAAAAAAGGATTTTGTAAAATTGATTTAAAACAATTTGAAAATCAATTAGAATTTGTTTTGGAAAAAGCATCAAAAGAATATACAAAAAATCTTTCTAATTTTTTTAGTACCCCTGATGATTTTTTTAAATCAACAAAAATTGAAATTATCATTGATAAAGATAAACTATGTACTGACTATAATTCTGAAATGAAATCAAGTTTAAGTACACCAAAACAAAAAGAGATTCTAACATTATATAAAAAAGAAAATGATAATATTCTTGAAGTATCTTTACTTAGCAAAGAAAAAGAAGAATTTTCAAAAGAAATACTAAAAGATGTAATTAATGGGACTCTTTCAAATATTTTTTTCCAGAACTGTATTAAGAATCCATTTATAATAACTTCTGAAAGAACAGGAATTTCTTTATTTTACAAAGAATTAGATATAAGTAAAAATGTTATTATTGAACAATTATTTAAAAGCAAAGAATCTAAAATTGATGTTTTTGATATTCTTTCTGGAATGGTATCAAGATATCCAGTTTCTATAAAACAAAATATTGACTATATAAGAGATATTGATGTTCTTTCAAAGAAAAAAAGTTTCCTTATTGAAAAGGAAGAAAATAAACAAATATTTAAAACTTGGGAAAAACTTTTAGGCGGTACATTTAAAGTTATTAATAAAGAAATGTATTTTGTTCCTAAAAAAGAAAGGAAAAAAGATAAAATTAATCCAATACCAATATATATGACATCTTCATCATCTAAATCATTACTTTCATTAGATTTATATATTAAAAGTTTAGCTCAAAAAAATGATATTTTAATCATTGATGAACCAGAGATGAACCTTCACCCAAATAAACAAATATACATGGCAAAATTATTGGCTCAACTTGCAAATAATGGAATTTATGTTTTAATAACAACGCATAGTGATTATATAGTTAGAGAACTAAATAATTTAATTATGCTTTCAAATGAATTTGAAAGAAAAGAAGAATTAATAAATAAATATGAATATCAAGAAAGTGAAATTATAGATAAATCAAACGTTAATTTATATGTTTTAGAAAATCACTCAATAAATAAATCAGATGTTTCAGAATTTGGTATAGAAACTAAAATTTTTGATAACACAATATCAAGAAGTAGTGAAATATCTGATGCTATTTATTATTCAATAATAAATTAATAAGGGTATATTGATGTCTGAAATAGAAAAACTAAAAGGAATAATTTCAAATAAATTTCATATAAAGTTAAGACCTAATAAGTATAATAATTTTTCTCAACTAATTATAGAAGAACACACTAAAAATACAAAACTAGAAAAAGTAATCATTGATGGTTTTGAAGGTACAGAAAAAAATATTTTTGCATTCAAACTTGATTCAATAAAAAAATGTAATAAATGTAATAAAAACCTTAGTGTTGGTTTAAGTTATCTTTTTAACTCATCTGCTGAATATATAAATAAAGGTTGTGATGCAATTATTTTTTATAAATGCACAAAAAATTTTTATGTTTTTATATGTGAATTAAAATCTGATAATCCAAAAGAAAAACAATTTATATCCCAAATGAAAAATTCAGGTATATTTGTTGAATATATAAATATGCTCTTAGAAAATTTTTATAATATTTCTCTAAAACAAGATAATAAAATAAATACAATAAATATTCTCTTTACAACAAGAAATCAAAATCAAAGATTAACAACAGTAAAAAATAATAAACATAAAAAAGTAAATGATTATTTTGAATGTAATTGTAATACAAATTCTACAATACAAATAAATGAATTTATTACATAATATAAATAAAAAATTAAATAAAATACTTTATAATTTCCAATAGTGTATTTTATTGTTTAGAGAGATGTGTAAATTTGAAATTTAAAATAGAAAATTTAGGGTTTATTGATAAAGGTGAAATAGAGCTTAATGATCTAACTGTAATATGTGGAGAAAATAATGTAGGTAAGACTTACCTCAATTATTCTATTTATGGTTTTTTAGAACAACTAGAAAAACTTTCAATCTTTGAAATAAAAGATGAAGATATCAATGAAATCTATAAAAATGGATTTTGTAAAATTGATTTGAAACAATTTGAAAATCA
>Ga0209373_10005406_pt1 | contig 10431 bp, 7 predicted proteins | sample Higcelweek5metaG_FD_187173 | JGI IMG/M metagenome (GOLD analysis project Ga0209373, IMG submission 187173) | Freshwater pond sediment microbial communities from the University of Edinburgh, under environmental carbon perturbations - High... | ecosystem: Environmental > Aquatic > Freshwater >...
GGCTGTACGCCGGGCTTATGACATATTACGCGACGGCGGCACGGTGATCGATCCGTTGGGGCCATGCCCCTGGAACCCCTGTTGTTCCAATTTGATCGACAAATTCGGCGTCTTCTGGTGGATCGCAATCTGAGTCCGTATCACGGCATATCAAAAACGGGAACCAAGTCCGGATGGACGATCATTCTGTTGCCGCCGATCTGTTCGTCCCCCCCCGCACCTCAGTTGCGTTATCGCGGCCGGGCTCCCGGCTGCCGCGTCGGCGCAATGGCAGCGGCCTCCGGCAAATCAGGTTTCCGCGGTCGCCGCGGGAGTTCCGGCCGCGGCGTCCCCACGCGAAAAAAGTTCGGATATTCTTTGGAAATCAAGACGGAACGCTTGTCAAACCGAACCCTTCGCTGTATATTACTCCATTTGATGATTACGGCGTGATTGCAACAAATTTCATATACGGAAGCAGGAAGAAGTTATGAGCGACCTTGAGAACAGGGACATCCCCGTCAATATCGAAGACATCATGCATACCGCATATTTGCAGTACTCGCTGAGCGTCAACGTCGGACGGGCGATTCCGGATGTGCGCGACGGGCTGAAGCCGGTGAACCGCCGCATTCTCTACGCGATGAAAATGTTGAACCTCGGCAAATCCCACGCCACCGTCAAATGCGCCCGCGTCGTCGGCGAAGTCATGGGCAAATACCATCCGCACGGCGACTCGGCGATCTACGACGCGCTGGTCCGCCTCGCCCAGGACTTCTCGATGCGCGCCCCCCTGATCGAGGGGCAGGGCAACTTCGGCAACATCGACGGCGACCCCGCCGCCGCCAGCCGCTACACCGAGTGCCGCCTGGAGCGCCTCGCCGAAGAGATGCTCTTCGACATCGAAAAAGACACCGTCAACATGCTGCCGAACTTCGACGAGTCGGAGAAGGAGCCGGAGGTTCTTCCGGCCCGCTTCCCGCAGCTTCTCGTCAACGGCACCACCGGCATCGGCGTCGGCATGGCCACCAGCATTCCGCCGCACAACCTCGGCGAGGTGATCGACGCCACCATCTGCCTGCTCGACAACCCCAAGGCCACCGTCGATGAGCTGATGGAGCACCTGCCCGGACCGGACTTCCCGACCGGGGCGATCATCCGCGGCCGCTATTCGCTGCGCCAGTTCTACCAGACCGGGCGCGGCAGCGTCAGAATCCGCGCCAAGGCCGACGTCATCGAAAAGGACGGCGTCGAGCAGATTATCATCACCGAGATTCCCTACGCGCTCAACAAGGGTACGCTGGTCGAAAAAATCGCCGAGCTGGTCAAAGACAAGAAGATCACCGGCATTTCGTCGATCACCGACGTCTCCAGCAAGCGCGTCGGCCTGCGCATCGAGATCGGCGTCAAGCGCGGCGCGATGGGCAGCGTGATTTTGAACCAGCTCTACAGCCAGACCCAGCTCGAAACCGTGATCGGCTGCACCATGCTGGTGGTCGATCACAACCGCCCGCGCACGATGAACCTCGCGCAGGTGCTCCAGGCGTACATCGACCACCGGCTTGAGGTGATTCTCCGCCGCGCGATCTTCGACCTCAACAAGGCCGAGGCCCGCGCCCATATCCTGGAAGGCTTGCTGAAGGCGCTGGCGAACATCGACGAAGTGGTCCAGATCATCCGCGAATCGCGCAACCGACAGGATGCGCAGGCCAACCTCATCGCCCGCTTCGCCTTCTCCCAGATCCAGGCGGACGCGATCCTCGACATGCGGCTGCATCAACTCACCGGGCTGGCCGTCGAAGTCGTCCAGGCGGAATACGATGAACTTCAGATCCGGATCGAATACCTGCGTAAACTGGTGGCCAGCCGCGAGATGCGGCTCGGCGTGATCCGCGAGGAGCTGGTCGACATCAAGACCAAATACAACGATCCGCGCCGCTCGGAGATCACCATCGACGATACGGACCTCAACATCGCCGACCTGATTCCGCGCCACAGCTGCGTGATCACCGTTTCGAACACCGGCTACATCAAACGCGTTCCGGCCGACACCTACCGCACGCAGCACCGCGGCGGCAAGGGCATCATCGGCATGGAGACGAAGGAAGAGGACTACGTCGAGCACCTGTTCAACGCCGACAGCCACGACCTCATTTTCTTCTTCACCGACCGCGGTTTCATGTACTGGCTCAACGTCTACGAGATTCCGGAAGGGTCGCGCACCGGCAAGGGCCGCGCGATCGTCAACATGATCAAGGTCGAACCGGGCGAAAAGATCTGCGCGATGCTGACCGTTTCGCCGGACGAGTTCGACGATCCGAACAAGTACATCGTCATGGCCTCGCGCAACGGCTATATCAAAAAGAGCGAGCTGGCGCTGTTCAAGAACCTGCGCCGCACCGGGTTGCGCGCGCTGGTGATCGAGGAGGACGACGACTTGATCGGCGCCGGGATCAGCGCCAACGGCGATGAGATCCTGCTCTCGACCCGGCTCGGCATGGCCTGCCTCTTCGACCAGGACGACGATCAGATCCGGCCGATGGGCCGGACGGCGCGCGGCGTAACCGGCATGCGGTTCAAGATCGAAGGCGACGCCGTGGTCGGCATGGAGGTGATCCACGAACACGTCTACACCGAGGACGAACTGACCGGCGAGGAGGGCGAAGAGCCCGAAGCCGCGGAAGGCGAGTCCGAAACCGACGAGGAATCGCCGGTCTTCGGCAGCGGCCCCGAAGTGCTGGTCGTCACCGACGGTGGCATGGGCAAGCGCTCGTTCGTCAGCACCTACCGCAAAACCAACCGCGGCGCGAAGGGCGTGGTCAACATCAAGCTGCGCAAAGGGGAGCACGTGCTCTCGGTGATTCAGATGACCGACGATGATGAAATCCTGCTGACCACCGAACGCGGCCAATTGGTGCGGATTCCGGCCGGAGAGATCCGGACGGTCGGCCGCGCCTCGAAGGGGGTCCGCATTATGAACCTCAACAGCGGCGACCGGATCACCGGCGTGGCCCGCCTGGTCGAGGTGGAAGTCGAAAAGTCCGCCGTCACGGTTGAGGACGATGTCGAGAACCGGGCCGACGGTGTTCTGGCGCAGGCCGCCGAACTCGCCGCTCCCGCGCCCGACGACGAGATCCTCGACACGGAATCCGGCGAAGAAACGACGGAATAATAACGGAAACAACACGGGAGGAATACCATGTCCCGCCTGAATGAAATGACACATGAGCGCACCCGTCCGCTATTGATGGGAATCGTCAATGTAACCGGCGACTCTTTCAGCGAAAAAGAGGCGTCCGCTCCGACAACGGCGTTGGATCGGGCGCTGGCGCTGCTTGACGACGGCGCCGACCTGCTCGACATCGGCGGCGAATCGACGCGGCCGGGTTCTGCGGTCGTCTCGGAGGAGGAGGAGATCCGGCGGGTGATTCCGGTTCTTCGCGAGCTGCGGAAACTCCGCCCCTCGGTGATGCTTTCGCTCGATACGCGGAAGTCGGCGGTGGTCAGGGCGGCCCTCGAATACGGCATCGCCCTGGTCAACGACGTTTCGATGCTGCGCTGTTCGCCGGATATGGCGGCGGTGGTGGCGGCCTCCGACGCGGCGCTGCTGATTGCGCACTCACGCGGAACGCCGCAGACGATGAAGAACGCCGAATTTCACGACTACGGCGACGACGTGGTGGCTGTCGTGGTGGAAGAGCTGGCGGAGGCGAAGGCCGCCGCGCTCGACGCGGGGATTCCGGAGGATCGGATCTGGGTCGACCCCGATTTCGGTTTCTCCAAGACGCCGGAGCAGGACTGGGAACTCCTGCGCCGGATCGACGAACTGCATCAGCTCGGGCCGGTGGTGGCCGGGATGTCGCGGAAATCCTTTCTGGGCGGCTTTCTCGACCAGCCGGACCCGATGCGGCGGCTCGGCGGCACGGTGGCGGCGGCCCTCCACCTGGCGGAGCGCGAGGTGGAGATTCTCCGCGTGCACGACGTCCGGCAGGTAGGCGATGCGCTGCGGGTATGGGAGAGACTCCGCTGAAAGAACGGCGGAGTGGGAATGTTGCGATTATGGAAGAGGTGAACCGGAGATCATGCTGGACGCGCTTGTTTCGATTCCGAATGCGGTGATCGTCGAATACCTGAAAATGGCGCTTGAGGTCTTCATCCTGACGGTGGTGATCTACAAGACGCTCTATTATCTGCGCGGCGCGCGCGGCGCGTCGGTGCTGGCCGGAATCACGATCCTGCTCCTGGTGCTGACCTGGCTGTCGAAGCAGTTACGCCTCGATGTAATCAACTGGCTGCTCACCGGCATCTGGGGCACGCTCGGGGCGGCAATGGTGATCATCTTCCAGCCGGAGCTGCGGCGGGCGTTCGCCCAGCTCGGCAGTTTCAGTTTTTCGCAGGGAAAGCGGCGACGCGAGGTGATCACCGAGATCGTCACGGCCGCGGCCAACATGGCGCGCCGGAAGTGCGGGGCGCTGATGGTGATCGAGCGGCGGATCGGCATGCAGAACCTGATCGACGACTCGGTGCGGCTCGACATCAAGGTCAACTCGATGGTGCTCGAATCGATTTTCTTCCCGAATTCTCCGCTTCACGACGGGGCGGTGATCATCCGTGACGACCGGATCGTGGCGGCGCGGGCGATCCTGCCGCTGACCCGGTCGCAGAGCATTTCGGTCCGCCTCGGCACGCGCCACCGCGCCTCGCTCGGAATTTCCGAAGAGACCGACGCGGTAACCGTGGTGGTGTCGGAGGAGACCGGCGCGATCAGCGTCGCCTGCCGCGGGGCGCTCCACCGCGATCTTTCGCAGGACGAACTGGCCAATTACCTCGAAAAACTCATCATCCTCGAACAGGACGACTCCGATCTTGCCGAAACCGTCCAGATGCTGGAGGAGCAGGCCGGGCGGCGGGGCGTTTCCGGCGACGGGAACGGGGGGGAGAAATAAGATGGAAAAATACCGTATCGGTTCGCTCCTCCGCCATCTTTTCCTGCTGGTGCGGCGTGACTTGGGCCGCAAGGCCATCGCGCTGTTCTTCGCGCTGCTGCTCTTTTTTTATGTGCACAACGAGGTACGTTCGACGCCGCAGAAGGTGGACAACGTGCCGGTGGACATCGTGTTGCCGCAGGAACTGATGGACGTGGACCCCAAGGCGCAGTTTGTGACGCTGGAGGTCAAGAACAACCGCGACGCGGCGGTTTCCCCCTCGATGCTGCGGGGGCGAATCGAGGTGGAGTACAGCCGCTACACTCCGGGGAAGCCCTATGTGGTTTCGCTGAAGCCGGAACATTTCCGGGCTCCGCTCGGGGTCCGGGTCATCGGCGTGGATGCGGGCGAGATCGCACTCAACCTCCAGCAGCGGATGTCGCGCGACGTGCCGGTGCGGGTGACGTTTTCGAACCGGCTGTCGCCGGATTACAAGAGTTCGCTGGCGAGCTGCATCCCGTCAACGGTGCGGGTGACCGGCCCGGAGCAGTTGGTGCGCGACCTGAAATCGGTTTCGACGCAGCCGGTTCCGCTCTCCGAGAGCGTAACCGAGGGGTTCGAATACGTCGCCCGGGTCGATGCGCCGAACGGCACTTCCATTTCGCCCCAGAAAATCACCTGCCAGATCGAGGTGGAGAAGAATTACGAGCAGCGCACCTTCCAGTCGCTGCCGGTGCAATTGCTGACCCATTCGGGCGGGAAGCCGCTTAAAACGGAGTTCCTCGGCCCGGCGCGGGTGGAGGTTACCGTGCGCGGCTTGTCCGGTTCGGTCGCGGCGCTGGTTCCGGCCGAAGTGCGGCCGTACCTGGACATCAGCCATATCGACAAGCCGGGAATCTACGAGGTTTCGGCGGGCTGCTACGTCAGGGGCGACGGGCTGGACGTCAAAGAGGTTCGCCCCGCCCAGGTCAAGATCAAAATCACGGAATGAATCACGGGAAAATATCGCAGGAATTAATGGAAAGGATGCTCCGAAGATGATTATCAAGAAACTCAACAACCTGTTTCACAAGCACAGCCGCTGGTTGTTCGGCGCGTTCACGGTCGTGATCATCGTGTCGTTCATGGGGTTTCTGACGCCGGGGCAGTTCGGCTGCGACGGCTTCGGGGCATTCGGTTCCGGCAAGGTCGGCACGGTTTACGGCAAACCGGTGACGTTCGAGGATCTCGATACGCTGATCCGCGAGAACTACGTGCTCTCGCTGCTCGGCCTCAGCATGGGGCGCGAGATGGGCTACCAGGAGGCGTTCCAGGAGTACTGCGTGCTGGCGGCGGCCCGCAAGCGCGGGCTGGCGGTCGGCGACAAGGAGATCGTCGATTTCGTCAAAGCCTTCCCGGCGTTCCGCAAAGACGGCAAGTACAGCCCGGAGGCGTACAAGGAATTCAAGACCATGATGTACCGCGACGGCGGCAGCGACGACCTTCTCGTCGGCGCGCTCCGCAACATGCTCCTGATCACCAAGCTCCAGGCCCAGCTCGGCGACGACACGGTGGTCACCGACAACGAAGTCGAGGCATTCTACCGCCGGGTCAACGTCCGCTACGATGTCCGGGCCGCGCTGTTCGCGACGGAGAATTACCTGAAGGACGTCAAGAACGATCCGCAGGCGATGAAGGCCTATTTCGACGCCAACCGGAAAGCCTACACGATCAACGGCAAAATCGGCGCGTTCCTGGTCGAATTCCCCATCGCGCGGTATGCGAAAGAAGCCGAAGCCAGGGCGACCGAGCCGGAGTTGAAGAAATTTTACGCGGCCAATCCGCAGTTGTTCAGCAAAGACGGCAAGATCCTGAAATTCGAAGAGTGCCGCAAGCTGGTCAAGGCGGAATTGGTCAAGGCCGCCGGCCGCGACCTCGCCACCCGCGCGGCCTATGAGTTCGCCGGAGCCGCCTACGACGCGGTCAGCGAAGCGGCCGAAGGGCGTGCCGATGCGTTCCGCAAAGTCGCGGCCGCGGCCGGAGCGCAGGTCGTCGATACCGGGATGGTCGATTTCGACGCTCCCGCGATCGGCAAGGTCAGCTCGCCCGAATTCATGCAGAACCTGATCGCCGCGTTCGACACCCACTGGGTGACCAACCCCGCCGTGATCGGGGAGAGCGTGTTTGTCGGGTTCGCCAAAGAGAAGGTCGTTGCGCGTCCGGCGGAATTCAACGAGGTTTCCGCCCGAATCGCGGCGGACTATCGCAATTCCGAAGCGATGCGCCTGGCCACCGAGGCGGCGACGAAGGCGGAGGAATCCCTGGCGGCGATCACCGACGGCGCGGCCCGCGCCAAGGCGTTCGGCGCGCTCAAGGGCTGCACCTTCAAGGAGTTCGGGTTCGTGCTCGGCGGCATGATGCCGCCGATGGACTTCATTCCCTCGGCGCTGGCGGCGATCCGTCTCAAGCCGGATGAAGTTTCGCAGGTGCTCCCGGGCGAAACCGGGCCGCAGCTGGCGCTTCTGGTCAAGCGCGCGCCGACCGACCTGAAGGACTTCGCGGAGAAGAAGGAGCAGCTGCGGTCGAACCTGAAAATGATGAAGCGCCAGATGGCCCAGGGGGCGTTCTGGGAGGAATTGACCGCGCAATGCCAGGCCGATGTCGATCTCGGCCGGCGCTGACGCGGGAGGAGTGCGAGTAAAAATGACCCATCCAACGAATGCGGGACGGCGCCCGGAGGAGTGCGCCGCGCCCGGATTTGCCCTCGGCCGCCACATGACGGTCGAGTATTACGACTGTGACCCGAAAACACTGGCCGATGCGAAGTTGCTGGAGCGGATCTTCCTGCGCGCGGCGGAACAATCCGGCGCGACGGTGATCGGGTCGAACTTCCATGAGTTCAAGCCGCAAGGCGTAAGCGGCGTGGTGGTCATCTCCGAATCGCATTTCGCGGTGCACGCCTGGCCGGAATACGACTACGCGGCGGTGGATCTCTTCACCTGCGGCGACAACGTCGATTTCGATGTCGCCACGGAAGTGGTCGGCAAGGGGATCCAGTCGGCGCAGTGGATCGTGTCGAGCATGATGAACCGCGGCATCGTCGGGAACAACGGCGTCGAGCGGCTGGTGCCGGTGATCGAAGGGCGCGACTGCCGGTTTTCGATCTCGTGGGAAGAGCGTTTCCAGACCACCCGGGCACACGCGCTCTCGGCGGCGATCGACGTTTACGAATGCGGCACGCCGCACCTCGCCGACCCGGCCTGGCTGCACAATTTCGCGCGGGAGTTCGCCGCAAAGCTCGGGTTCGAGCTCCAGGGCGAGTGGCGGGTGAATCCGTCCCGCCCGGAAATCTTCTCCTGGACGCTGCCGCTGGAAGGCGGCGCACTCTCCGGCCGGATCGATCCGGACCGCCGGACCGCCTATCTCGATTTGTTCGCTGCCGGATACTTCGACCCGAGGCAGGCGGCCGAGTTCGCCATCTCCGGGCTGGCGGGCAGTTATTACAGACTTCAGCCGCACGTGCGGCAGTAACCATAAAGGATTCTATCATGCCGTTTGAACGTGGAACCGTAACCTTTTCAATGTTCGAGCTCCGGGGCGACCTGCCGGAAGACCTTCCCGGCCTCTTCGCCGCCAAAAAAGCCGGACTGCTCGACTCGGTCGATGCCGAACCCCAGCTCGGCTGGGTGACCGGGCACCACCTGCTCGATACGACCATCGACGAAGCTTCCGCCCAGGTCGGCGGCAACTATTACCTGATGCTGCGCACCGCCGTGCGCAAAATGCCCGGCTCGCTGCTCAACGCGCTCTGCAAGCGCGAGGAACAGGCCTATATGCGGGCCAACAACCTCGAATACGTCTCGGCCAAGATGAAGAAGCAGATCCGCGAAGAGACGCTCGAGAAACACATCCAGAAAATGCCGCCGGCACTCTCCGGCATCCCGCTGGTGCTCGACCCGAACGAGAAACTCCTGTTCGTCGGCGCGACCAGCCGGACCCAGATCGAGCTTTTCATCGACAATTTCTTCCAGGCGACGAAACTTGAGCCGCTCCAGCTCACGCCGGGGCTGATGCTCGAACAGATGTTCCAGACCACCGAGGCGAGCTTCCCCGCCCTGAACATCGGCAGCCAGCCGGGCTCCGCGGAGCCGACCATCGGCCGCGATTTCCTGATGTGGCTCTGGTTCTACAGCGAGACGATCGGCAAACTCCGGCATCCGCAGTACGGCGAATTCGACATCCTCATCGAAGCTCCGCTGGTCCTGGCCGACGACGGCGAACCGCGGGGAGCCGGAGAAGTCACGATCAAAAAGGGCAACGCCCCCCTCCGCAGCGCCGAAGCCCAAGCCGCAATCCTTACCGGCAAGAAGCTCAAGAAAGTCAAACTCAGCCTGACCCGCGAGAAACAGGTCTGGACCGGCACCTTCGCCGCCGACCAGTTCGCCTTCAGCTCGTTTAAACTGCCGGAAGGCGACGCGCTCACCAACGAAGACGAACTTTTCGCCGAACGGATGCAGAACATGATCCTCTTCCGCGAAGCGATCATGCTCTACTTCAAGAAGTTCGCCGACACCATGATGGGAATGGAATTCCCGAAATTCGAAGCCGAAATTCGCGCCTGGGCCAAAGACCGTGACGCCCTCTGACAATCAGTTCGGGAACCATCCGGAAGACGCGCAGATCCGCTTCTTCACCGACAGTTGGGAGCTGTTCCCGGCGGAAGAACTGACCGCCGCACCCGTGGTCGAACTCGACCTCGGCTGCGGCGTCGGCTCCTACACCGCGGAACTGGCGAAGCGGTATTCCGAGCGGAAAATCCTCGCCGCCGACGTGATGATCGGGCGGCTGCGCAAACTGGTGAAACGCTGCCGCCGCATGGGAATCGAAAACATGTCGATCCTCCGCACCGAGGCACGCCACCTGGTCGCCTTCATGTTGCCGGACCAATCGATCGACCGACTCCATCTGCTCTGCCCCGACCCCTGGCCGAAAGGACGGCACAGCGGCCACCGGCTGCTCACCAGCGACTTTGTGTCGCAACTCCACCGCGTCCTCAAGCCCGAAGGGATTTTTCACTTTTCCAGCGACGATGAACCCTACTACACCGCCGTGCGCGGCGTATTGGCAGCCTCAAAGTTGTTCGTCGAAGCCCCGGAAGCCATCGCCGATCTCGCCGGAATCAAAAGCGACTTCGAACTCCGCTGGAACGAAGAAGGCAAAGCCGTCCGTCACATCGCCTATCGCCGCATTCCACTTCCTCCTCACACCGTAGGCCATTAGGGGAGCCTCCGGCGGGCAGGGCGCTTCGCCCCTGCACCCCGACCGGCAGGGTGCCGGTGCCGGGTATGAGATCCGCATGAAACGCTGCGCGTTTCATGCTCCGATTAAGACATTCGGGTGGTAATGCGAGGTTCCGGAGGGCGCAAAATACCGCTCCTTCCGGCGTCTCCCGCCCCTTTTTTGGGGCGGGAGAGCACTCCCTCCGCCTGTTTTTGTAGGAAGAAAGAGCGCAGACCGCAAGACTGTTGCCGGGGTGCGTGGTGGATCT
>Ga0209373_10005407_pt1 | contig 10430 bp, 13 predicted proteins | sample Higcelweek5metaG_FD_187173 | JGI IMG/M metagenome (GOLD analysis project Ga0209373, IMG submission 187173) | Freshwater pond sediment microbial communities from the University of Edinburgh, under environmental carbon perturbations - High... | ecosystem: Environmental > Aquatic > Freshwater >...
CACAGCTCTGCGCTCCGCTCCATGGCAATTATCATCAATGCCTGTAATCCGATATGCTGGGCCTGCGGATCATCATTGCTGGGCCAATCCAGAAACCGGCGCCCCTCCAGAACCTCGCAGCCGTCCTCACGGATATATTTTTGCAAAAGTGTCAGCAGAGAGAGCAGGTATTCCTTCTGCTCCGTCAGATATTCCATGTCGCCCGTATGCATGAACCAATCATATTGCAGCAATATCCACCAGATTGAATATGTCGTAATGCCGTTCATCCAGCCGGGTAATACCGCGGAGTCCCGCGCCAGATCCATGCTGGCAGGCACGCAGTCATTCTGTCCAAACACCGCAAGGATTGTGCTGGTCTCAGGATGCATATCACCTATCCATACCAGGCGGTCACGCTTGATGCCGTCCCAAAGATATTCCTGCATATTCAGATGCGCGGTATAAGCACCTGTATTCCAAATAGTGTTCAACCGTTCATCGCTGCAGCTAAAGCTGCCGTGATAGGGCATATCTCTGTAAATGGCGATACCCTTTATCGCTTTCAGGGAGATGCTGACCCCTGCATCCAACAGATCAATGCGCACAAAGCGAAAGCCGCCGGGACCGAATTCATTACCGGAGAGACCATTTGCAGTGATGATCTGATCCCGGTTGATATGATCATTCGTGGCATTTTTCTGTCCGATATCACTGCAGGCCTCCGAGACAGATTCCCCCAGCCGCACCCGCAGCCGAGCGGCAGCTGCGCCCTCTATATACCAGAGTAATATCTTCACGCTGCCATGAAATTCACAGCCAAAATCCAAAATGATGTGTCCTTGCTCCCTGATAATTGCCGGATTTTCTTTTTCCAGGGTGATTTGTTCTTCCCTGTGCAGCAACAGGTTTTCGGGATCCATTACATTTTCATATTGTACAATGCGCACAGGGTCTAAAAATACCCGCTTACGCTCATCTGCTTTTAAATCAGTCCGTTCTCGCAAACCATAGGGAATATTGTCCATTTATATTTGCTCCTTTTTCCGTATTGATAAATGAGTATACCACAATCTGAAAAAATCATCAATAGTCTAATCTTGTACAGCCCCGCATATACTGAAAAAAAACAGGAAAAGAGGATAATAAACAATGCGTGAATTTACAGAAACAGCCATGCGTCCCGCTCGAACAGGCAATATTTCTATCGAAAATAGGGAGCGAATTACCGTAACCGGTGTAGCGGATGTGGACAGCTTTAATGAGAATGAAATTATGGTGCGCACCGATGACGGAAGATTGACCGTCTTCGGTCAGGGTCTGCATATTGCCCGCCTGGATCTGGAGCAGGGACAGCTCACGGTAGATGGTCTCATCGGCGGCGTGGAATACACCGATGTACTGGAGAAGCAGCCTACTCAGGGGCTGTTTTCCAAGCTGTTCCGCTGAGGCCGCCTATGCTGTTCACTTCTCTGCGTCAGCTGCCTGAGCTGCTTTTTATGCTCTATTGCGGCATTATAATAGGTGTGCTGTATGATCTTTTCAGCATTCTGCGGCGCAGGAAAAAAACATGGCTGGTACATCTGGCAGATATTTTATTCTGCCTTTGTGCGTTGCTCTGCTGCGGGTACTTTTTATTCTATGGAACCGAGGGGGCTGTCCATTTCTATCATTTTGTAGGAATAGCTGTCGGATTTGGACTGGAAGCCTTGGGTTTTAAGCCTATATTGAAATTTATCCTAGACATTCTCGAACGGGCATTATATAATTTAACAAAGTGGTTCAAGACACTGCCGCTGTTTAAAAAACTGACCAAATGATAAGAAAGGAGTGCTTTGCATGAGAATAAAGCAGCCCCGCCGTTTATGGCGGATACTTGCCGTTATTCTGCTGCTGGCACTGCTGACCTGCTTTGGAATACAATATGTTAAACAGGAAATGGTACTGCGCGATCAGCAGACCAAGCTTGCGGAAATGCAGCAGCAGACAGATGAGCTGAACAAGAAATATGCCGCTCTCCTGGAACAGTCCAAGGATAAAGGCTCACTGGAGTCTGTAGAACGATATATGCGGGAGCGTTTCGGTATGGTCAAGGACAACGAGTGGATATTACAGGTGGAGGGAAAAGATTGAAGGCGGCAGTAATCGATATAGGCACCAACAGTACCCGTCTGTATGTGGCGGAAATCAATCAAGACGGACAGCAGCAGAAAATCATCCGGACCTTGCAGACTACACGCCTGGGCGAAGGGATCGGTTCCAGCAAAAGTCTCCTGCCTCTGCCCATGGAGCGGACAAGCAGGGCAATCGTCTCATTTGTTGCCAAGGCCCGCGGATTGGGCGCAGAAAACATCTATATCTATGCCACCAGCGCTGTGCGTGATGCTGAAAATAAAGCGGAATTTGCCGCCATGCTGAAGCAGGCAACCGGCAGTGCGCTTACTATTATACCCGGCGAGCTGGAGGCGCGCATCGCCTACATGGGCGCCGCCCAAAATCGCAGAAACTGTGCTGTGATCGATATCGGCGGCGGCTCTACCGAAGTGGTGCGAAAGGAAGAAGACACTTTTCTTGCCCTCAGTTTACGGCTGGGTGCCGTGCGGCTGCAGGAAGCTTTCCCTACTGCGGATGGTCGTTTTCACGGAAAAGTCAGAACGCAGCTTATCGAATTCTTAGAAAAACAGCTCCCCGCCTATGAAACCATCAGCGCAGGAAAAGCTGCCACCCTCCTAGGCGTCAGCGGCGCACCGACAGCTTTGGCAGCCTATGCGATGCAAATGGACGAATATGATGGGGATCGCGTGCAGGGCTACATACTGACCTTGCCACATCTTAAACAGTTATTGGATCAGCTGTGTGACATGAACCTGCAGGAGCGGAAGTCGGCAGCGGGTATTCCCGCGGACCGTGCCGACATCATCGTCTACAGCGGACATATATTATATCATTTTATGAGGTATTATGGTTATCAGCAACTGGAAGTGAGTGACCGGGATTCCCTGGAAGGATATATGGAATATAAGACAGAACAAAAAAACGCTGTAAAAAGCACTTTTTAGCATAACATGGGTATGCTGAAGAATAACAAATTCCGCACCTTGATTTTTCACCACGCCCTTGTACCAAATACGCTTGTTGTGCTTGGAAAATGTCCCTTCATACGGCGTCGGAGCTTGGAAAGTAAATATGCTGTTTTTCAACACGCCCAGAATATTCAGGCATACAAAAGTTCATGGTTAAAGGAGAACTATTTATGGTGATACATTTTTTTGATGTAAATAATCGGTCTTTTTTTAATCAATCTTCAAAATTGTTATCCGAAAATTTTGAATGTTGGTCTAACATTTCAGAAGCAGAAAATGAAATATTAGATATTTGTATTGATAAAAATATAGTACTTATTGCTATAGATGAAGATGAAGTGGTCGGTTTAATTGGAGCACAACCTAAATATGACGGCAATGTGTGGGAAGTGCATCCGATAGTAGTTAAAAAGGAAATGCAGCGAAATGGTATAGGTAAGCGTATGCTTGTAACACTTGAATCTGAAGTTGCAAAACGAGGAGGCATAACAATTTATTTAGGCACCGATGATGAAAATAATTCTACATCATTATCAAGTGTTGATATTTATGAAAATTTGTTTGACAAAATTAACAATATCGAGAATATAAATAACCATCCATTTGAGTTCTATCAAAAATGCGGATATAAGATTGTTGGTGTTGTTCCAGATGCAAATGGTATTGGAAAGCCCGATATCATGCTGGCGAAAAGAATAAAAGGTTGATTATGACCATAATCATCATTAAAAGTTCCTGCATCTTTTTTCCCAGCCTTTTTTATGATATCATTTTATAAAATTATCGATATATTCTGCGAAGCCGATTATGATTACCATATGGGCACTTTCTGCAAGAGCCGCAGACGCAGCAAAAAGAATAATTGTTCGCATTATCGGCATACTATTTTCGAGGTGAAAAGTATGTCAAAAAATAAAAAAGGCAATGGTAAATTTCAACCCGCTGATACACAGGAAAGGTTAAACAATGAAGTGAATACCGCTTTAGCAGAAAACCAGGATCAAAATCATAACACGAAAAAGCAATCTCTCGGCCCTAACACCAAAAGATAAGAGGAGGTTTTTTTATGAGCAGCGATAATAAAATGAAGAGTACAAAAAATAAGAAAAAAGAAGACGGAACATTCCATTCCAAGCACATTAAACACGATCCGAATGCTGAAAGTGCACGCGCTGTTTTTGGGTCGGATAACCCGTGTATCGATGATAAAAAATGAGATTGTGTGATCTGTATGCGGATATCGAAAGGCATTTACTGCAGGAATCCAAGCCGTCGGTTTATCTGAAGGAAATATACCATCATCCATTATTTCTGCAATACCCTTTTACTATGCTTCATCAGCTGGAAAGCACCCGACAGTCTCCTGTACACCATCCCGAAGGGAACGTATGGAACCATACCCTGCTCGTGGTCGATGAGGCGTCAGCAGTGAAGTCGCGCAGCAAAAATCCCGTGGTCTTTATGTGGGCGGCATTGCTTCATGACATCGGCAAGCCTTCCGCCACAAGGGTTCAAAAAGGGAAGATAACCGCATATGATCACGATAAAATCGGAGCAGAACTCTCAAGAGAGTTTTTGCTGGAATTTACGGATGATGAAAATTTCATTCATGAGGTATCCGCACTGGTAAGATATCATATGCAGATACTCTTTGTATTAAAAAACGCGCCTTTCGCAGATATACAGGGTATGAAACGAAACACCGATGTTCACGAGGTTGCTCTGCTTGGTCTGTGTGATAGGCTGGGCAGAACCAACTGCAGCCGAGCAGAGCAAGAAAGCAACATACAACTGTTTCTGCAGCGATGCAGAAAAAACAAGGAATCGTCTATTCAAGAATGAACAGGCGATTCCTTTGATTACGTTCGGCATTAGGTCAGATTACAAAGTATTTTATAAAGGTTTACTTAACCAGCATCTCTTTTACCGTTCGGATAAAGTGATCAAATACCAGTCCGCCGGATTCCAGAGAAGGCTCCCAGCGGCGTACCCATTCTAAGGACAGATAGCCTGTGTAGCCATCCTTCTGCAGCAGATGCACACACTCGGCTACGGGAATATCACCCTCGCCGATGCGTTTGTAGCAGACCTTGTGATCCATTACCAGCGAATCCTTCAGATGCACATGTCTGATATAGGGCGCGAGCGTTTTATAGGTAGTGCGTACCGGTTCCTTTTGATGACGATAGGGGTGATGGATATCCCAAAGAACGCCAATGCTGCCGCCCTTCAGGGAAGTCAGCAGCTTGAGCAGCCGTTCGCTGTCCGCAAAGATACCGTTGGTCTCCAGCAGAATGGTGACACCCTTCTGCGCGGCATAGGCGCTCAGCTCCTGCGCCTGCTCCCGTACGAAGCCCACGTCCACAGCTGAGCCGGGCGCAGGCTGTTCATCGGCCAGCATACGGACATAAGGTGTGCCCAGAGCAGCGGCTGTGTCGATGTATGCTTTGCCTTGTTTCAGCGTCTTCTCGCGCTGGGCGGTATCAGAAAGCAAGCATCCGGAGGTCAGAAGGGGAATCTCCAGTTCCTTCCGTGCCAGCGCCGCCTTGGTAGCGGCGATGTGAGCAGGGGTGAATTCTTCGATTTCGGGCACATAGGTTTCGTGCAGTATGCCCCGTAATTCGATGCCGTCATAGCCCAGATCCTTGGCGACGGCACAGATTTCTCCCCAGTCCCATTCCGGACAGCCCAAAGTGGAAAAGCTAATTTTCATATAGATTACTCCTTGAAAGAATTTCTTACAGATTATTGTTTCCTATTTAGTTTATTACGCTTCCGCCCCATTCTATCACAGAAAAGCCCTTGCGGTCAAAGGCAGTCAGCGTTTGTTCGGGTATGGTGACAGGCTGCTCCAACGGCTGATATACCATAAAGACCCGCAGCAGGCTGTCCGGCTTGGGCGTGATGGTCAGCCTGGCAGCGTCGGTGTAGGCAGTGTCTTGGAAGGTAATCAGATTATAGGGATTGTTCTGCATGAGAGGCAGCCAATAGACGATGAATTCATTATACTCCCGTGGCGTCAGTCCCATGTATGCCAGCTTTTCCTGCAGAAATGCGGCAGTATCACTGCCCTTGACGACGAAGCCATGGGAAAGGTCATATTGCACATCCGATGTGCCCTCCCAATACAGATAGGAATATTCTCTGCCATCAGCATGATTGATGAGCGTTCCGTCAGGATCCGCAGTCACCTTCCAGCCGTCCTGATAGGCAGGATATGTACAGTCCAATGTGCCGCTCAGCTCCAGCTGCACTTCAACCTCGGTGGTTTCCGTAGGGTAAAGGTAGATGACGGGCTTTGCAATACAAGCAGGTGGATCAGGATTCACGTAATTAACATTATCCGAAGGAATGAATATTATGCCTGCTAAAAGACAAAAGAGAAATGCCATGAGTATTGCCCCAGAAAGCCACCTTTTCAAAACAATCACCGTCCTAACTATAAATAGGTATAGACTTTTTCTCCTCTCACTGCCAGTTCAGCATGCCGATTTCTTCCATATAGGCATCATGGTGCTCAAAGTATGCCTCCAGCATCTCGGTGAGGCCGTAGGGATCCGCATCGGGAAGGGCGGCAGAGAGCTTGTCGATGATGTAGTCGAAGGCATCGTCATCATCATAGTAGACATCGGTAAAGTCGCCGTCGGCGATGACACCCTCCTGCTGCATAAATGCCAGATCATATGCCATAGACAGGGTAACCACCTCAGTAGCCAGGGAGGTATCCAGTTTAGGGTCTTCTTCCTTCATGGCGGATAAAATGAACATCAGTGCTTCGTTATCGAAACCTCTCATTTTTGCTCCTCCTTTTTATTATTTTTTTGATGCATATTTTTTGTTGTTCTTCCGGAAAGTCCTCAACTGAACAGCTTTTCAAACTCGTCCAGTGTCTCTTCAAAGCTGCGCATACAGGCTTTCACTGTTTCGGGCTGTGACAGATCCACGCCGGCAATTTTCAGCAGCTCGATAGGCGAATTACTTCCGCCGCTGTGGAGGAAGGCAAGATAGCGGTCAACAGCAGGCTGACCTTCGGTCAGAATCATATTGGCAATGGCTACCGCAGCGCTGAAACCGGTGGCATACTGGTAGACATAGAAGGCATTATAAAAATGAGGAATGCGGGACCACTCGGTGGCGATATAATCGTCGGTTTCTACCGCATCGCTGTAATATTCTCTGTTCAGTCGCGCGTATTCGCCGTTCATCCACTCGGCAGTCAGGCTTTCACCCTTCTCCGCCTGTGCGTGGGTAAGCTTTTCAAACTCGGCGAACATGGTTTGACGGAAAACGGTAGTGCGGAACTGATCGAGGAAATGGTTCAGCAGATATTTGCGCATGTTGAGGTCACGGGTCTTCCCCAGCAGATGCTTCAGCAGCAATACTTCATTTACCGTAGAAGCGACCTCCGCCACGAAGATCATATACTGTGCCTTTTCATAGGGCAGCGCCCGATCGGAAAAATAGCTGTGGAGAGCGTGCCCTGATTCGTGCGCCAGTGTGAATACATCATCCAGGCGCCCCTGATAGTTCAGCAGCATATAAGGATGCACGCTGTAAGAGCCCCAGGCATAGGCACCGCTGGTCTTTCCGCGGGTTTCATAGACATCAATCCAGTGATTGGTGAAGCCTTCTTCAAGGGCTGCCAGATACTCCTTGCCCAGTGGCGCCAAGGCCTCCTTTACCTGTGCCTGCGCTTCGGGATAGGTAGCGGAGGTATTGATCTCTCCGACGATCGGCACATACATATCGTACATCTTCATTTTCTGCAGTCCCAGCAGCTTTTTCCGCAGAGCTACATAGCGGTGGAGCGCAGGCTGACCGTCCTTGATGGCTTCGATCAGACTGTCATAGACGCTGAGGGGAATATCCCCGCCGAAAAGATTACCCTCCAGAGCACTGTGAAAGCTGCGGGCACGGGCATAGAAAACATCCATCTTCACATTGGAGGAATACAGTGCCGCCAAAGTGTTATTTTGCTTTTTATAGGCCTCATACATGGACACATAAGCCTGATGACGCACTTCACGGTTTTGGTTCTCCATATAGAGACCGTATCGGCCGTGAGAAAGCTCCACTTCGTTCCCGTTTTCGTCCTTTATGGGTGCGAACCTCATATCCACATCCGAGAGCATGGTGAAAATATTATCATAGGAATTGGCAACATCCCCTGTGAGCGCCAGCAGCCGTTCTTCTTTGTCCGAGAGCACATGGGGCTTATGACGGACGATTTCACTGAGAAAGCGGGAGAAGTCGGCGAACTGCGGCAGCTTGGACCATGCTGTCAGTGTCTCTGACGGAATCAGGTTCAATTCCGGTACGATATAGGAGCAGAGGGTATCCACCTCTGTGAGATGAGCATAGATACGGTCGGTCATGGCAACATATTTGGTATTGGCGTTGTCCTGATCACGGCTCATGCGGGCATAGACGAATAATTTCTCCAGTCGCTGCATGGCGGCGCTTTTCGTTTTAAAAAGCTCCAGTGCCTTCACCTGATCGGCAAGCTGACCCTTATATTTTTCCAGAGAAGGTATCAGCTCCTTCATGGCGGCGAATTCGCCTTCCCATGCCTCATCTGATGGGTACAGATCACCCAGGTTCCATTTATATTTGCTGTCGAGCTCGCTTCTTTCGGGCAGGGCATTATTCTGGCTCATATCATACACTCCATTTCATTTGCAAAAAATAATGATGTCGCTTCATAAATATATTATACCATATTATGGTGCCCATGAAAATACGATATATGAGAAAATGTTGGCGGAAAAAGCGGAAAGCAATCAGCAAAGCGTAAAAAGGCGGAATTACAATGTTCCATAGAAACGATGGACGTAAAAACGTTGATTGCCGGCAGGTTGCTATCCGCTATTAAAAATACTCCATATCCTTGACTGAAGCAGCTTTTCGCATGTATTGTGAGGGTGACATACCGACGATGTTAAAGAAATTTCTATTGAAGGTTCGTATGCTGCCATAGCCGCATACGAATGCGATTTCTGTCATTGTTGCGTTTTCTGCTTTCAATAATTCCAGGGCATGGCTGATGCGATACTGGTTTTTGATGGTCATGAAATTCATATTGAAGTATTTAGCAATGATTCTTGAAAGATAGTGATAATTGTATCCCAGGCACCTGCTGACCTCTTCCAGCGAAATATCATTCAGGTACTCATCCTGTATCATGGAAATAATTTTATGTGTGAGCATATATTCGGTGTGCTGATCGAACTCTATGTATTCGGTTTTCCTGTAAAATTCGGAACATATCCCATAGAGGACTGCTTTGGTTTCAAATTCGTCATGTTCACTTTGAGGCCAGCTTTCCAGACTGCTTGCAAGATTTTCTCCCAGCGCAATGCCGCTGAGCGTTTTCTGCCGTTTATCTTTGATCAACTTATCAAATCCGCCTACTTCATCGGGAGAAAAAATGAAGATCATTCCGCGGGACTGCTCTTTTTCTTTATTTGAAATATAGGCGTGATGCTGATTCGGCAGGACAAGAAATGCCTCTTTGCGCGATAGGACCAGTCTGTGCCCGTCGATCATGATTTCCGCATCTCCGTCGGTCACATAGATAAGTTCAAAGTTTCTGTGAAAATGATTGGGAAAATCCAGGTGATCAAAGGGGAGGAAACAGAATTTTTTATTCGGATTGATCCACTTTGCTTCATAAAAGAACATTTTCTATTCTCCTTCTCTGTCTCAATAAAGGTAAACTTTTGACTATCATTATACAACTACAGACTGTATTTTTCCATATATAAATTATATAATATGCACAGCAATTGAAAAATTTATTTGAGAGGTGAAGGATATATGAAAAAAAAGGCGCTGATCGTCTGGGGAGGCTGGGAAGGGCATGATCCGGAAAATGTAGCGAAGCTTTTCGCAGAAAAGCTTGCGGAAAACGATTTTGAGGTGGAAATGTCACATACTCTGGACAGCTTTGCAGATGGGGAGAAGCTCAAAGGATTCAATCTGATCATACCTATATGGACAATGGGAAGCATAGATGAAAAATATGTGCAGAATGTTATGGGCGCAGTGGAGAACGGTGTGGGACTGGCAGGCTGCCACGGCGGCATGTGCGATTCCTTCCGGAGCAGCACCGATTGGCAGTTTTTGACCGGATCTCAGTGGGTAGCACATCCGGGAGGAGACGGCGTGCAATACACAGTGAAGCCCAAAGACGGCGTAAACGACCCGATCATAGAAGGTATTAGGGAGTTTCCTGTTATCAGTGAGCAGTATTATATACATGTCGACCCTGCCGCTGTTGTACTCGCGGTTACAACATTTCCTGTTGCAGACGGACCTTATACGGCAAACGGAACGGCGGATGTTCCTGTTGTATACAAAAAGCGTTGG
>Ga0209373_10005408_pt1 | contig 10430 bp, 8 predicted proteins | sample Higcelweek5metaG_FD_187173 | JGI IMG/M metagenome (GOLD analysis project Ga0209373, IMG submission 187173) | Freshwater pond sediment microbial communities from the University of Edinburgh, under environmental carbon perturbations - High... | ecosystem: Environmental > Aquatic > Freshwater >...
CCTCGAGGGAGCTGGAATGGGGGCGTCAGCCGGGCGGGACAGCGCCGAATGATAAAGCTGAAGGAGCGCCGAAAGCCCGACGACCCCGGGGACTCGGGATCGCTTAACGACCTCTCGTTTCTCCTCATCGTTTTCTTCATCGTCATCGCCGGGTTCAACGTCAACAAGGGTTTCCTCATGGACCTTCCCGACGCGTCGAAGCCAAGGATCGTTCAGACGGCCGACCTCCTCAAATGCTCGATATCGAATTCCGGGGAGATTTCGCTCGACGGAAAGGCGACGACGATCGAGGCCCTCTCGGCCTCGGTGCTCGAGATGAAGAGGAACAACCCGAACATGACCTTTCTGCTGACGGTCGACCCCGACGCCGAATGGCAGCGCGTCGTCGACGTGATCCACGAGGTTCGCAGGCTGGACGTCTCGAATTTCTCGTTCAAGATGGGCGGTGGGCGATCATGATCAAAATCGGCCGACCAAGGAAAAAACCGATGATCCCGATGTCGTCGATGTCGGACATCGGGTTTCTCCTTCTCATATTCATCATGCTCATCTCGCTGATCAATCAGCGGCACGAGGTACCCATCGAGTATTCCGAGGCAACGCGACTCGAGAAGACGCAGGAAACCGACAATCTCGAGATATGGATAGAGTCGAACGGAAGGCTTTCGGTCGACGGCGAGATCGTGGACGACTCGAGGCTCGAGTCCATCGTCGCGGCGACCCTCGCCGAAAAGCCCGCGACGCGAGTGCACGTGATCGCGGACAGGAAGACGCCGTATCGCCACGTAAACCGCGTGGTGCGCGTGCTTCAGGCGCTGCAGCACCGCACGGTCAGCTTCGTCGTGAGGGAGGCGCTGTGATGGTCGACTTCATCGTCAGGCATCGCATGAAACTCATCCTCGCGGGCGTCGCCGCCTTTCACCTCGCGCTGCTCGCGTGCGTCAACTTCGCGGTCTCAGGAAAACCCGACGAGAGCGAGAAGCGCTACGAGATCGTTAAGCTCGTCGATATCGAGGAAGCAGCGCCCCCGCCCGCCCCCGCCGCGGATACCATTACCGTGAGCGACCAACCGACCGCGTCGGAACTCGTCGTCGAAACCGACGAGAAAGTCGTCGAGATCCGGGGAGATTCCTCGGGCGACATCGATTACCTGCCTCAGCACAAAATCTCGGTGATTCCGGAGATCCCGACGCAGACGATACTCTCGAGAATCGAGTATCCCGCGATGGCGATGAAGCAGGGCATCGAGGGAGTCGTATACCTCGAGCTCTTCATAGACGAGGCGGGATTGATACGGAAGATAAGCGTACTCAAGGACCCGGGACACGGCTTCGCCGAAGCGGCCATAGCCGCGATCACGGGACTGCGCTGCAAACCCGCGTCCGCGAACGGAAGGCCGGTCGCGGTGCGTTTCCGCTACCCCGTGCGCTTCGCGATCCACTGATCGACAATCAACCACTCGCGTAAAAAAAAACCGCGGAAAGGCTCTTGAGCCCCCGCGGTTTTTTTTGTTCCGTTGCCGAGTTTCTACCGCGCCGAGCCGGCGCGATTCCCTTGAAGGGTTTTTTGCAGCGTATAAAGGTAACGCTTGATCTTCTGGCTCGCGGTCTTCTCGAACTGCGCGATGATCTCCACGCGATCGATCCTCGACATCTTGTTGACGTTCTCGTTTACGAAGAACTTGATCTCGCTAAGGATTTCCTCTCGCTTGTAATAGAGCATCTCCGACATGCCGCTGACGGCGTCGTTGACGGCATCCGTCATCGCTTGAATCTGCCCGCCCTCGCCGGCGCGCTTCTTCGCCTCGGTCGCGAGCTTCTCCTCGTCGATCTGCACCAGCGCGACGAGAGACGAGTTTTCGCCCTCCACGACGAGGGACTCCGCGACGTACGGGTGCTGGTTAAGCACGAACTCGATATCCTCGGGATAGATGTTTTCCCCGGACGCGCCGAGGATCATGTTCTTTGAGCGTCCCTTAAGCGACAGCCTAACCTCGCCCTTTCGCGCGGCAAACTCGCCAAGGTCGCCGGTTCGGAACCAGCCGTCCTGGGTAAACGCCTGGGCGGTCAGCGCGTCGTCATGGTAGTAGCCCTTCATGACGTTCGGTCCGCGCGCGATTAACTCGCCGATCCCGGTTACCGGATCGGGGTCGAGAATCGAAAGCTCAACGCCGGGCATCGCGGGCCCGATCGTTCCGGGCTTGGTAATCGAGGGACCCGAACCCGCGAGCAGCGGCGAGGTCTCGGTGAGGCCATAGCCGATCGCGTACGGGAATTTAGCTTCTTTAAGGAACCGCTCGACGATCGGGTCGACCTTGGAACCGCCGATGCCGAAGAACTTAATGCGGCCTCCAAAGGTCTTCATCAGGGACTTTCCCGCGACGCGGTGCAGGATCTTCCTGAAAAGGGGAATCCCATAGAGCTTCGCGACCGCGGGCTTCGAGGTAAAGGTCGGGACGATCTTGTTCTTGTAGATCTTCTCCATGATGATCGGCACGGAGAGCATGATGGTCGGGCGAACCCGAGTGAGCGCGGGAAGCAGCGTGCTGACGGTCGGCGCCTTTTCCAGGTAACGGAGGCACGCGCCGTTCAGGAAGAACATGAGGAAACCGATCGTGAATTCGTATACGTGCGACATCGGCAGGATCGAGAGCCCGACGTCGGCTTTGTTGATTCTCTGGAAGAACTGGCCGCCGATCGCGGTGAACACGAGGTTTTTATGGCTCAGCTCGACGCCCTTCGACCTTCCGGTCGTGCCCGAGGTATAGATGATGGACGCGGTATCGTCTTCGGCTATGGTCATTGCCGGGATCACGCCCGAGCGCACTTCCTCGCCCGAGACGAGCGAAAGGTCGTCCATCTTGATGACGCGGAGGATTCCAAGCGATGCGGGATCGGGAACGCGATCGGCGAGCTTCGCGGACACGATCAGGGTTTGCGCGCCTGAATGACGGATGCAGGTCTCGACCTCTTTGGCGGTAAAATCGGGAAGCAGAGGAACGGCGATCGCCCCTGCGGTTACGACGGAGAAATAGGATATGCCCCAGTTAGGGGCGCTCGCGCCGTAAATCGCCACGCGGTCACCCTTTTCGACGCCAAGCCGCCACAGGCGGTTTTTTAGCGACAGGATGTGGTTTCCAACTTCCGCATAGCTGATGGGTTCACCCGAAACGAACGCAAGCGCTGGCCGATCGGCAAATTTCTTGAGGCTGTTAGCAAGTAGGGCCGGGAATGTGTAAGATCCGAGATCGCGTATGGTCTCCATCTAGACTCCTTATATTAATAAAGACAATAGTAACAACATTTGGTTGCGCTGAATATGACACTTTTTACATTTCTGTCACAGTCGCCAAGCCAAAAAAAAAGTGACTCTGGCCCAAGTCTTGAGCCACTAGTCACTTTTATTTAATCCAAGATAACCCGGGTTTTGATCCCCGGTCAAATAAAAACAGCTAAAAATCCAAAAACTTTACCAAACCTTCTCGCGGATGAAGGTATCGTTCCTGTCGTAACCGACGGAAATGATACCAACCTTCGTCGCCGTATAGCCTTCGATAAAATCGATATACAGGCGAGCTTCCTTGGGAAGCTTGTCGTAAGAGCGGCATTCCTTAAGGCAGGTTTTCCAACCCTTGAAATGCTTGAGCACGGGCTTAGCGCGATTGAGTTCCTCGATGGACGCGGGGAAATCCTCGGTAACGACGCCGTCGATCTCATACCCGACGCAAGCCTCGATATCGTCAAGGGTATCGTATACGTCAAGATGGGTCAGGACGAGCTCGTCGATCGAGTTGGACTGGCAGGCATAGCGAAGCGCGACGAGGTCGAGGTAGCCGCAGCGGCGGGGTCGACCGGTCGTAACGCCGTACTCGCGCCCGGTCTCGCGGACGAAATGATAAAGTTCGCTCTGGCTATGCTCGTCGAACTCGGTCGGCATCGGGCCGTTTCCGACGCGGGTCGAATAGGCCTTGAAAACGCCGAGGACCTTGTCGATCGCGCGCGGCCCGACGCATCCGCCGATCGCGGCGCCCGCGGCGGACGAGAAGCCCGACGACACGTAGGGATAGGTTCCAAGGTCGAGGTCCAAAAGCGCGCCCTGGGCTCCCTCGAAGAGAACCTTCTCCCCGCGGATCTTCCAGAGCTCGCTCGTGAGGTTTACTTTCATGGAAAGGAGCCGCGACATGAAGGGCTCGAGGAAGGCGCGATCCTCGGCTTCGAGGTCGTCCATCTTTTCCTTCCAGGTAAGGTCCGCGAGACGGATGCCGTCCCGCTCGCTCTTCATGGAATACGTAGTCCCGATGCCCCGTCCGGTCGTGCCGATCGGGCGCTTGCGGGCGGCGTCGCGCTTCTTGTCCAATTCGCGGTAACGCGGAAGGACGATATGGGCGCGGTCCGAGATAAACACGCGGCCTTCCCAGTCGATTCCCTTGTCCTTGAGCATTTTCAGCTCGGTGAACAGGGCCTCCGGATCGATGACCATGCCGGCCCCAAGGTACACGGTCTTCCCCGCATGGAGAATTCCGGAAGGGACCAGATGCAGGGCATACTGGACGCCGTTGGAGACGATCGTGTGGCCGGCGTTCGCCCCGCCGGAATAGCGCACGACGCTCTTTGACTCGCTCGCCAGATAGTCAACGATCTTTCCCTTTCCTTCATCGCCCCATTGGGCACCGATAACGACTACGTTCATGTCTACCTACTTAATATCGAGAGTAGTTCGGAGCCTCCTGCGTGATGGTCACATCGTGAGCATGGCTTTCGCGGAGACCCGACGAGGTAATCCTAACAAATTTACGATACTTCTTCAATTCCTCAATATTGCGGCAACCGCAGTATCCCATCCCCTTGCGAAGGCCGGAAACCATCTGGTGAAGGAAGCTCTTAAGCTCTCCTTTGTAAGGAACGCGTCCCTCGATTCCCTCCGGAACCGGGGTTTCGTCCTTGGCGATGCCGTATCGGTCGCCCGAGCCGTCCTTGAGCGCGCCGAGCGAGCCCATTCCGCGGTATTCCTTGTAGATTCTGCCGTCGAAGATGATCTCGCGCCCGGGGGCTTCCTTGAGTCCGGCGAAGAGGTTACCGATCATGACGGCGTTCGCGCCGGCGCCGATAGCCTTGGAGATATCGCCGGAGAACTTGATGCCGCCGTCGGCGATCACCGGGATCTTTGACTTGGAAGCCTCTTCCGCGCACTCGCAAACCGCCGAGAACTGGGCCGCGCCCACGCCGGAGACGATGCGAGTGGTGCAGATGGAGCCCGGGCCGATTCCGACCTTGATCGCGTCCGCGCCTGCTTCAATGAGCCTTCGCGTGCCCGCCGCGGTGACGACGTTTCCGCCGATGACCGGCAGATCGGGATAATCCTTCTTGATCGCGCGAAGGGCCTCGATCATGCCCTTCGTGTCGCCTGTCGCGGCGTCGAGGACGACGAAGTCGACATACGACTGGGTGAGTAACGGAAGACGGACAGACCAATCGTTATTGCTGATGGCCGCTCCGACTATGAGCCTGCCCTTCTTGTCGCGAGCGGCGCGCGGGAACATCTCCTGCTTTTCCATGTCCTTTACGGTAATTAGCCCGGTAAGGTGGCCGTCGTGGTCGATGACGGGAAGTTTTTCGATGCGGTGCTTGTCGAATTTTTGGCGCGCGTCGTCGACGGAGGGCTTACCCTCGGTGACGACCATTTCCTTGGTCATTACGTCGCGCACGAACAGGGAATCGTCCCTGCAGAATCGGAGGTCGCGCCCGGTGATGATGCCGACGAGCTTTCCGTCTTTGTTGACGACGGGAAGGCCCGAGACGTTATAGCGCTGCATCAGCTGCTTCACGTCGCCGATGGTGCGGTCGTCCTCCACGGTGACGGGGGACTCGATGATCCAATTAAGGTAGCGTTTCGCGTTGGAGACCTGCTCGGCCTGGGCTTCAGGCTTGAGGTTTCGGTGGATGACGCCCGCGGCTCCCTCGAGAGCGAGCGCGACGGCCATCTTTTCCTCTGTGACGGTATCCATCGCCGCGGAGATTACGGGGACGTTTAGCCTGACGTCCTTGACGAGAATGGTGCTGACATCGATCTCGCGGGGGAGTACCTCGGAGTAACCGGGTTCAAGAAGCACGTCGTCGTAAGCAAGGGTTTCTTTCAGTTCCATCATATTTTATTCCTCCAATGATAAGCGATATATATCGCGCGCCGCGCCTTTCGTCGCGCGCCGCGCGGGTTATAAAAAACCGGCCCATAAGGGCATCGTTCGCCCAGGGCCGGTCATGCCGCCCAAGGCGGCCGTCTACGCGCCAGAAGCCCTCATGAGCTCGGCGTACTTCGCTGAAAGTCTCGCGGCTTTTTCCGCCGCAAGCCCTCGGTAGCGTTCGGGGTTCGCGAAGAAGCCCGAGGGATCCTCAATGCCCAGTTTTTCCAACTGGGCGGTAATCCGCGCGAAGGAGTCGGCGTCCTTCCGCAGCGCCTCGTAAAAGGTTATGCCGTTCGTCTCGGCGTCGAGCGTGATCTTGCGGATCACCTCATGGCCGTCGGAGATGCCCGACTCGGCGAGCAGGATGTACGCGGGTTCGGCGAGTACGCCTCCCTTCACCTTTCCGCCGGCGCCGCTAAGGTTGCGCGCCATTCCCTCGCGGTCGGCCTGCAGGCCAGACACGACGGATTTCATCCGCGCGACGGCCATGGAGAACCCGGCGAGATAATCCGCGACGAAACGCTGGCTCGCGGAGTTGGTCAGGTCGCGCTGGTGCTCGGAGATCTGGTCCATATAGAAGGTAATGACGCGGGGACAGAAGGCCTTCCAGAGACTCTTCACGTGCTCGCTGTTCCAGGGGTTGCGCTTTTGGGGCATAGTCGACGAGCCGACCTGGGTCGAGCTGAAGTACTCGAACACCTCGCCGACCTCGGAGCGCTGCAGGTTGCGGAGGTCGTCCGCGAGGTTCGCGATAATGCCGAAGGCGACGTTGAGTTCAAGAAGGAGCCTGAGAAGATATTCGGGCTCGACGAGCTGAGTGGAGTGCTCGGACGGCGTGAGGCCGAGATACGCGAGGTAACGCCTCTCGAGATCCTCGGGATCCTTTACGATCATGCTCGTCGCGTTGTACGCGCCGACGGCGCCGGCGAGCTTGCCGCACAGGCCCTTCGACCGTGCGTCGATCTCGAGGATCGACTTGCCGAGGCGGCTTACGTATTCGGCGACCGCGAAACCGAAGGTTATCGGGACCGCGTGCTGTCCGTGCGTTCGCCCGACCTCGGGCGTGGACGCCTCGCGGGCGGCGATCTCGCAGAGTTTCGTCTCGAGCTCGCGCAGTTCGGGAAGGATCACCTTCTGAACGCAGTCGCGAACCCTGACGGAAAGCGCGGTGTCGAGGATGTCGACGCTCGTCGCGCCGAGGTGCACGAGCGGCGCGACTTGCTCCGGTACCATCCGTTTGAGGACGTTCACGAGGGCGCGTATGTTATGTTTGGTCTTTTCTTCTTCGGCGTAGACGAGGGATGGGTCGATCGTGACGGCGACGGCGTCGAGTTTCCGTTCGATGGCGGAATCGAGCTCGCCCCTTACGGAGAGATGGGCCTTGACGAGCGCGATTTCGGCGCGCGCGCAGGAGACGACGGCCGCTTGCTCCGATATCTCGGCGGAAAGCCTTTCGTACACGGAAGACTCTGAAAGTGAATAGCGATGATCGATGGGGGAAATGTTAAGGAATATATTGCGTGTTTCCATAATCTATACTGCCAGAAACTTGTATTTTCTGTCAAGGGATGATAATTTAATTTCACATGAATTTATTGCACAAAATTCGCGAAACCTGCTATGCCGTGCTCCCGATCTGCGCGCTTGTGCTTATTCTCGGCACGACCATAGCGCCGCTCGGAACGACGACTCTCGTTCCCTTCTGCGTCGGATCGGTCATTCTGATACTCGGGCTTTCGATATTCCTTACCGGGGCGGACCTCGGTATCGTGCCCGCCGGCGCCTACATGGGCTCGAAGCTCACTCGCACGCGCAGCATGCCGCTCATCCTCGGGGCCGGGCTCGTCATCGGGTTCCTCATCACCGTCGCGGAGCCTGATCTCTTAGTCCTCGGCGACCAGGTCGAGTCCGTTACGGGCGTCATCAAGTCGCGACCGCTGGTACTCGCGGTCGCGCTCGGCGTCGGCTCGTTCGTCGCGCTCGCCCTCGCGCGCGTCCTTCTCCAGATCCCCTACCGCGTCGTGCTTATCGTCGGCTATTTACTGATATTCGCGCTCGCCTCGCGGATCGATAACGTCTTCGTCGCCATCGCGTTCGACTCGGGCGGCGCCACCACGGGCCCGATGACGGTCCCATTCATCATCGCGCTCGGCGTTGGTATCGCGTCCGTCCGCGGCGACAAAAACGCGCTCGAGGACAGCTTCGGGTTCACGGGTATCGCGTCGATCGGGCCGATCATCGCGGTGACGCTGCTCGGCTTCGCTATGTCCGGCGGCGGCGAACCCTCGGGCGTCGGCGCGGGCCTCGGCTCGGGCATCGACGCCGCGATCGCGCCCGGCGAAGGCGCGCAGTCTGCCGCGTCGATAGCGTCTATCGCGTCGCTGGCGCTCGCGTCCGTGGCGCAGGCCTTCGCGCATTTTCCCATGGAAGCGCGCGACGTCCTGATAGCGCTCGCCCCGCTCTACGGCATCATCCTTTGCTTTCAGTTTTTTCTCCTGCGTCTCCCTCCCCGCCTATTTAGGCGGATCACGCTCGGATTCGTGTACGCGGCCATCGGGCTTACGCTTTTCTTCATCGGTACCGACCTCGCGTTCGTTCCGGCGGGTACCAAACTCGGCAGCGTATTGGGCGCGCTCGAATACCGCTGGATACTGATACCGATCGGCTGCGTCCTCGGCGCAGTCGTCGTGTGCGCGGAGCCCGCCGTGTGGGTCCTCACCGAGCAGGTTGAGGAAGCGTCGGGAGGAAACATTCGAAAACCGGTCCTGCTCGCGACGCTCGCGATCGGGGTCGCGGTCTCCGTCGGGCTTTCGATGTGCCGCGTGATCTTCGGCTTCAGCGTCTGGTGGCTGCTCGTGCCGTTCTACGCGCTCGCTATAGCGCTGACCTTCGCGACGCCGAGGCTATTCACCGCCATCGCGTTCGACTCGGGCGGCGTAGCGTCCGGCCCGATGGCAAGCACGTTCATCCTTTCGCTTACGCTCGGCGCGTCCGTGGCGGCGGGTGGAAACCCGGCGACCGACGGATTCGGCGTGATCGCGATGGTCGCGGCGACTCCGCTCGTGGCCATTCAGATTCTCGGGATGCTGTTTCACCGCAGCGAGGCGCGCGTCGCCGAAGGATTGAGAAAATGAACTACGATTGGAAGATATTCACCGTCGTGCCGCATGGGCATGGCGAGAAGATAGCGCTGCGCACGCGCGCGGCGGGTGCGCGAGGGGGAACCGTTTTCGTCGGGCGAGGCGAGCTCGATTCGCGGATACTCCGCTTTCTCGCGCTCGCGGACATCGAGCGAGACGTTCTGCTGACGCTCGTGACCGACGATCAGCTCGAGGCCGTGCTCGCGTCGATAGTCGACGCGACGGCGTATAGAGGGAAAAAAGAGGGCATGGCGTTCGTCGTGCCGATGGGAGGTGATGCTTTGTCGGACACGGAACAGGAAATGATCTCGATAATAGTCAACAGGGGATACTCGGACGACATCATGAACGCGGCGCGAAAGGCCGGCGCGAAGGGCGGCACGATCCTAAACGCGCGGGGAACGGGCAAGCCTGACGACGAGAAATTCTTCGGTATAACGATCGTCCCGGAAAAGGAAGAGATCCTGATCCTCGCCGAGAGGAAAACCGCGAACTCGATCCGCGACGCGATCGAGAAACTCCCGTGCCTGACGACTCCGGGGATCGGCATCATGTTCTCGTCGCCGGTCTCGCGCGTAGTCCAACTCGGCAAAAAGGCCCAATAGGCCGTCGCGCGAACGGGCTCGTTCCAGTGAACGAGTTACTTCGCGCGTTCCGTGATCATCTTTAGAAGCTGATCGCGGCCGGTGTTCTTCGACGCGGACGTCACGGCGATCAGCTCGGGAGCGCGATTGAACATCGTCGCCCACTTTCTTGTCGCGTTATAGATATCGTTCTTGCTAAGCTTGTCGGCCTTCGTGCCGACGATGACCACCTCGACGTTGAGCCGCTCGAAATACTCGATCGATTCCTTTTCCACGTCGCCCGGATCGCGTCGCATATCCATAAGAAAGAAAATAGTTCGAAGCTGCGAACGCGAGGATGCGTATTCCGCGAGCATCCGATCAAACGCGCTATTCTCGTCTGCGGATCGCTGGGCGAAACCATAGCCGGGAAGGTCGACGAGCGTAACCTCTCCGCCATTCACGGCGAAGAAGTTGATAATGCGCGTCATCCCCGGCCGCGAACCGGTTTTGACGAGCGACTTCCTGTTCAGGAGCATATTGATA
>Ga0209373_10005409_pt1 | contig 10427 bp, 7 predicted proteins | sample Higcelweek5metaG_FD_187173 | JGI IMG/M metagenome (GOLD analysis project Ga0209373, IMG submission 187173) | Freshwater pond sediment microbial communities from the University of Edinburgh, under environmental carbon perturbations - High... | ecosystem: Environmental > Aquatic > Freshwater >...
CAGCCCCCGGCGCTATCGCCATGCACGACCAGACTTTTAAGGTTGACCTTCAGTTCATCGGCACGATTCCAAAGATCTTTTGTCGCTTCGTAACAATCCTCCACCGGAACCGGATACGGGTATTTGTAAGAGGTGCGGTACACCGGAAGAAAGACTTTGCACTTCATTTCGTTGGCAAAAAAACAGGCATTTTGAAACATCATCGGCGCTAAACCGCCGAAAAAACCGCCGCCATGGTAGTAGACAATACTGGGAGCATTCGGATCAATGTGATCGGGTTCGATGACATAGCAGAGCAATTTTGCGCCCTGGTAGCCATTCACTTCGATCTCGGTCTTCGTGGTCTGCAAAATCGGCTGAAATTTTCTCCCTTTACGATCATTGAGCCCGAAAAACAGCTTGATAAGCGGATTGGTGATGCGAATGTTTCCGATCCCGAGCTTGGGACCGCGGAGCTCTTTCCGATATTGATATTTCATCTTTTTTTCCTCCGATTAAAATCTGAAATGTTTTCGTTTCAACGCATTCTATTGTATCATGAATGCCAGCCAAAAGAGATGAACTGCCAAAATATTCGCTGCTTTTCGTAAAAAAAAGAACGATTTCAGCGATCGTTCTTTTTCAATCAGCGAAGCAAACAACTCAGGATCTGAACAGATTCGGGAAGGTTTTTTTATCCCACTTGAAACAGAAGAAATAAAGGATGACCACAATCAGTCCGACCACTATGTAAATGGACCAGATAAACGGATAATCGAATTTTTCAAGGAAAAAACCGATGACCAGCTGACTGATGATGGCGATGATGGTGCCGGTAATCGAGGAAACCGCGAAAATGCGTCCGCGATGGGATGCGGGGATTCGGCGCGTGATGTAGGGACTTCCGCCCAGGGCATTGATGACTTCGCCAATGGTATAAACCATCATGCCAAGATAGATGAAAACCAATCCGGAGGTAAAACCGAAAATCACAAGTCCGGCGACAAACAAGAATACCCCGATCAGCATTTTCGGAATTTCCCTTAGTTTCTTGGAAATGATCATCATGATCGGAGTGGCAACGATGACGACAAATCCGTTAAAACTGCACAAGGTGCCATAGATGACCGCCCCCTGACTACCATAGAGCGATTCCAGGTTCAGTGGCAACAGGAACCCGACCAGACCGTAAACCGCACCGGCAAGACTGCCGGCGAGCATCACAAGCAGAATGACTTTGCGGCTGGCAATGATACTAAAGGTGGTGTCTTTTTCACTCGAAACTTCATATTCGCTTCCCGGAGTGGAAAGTGGCAAATTGGAGGAATTTTTAACTGAATTTTTTTCGTGAACATAAAAGAAGATTAATACCGTAGAAACAAGCGTACACAAAGAGTTGATGATAAAAGCCAACCCGATGTAATTTTCAAATAAAAGTCCGCCTAAAGTCGGTCCGATCATAAATCCGAGATTGAAACCAAGGTAACTGAGTGAAAATGCTTTTTCGCGGTCCTGGGAGGTGGAAAAATCCGCAACCAGCGCACTGTAAGCCGGTCCTTCCATCTGCTGAAACAGTGAGCCGATGAAAATGATAACGAGTGTTGCAATTGAGAATGGCAACAGTCCGGCGATGATAAACAGGATTTCTGTGACGATGTCAAAGATGATGATAATCTTTTTTCGTCCGATCTTGTCCGTCAGTTTTCCACCGATAATACTGGCCGGCAAGGACAACAAGGTCGTGACAGCAAAAACGATGGCGATCAGACTCGGAGTAAAACCCAATTTCACTTTAAGCATCAGGGTAAGCATCGGATGCACAAACGCACCCATTGCGGTGACGACACGTCCGATAAATAAAATGTATATTTCTTTTTTGAGACCTTTATACTGCGAGAATAATTTCAAGGAGATCACTCATTTCTTTGCCCACTTTATTATACACGAAATGGTTTTTTTTCGAAAGAGAAAAAGTGTTGACAATTACATTTTTTTACCGGTATTTCTGGGTTCATCTATCAATCAATGTGTCGGCCAAGCATACAGAACCGCGAGCAAAAGCGAATAACCGGTCGCAACAAAGTAGAACCATGCCTTCTTCTGCCGAATCAAAATCAGAACGACGACCGCACTGACGACAAAGAGGCTGATCAAGACAAGATCGATTCGGAGGTAGTTGCGCAAAATCAAAGTGATCAGCACAGTCGATAAGGGTCCCACGAGCAGGGTCGCTTTCACAAGTTCGGGGGTTTTGAATTTTAGAAAGAAAAAATACAGCAGACACAGCAACAAGGTGGAAAGGATACGGATCGTATCTTGGGGGAGCGCAGTCGGATTTTCTGCATAAAAGAGCGCTTCAACAGCCAGTGTGATTCCAAGGTACACTAGCCACGAAATCGCCACCAGCAAAATTCCTCCCGTCAAAATCACAAGGATCGGCAGTAAAATGCTATGCCATGTTTTTTTCATATTTTTCCTCCATAGATCTGTTTGATTTGTCATCGAGTGGTGTGAAATGAAACTAGATAATGCAAATTATGACAAGAAACTAGACTGCTCTTTTTAGGCAAGTTGGTGGGAAAATGGGTTATCAATATGATAGAATGAAGAAAATGAATCACATCAAAGGAAGCATCTCATCATTTCAATCATGCAATCGATTCCAAAGGAGGAAAAATGGAAAAGTCCGTAAAAAGAGTGGTTCTAGGTTCACAAGCCATCGACGGCGCCGGGGTCAAACTGACGCGTGTACTCAGTCTTCGCACTGTTCTGGATTTTGATCCCTTTTTAATGCTGGATTCATTCGACAGTCTCAATCCAAAAGATTATGTTTTAGGTTTTCCCCTGCATCCGCATCGCGGCATTGAAACCATCACGTATCTCATCTCCGGGAAAATCGAGCATCAGGACAGTCTCGGAAATCAGGGCACGATTCAAGACGGCGGCACTCAGTGGATGACAGCGGGTTCCGGCATTCTTCATCAGGAAATGCCAAAACCGTGTCCGCGGATGCTGGGTGTGCAGTTGTGGCTGAATCTCCCGGCAGCGGAAAAAATGACAACCCCAAAATATTTTGACATTCCGGAGAATCTGGTTGAAATTGTGAACGAAAAGGGAGCGACCCTCCGCGTGATCTCCGGAAAATACAAAGATGTCTCCGGTGTAACTCCGCATCATATCCCGGCCACGATTTTCGATGTTCATCTCCAAAAAGGGAGTTCACTCACGCTTCCGACCCTCGCGGACGAAACCGTTTTTGTGTTTTTGATTCAAGGGGGCCTGAGGATCGCCAATACGATTTACCAAGAAAAATCGGCGGTTTTGTTTGGCAAGGGGGATTTCATTCAACTTTCCGCCCTGCCGGAACAGGAGTCCCGTCTGCTTTTTATCGAAGCCAAACCGCTTCATGAAAGCGTCGCCTGGGGCGGACCGATCGTCATGAATACGCAGGAAGAACTGAGAACCGCCTTTGCGGAACTGAATCAGGGAACCTTCATCAAGAATCGTTGATCTTCCTACTTAACTCGATAGCCACGTTAAAAAAACGTGGTTTTATTTTTTATAGGGTACTCCGGTCAAATCGAGTTCAAAACGGCAGAATTCATCGCCTAAAAGGACGCTGTTGAGAACCTTTGCTTTCAAAGGGTGGCCTAAAACGGATTCAAACTCGAATTTGGAGAAGCCGGCGCTGCACAAACACCAATCCGGATCGATATTCGGATCATTTCGCAGGATCGCTTCGCGTACGAACGGACAGTGACATGCGAAATAACGCCGTTTTCGGGGATCCGTTTCGAGAAGCATCTCTTTCCCGTTATAGGGGATTTTTGTAGTGTAGAGTTTGCCGTCTTGCAGGACTGCCGATTGCATTTCCGGATTGTTTCGCACCAGATCCACTACCCCTTGCGTGATTTCCTGTTCAAACCAAACCTGTTTTTCATCACAGTGTTTTTGCAGAACGGCAACCTGTCGGTCATGAAGATCGTGTAAATAGGCGGAAAGCGTCGGGGAATCCTCATACTTCTTTTGTTCCAGCGCAAATGTATGGCTGGGCAGCTGGTGATTGTTTCCGGCCATGACCCGTTCCAGCCGGTCGGCCGGACAAAGACTTTTCATTTGTTTGATGAAGCGGGCAGTGAAAACCGGGTACGCCCCAGGCGCCGTTCCCATGATCGGAATCGCCATGCCATCCATCACTTTCTCGCAGGCAGTTTTTCCGAGCTCTTCTTCCGCGCGGCTTAGAATGGATTCAATGACTCCTTCCGCACCAGTGTATTTCGTCAGATGAATATACAGATTTGTTTGTCCCGTCAAATAAAAATACCGCATCATCGCCACGAAAACCGCACGGGTATTTTTTTGTTCACGCACGAGAATTTGCACAAAATCGTCCAGAGCTGCTTCATCCGCTTCTTCGAGTTTGGATCCGTTACCCTGAATAAAATGTTCAAATTCCTCCATCACGGAAAGCGCGAGAATCAGATCGGACTCCGGCAGTTTTCGACCATCATAATAGGTTTTTAAACGTTCTCTGTTCAACTTGATCATCCCTCCATGCGCGATCGTTTTGACATAGGATTGTTATTACAAAATAGGTTTGATTGTAAATACCGTATCATATTTGGAATAGAATGACAAGATTGCCTCCATTCTTTCCAGGCTGCTTTTTTACTTTTATGCGTTCTTTTTAGTCAAAAACCCCTTTTTACGAATTGCTATGCAAACGCAAAAAAACGATCTGCGGTTTTGACTCCGAAGATCGTTTTTTGTCTACTAGATTGTTTTTAGGAACTCGCGGAAAGTGTAGGACATGTCTTTTTCCGCTCTTTTCTTCACTTCATCAAACGGCAATCCCAGGTAATTCGTGATCACGATCGCATCAATACCTTCTCGTAAGAACGCTTCTTTTTCTCCCTGCATGCAACCGACAACTGCAAACACCTTGGCTTTTTCTCGTTTTGCCCGACGCGCAACGCCAATTACAACTTTTCCGCGCAGAGACTGCGTATCCAACCGGCCTTCACCGGTGACAATGTAGTCTACCCCTTGAATCAGTTTGTTGAACTGCGTGACATCTAAGACGGTTTCGATCCCCATTTGGATTCGCGAACCGAGAAAGACTTTCATCCCAAAGCCCATCCCGCCGGCCGCACCGGCGCCTTTGAAATCCCATTCCTGAAAACCAAGCCACTTTTCTGCGGCGTTGGCAAGATCCGTGAGTTGATGATCGAGAAAATCCACCATATCCGGATTGGCCCCTTTTTGCGGAGAAAACACAAAAGCGGCTCCTTCTTTTCCATATAACGGGTTGTCGATGTCACACATCGAAATAATTTCAATTTGGTTCAACCGTTCATCCCGGCTCGAAAGATCGATTTTCGCGATTTTCGATAAAGTCCCCCCCACCGGAACAAACAGTTTGTTGTTTTGATCATAGAAACGCACTCCGAGAGCACTGGCACATCCGGTTCCCCCGTCGTTGGTGCAACTCCCGCCCAGACCGAGAATGATTTTTTGAACTCCGCGGTCCAAAGCCGACTTCATTAATTCACCGACGCCAAAAGTAGTGGTTTTTGACGGATTCTTGCATTCTTCTACTAAAGGTAGACCGGCACAGGCGGCCATTTCGATTACAGCGGTTTTGCCGTTTTCGATCAAGCCGTAAAAGGCGGTCATTTTTTCAAAGAATGGCCCAGTTACCGTGGCAAAAACTTTTTCTCCGCCCAACGCTTCTAAAAACGCATCGACGCTTCCCTCACCACCATCCGCAACCGGAATTTTCGTGATCTGAGAATCGGGATACTGAAGAAGGATTTCCTTTTCAAGGATATCACAGACCTGGCGGCTGGATAAAGTGCCTTTAAATGAATCCGGAATCAAAACAAACTTTTTCATAAATGGTGCTCCTTCTGTAAATGAAGGGATTCCCAAATAAATGGCAATCCCTTTTTTCATTTACTTAGATAAAGAGAAGGCTGAGAATCAAAATGCCGATGATCGAGCCAATACCTTCGACTAAGGTTCCAAGTGTCTGTGTCTTGTAACCTTGATCCGGAGTCATTCCGCCCATATTGGTGATAACCCAGAAGTAACTATCGTTAGCATGAGAAACCGTCATAGCGCCGGCACCGATAGCCATAACGACCAAAGCAGCAGCGACCGGAGTGGTGAATCCAAGAGCAGTCATAACCGAGTTCGGATCGGAGAACAAGCCCATCATGGCAGCAGTCGTGGTGATGGCAACAGTCGATGAACCTTGAGCGATCTTCAGAAGAGCAGCGATGATGAAGGGGAACAGAATGCCGAGCACTTTGAATGCATCTGCATTGGAGGTAACGAAGGTTACAACACCTGCGGTGGAAATGACTTTTCCCAAGACTCCGCCGGCAGCGGTGATGAAGAGGATCGGTCCGACTATTTTAAGGTTTTCTTCCGTCATCGGACGGAAATCTTTCATCTTTCCGGTAACGATTAATAAGATGATACCAAATACAACACCGAGAGCCAAAGCGATGATCGGGGATCCGATGAATGACCAGAAAGGCAGCGTTGCCCATTTTCCAACAGCGGCGATCGTTCCCATTGCCATGGCAAGAACCGGGACGAAAATCGGGGCGAAGGACAGCCAAGCGTTCGGTAATTTTCCAAACTGACTCTTCAAAGCATCAAAAGCTTCTTTCGGAGCATTCATGTTGACCTCTTCGTCTTCAGCATCTTCCGGAGTTTTGGTTTTCTTTCCGATGTAGAGAGCAAAGAAATAAGACGGGATCAGAGCAAATACAGAAACAAGAGCGCCCATTCCCATGACTAACAGTAGGTTTTCTGCCAATCCAACAGAAGCGGCGGCAGCGATTGGGCCTGGTGTCGGGGGAATGAAAACGTGGGATGCATACAGACCAAGCGACAAAGCAACGGTCATGGCGACGGATGAGTGTTTCGTCATTTTTCTGAGTGATTTACGAATGGGGTTCAGAATGACGAATCCGCTGTCGCAGAATACGGGGATGGAAACGATCCAGCCCATGATTAACATCGCGAGTTCCGGATGTTTCTTGCCAACAAGTTTCACAACGACATCTGCGATTTTGACAGCAGCACCGGTTTTTTCCACGATAAAGCCAATAAGGGCTCCGAAGATAATAACCAAGCCGATACTCTTCATCGTTCCGCCAAATCCTTCGTTGATGACTCCTGCGACATCTTTAATCGGCAGAGTGAGCAACGCTAGAATGATGGAAACCAGCATCATTGCCAAGAATGGATGCACTTTCAATTTCGAGATCATCACGATCATGACAATGATCGCAACAATCAGACCAACTAACAACCAAATCCCGGTTAACATTTAATTTCCTCCTTGTATGTTTCGGGTATTTTATCAAACAACAATATTATAACGATTCAAAAAGCGTTTTCATATATCACGCAAAACAAAAAACACCCATTTTTTTGGGTGTCTGTAACATTTGTTATTCTTTTTCCATTTCCGCTTTCAGGGAATCAAAAATCTTGATTGCGAGACTGAAAAGATACGCGGAGCTAATTTTTCGCGGGTCATAACCGGTAACTTGAGCAATCTTGTTAAGGCGGTACTGAAGCGTATTTTTGTGGATAAAGAGCGTCTCGCTCGCTTCCTGGATGGAACCGTCAAACTCATACAAATTCCGCACGATATTGATATAATCAGTAACATCTTCATCATCGGACTGATGAAAAAATTCACTCAGATACTCCTGTTTGTTTTTCATACTCATCATACTGATGGAGATATCGAGATTAATCATCGTGTAGATATTGATCGTTTCTGCCGACTTCTGGCTCACAACCATGGCGCTGTTGGCGTTTCGAAAAGAAGTCTTGATTGGTTTTTCTTCGCTGTTATCAATGCCAATATAGATTTTGCATTGATAATGCTGCATGACCGCATCGCGAATTAATCCGGCAATTGCGAGAATTTCGTCATCGCCCATCAAATTCAGAATACAGATGAATAAGGTAGATGTTCGAAAGAAATTCGCATTTTCAATGGATCGCATGATTTCACGCACCCGGTGGCTGATATCTGTCTGCATCAGATCGCTGATCGGCTGATCCTGCAGATCGCGAACAGAAAATACCAGAACCCGTTTGAAACTCTTGGTATCAATGGAAAGCATTTGCGAACGCAATTTGAATTCCTGCGGGTAGTTGACATCGAGCCGGCCGAAAACCCAGTCTTCCAAAAAACGGTCTTTGGCTTTTTGTTCGATCACCCGCTGCTCGCGGGCATACGTATCCAAAAGCAATACTTCGGTCATTTTCTTAATAATCTGACCATATTTCCGCACTTCATCAATTTTTCCGGTCAAACCGATGACGCCGATGATTTCGTTGTTGAACTCAATTGGCAGGTTAATACCGTTTTTGGCTCCGGCATACTCGTCATCCGATTGGATGATCAGCTCATCCAAATGTTCCTGAATGATGCGGACTGCTCCGCCGTGAATGGTTCCCACGCGAACCGGGTCCGTACTCGAAATGATCAAACCGTTCATATCCATGATATTGATGTTCTGCTCCATAACCTTTGACAGTTGATGGACGATTTGTTCGGCGACGTTACTGGATAATAGCATAGGAATCTCCAATCTTAAAAAAAGGAAAAGTCTCGCATTCACGAGTTTTACTTTTTTAATTATATCATCTTTTTTCATAACTGGAACGTAAGAACAGCGATGATTCCATAAAAAAGAGTTGCCATCTGGACGGAATGGCAACTCTTTTGAAACCATCAGCCGCGCCGGGACGCCCGCGCAAGATACTCCGTATGGAGAAGTTCGTGAGATTGATGGGACAGGGGGTGCCCAAGATAGTCCTCATAGATCTGGGTGATTGAGGGATTTTCATGCGATTTTCGCATCGGCATAGCCGAGTCAACCGCATAAATCGCATCCAGACGTTCTCCACGAATTTTTGATATCGTCCCGTAGGGCTGACCACCACCACCGATGCATCCGCCCGGACAGCACATGATCTCGATGAACGCATAGGGAGATTCATGCCGGCGAATTTGCTCGGCGAGGATTTTTGCGTTGGATAAGGTATGAGCAACGGCAACCAAAACATCGGTACCGCCTAAACTAAGGGTTGCTTCTTTGATTCCCTGCATTCCGCGCACTTCTGTGAAATCGATGGAAGGCGGCACGGATTTGTTAACGACTTCGTAAACCGTTCGCAAAGCCGCTTCCATCACCCCGCCGGAAGCGCCGAACAAAGCGGCCGCACCGGTCGTTAGGCCGAACGGCTGGTCGAATTCACGTTCTTCCAAGGCTTCGAAATCGACCCCCATCTGCCGGAGCATTTTTCCGAGTTCCCGTGTGGTGAGAACCACATCGACATCCGGTCTGTGATCGACAGACTGCATTTCCGGACGTTTGGCTTCATATTTTTTTGCCGTACACGGCATGATCGAAACCACGAAAATGGACGCTGGGTCGATCTTTTCCTCCTGAGCATAATAAGTCTTCGCCAATGCACCAAACATCTGCTGGGGCGATTTGCAGGTGGAAAGATGCGGTAATATCTCGGGGTAATACGTTTCCGCCAAATTGATCCATCCCGGGCAGCAGGATGTGACCATGGGCAGAACCCCGTGTTCGGTGATGCGATGAATCAGTTCGTTGCCTTCCTCCAGAATCGTCAGATCCGCCGTAAAATTCGTATCGAACACTTTTGCGAATCCGAGCAGTTTGAGAGCGGAAACCAGTTTACCGGTCACGATCGTGCCCGGTTTTTGATGCAGTTCTTCGCCCAGTGAAACGCGGATGGCGGGAGCCACCTGCACAATCACCTGCTTAAGCGGATCATGAAGGGCGCTCCAAACCAGACTTGTTTCATCTTTTTCAATGATGGCGCCGACCGGGCAGACGCTCGAGCATTGTCCGCAGAACGTGCAGTACTCATCCGACAGGTATTTTCCATAGGGTGGCGAAATAAGAATGTTGTGTCCGCGGTTCAGGGCTTCAAGCACATTGACGCCCTGCACGTTGCGGCAGACATCAACGCAGCGTCCGCATTTGATGCAGCGGTTGGGATTGCGGACCAGCGCCGGATTATGATCATCGATCGGTTTCACTTCCAGCACGCGCGGAAAACGGTTCTCGTTGATTCCGAGCACGTTGGCGAGCTTCTGCAGTTCACAGTTCATATTCTTGGCACAGGCCGTGCAGTCGGCATCATGATTGGCCAAAAGCAATTCGGTGATGGTCTTGCGGGCATTGAGCACGCGCGGGGAATGTGTCTTGACCTGCATTCCTTCTTTTACCGGGGTCGAGCAGGCGGTGACGAGTCCTTTTTGTCCGGCAATTTCCACCGAACAGATGCGGCAATCCGATTTGATCCGCAGATCCGGATAGAAACAAAGCGTCGGGATGGCAATGTTATAGTGTTTGGCGGATTCCAGAATCGTG
>Ga0209373_10005410_pt1 | contig 10424 bp, 6 predicted proteins | sample Higcelweek5metaG_FD_187173 | JGI IMG/M metagenome (GOLD analysis project Ga0209373, IMG submission 187173) | Freshwater pond sediment microbial communities from the University of Edinburgh, under environmental carbon perturbations - High... | ecosystem: Environmental > Aquatic > Freshwater >...
GCATGTGCCCTTCTGCCGGACCATGTGCTGGTATTGCGGTTGCCATACCAGCGTCGTCCGCCATGAAGATCCCGTCTGGGCCTATCTGGCGGCAATGACGACGGAAATGCGCACCGTGGCCGCCCTGCTGCCGCAGGGCGAACAGGGCGGGCCTGCCGTGCGGCATGTGCATTTCGGCGGCGGCACCCCGACGCTGATGCCAGCCGACGCCATGCGGTCGCTGATGGCGGAAATGCGCACGCGCTTCAATATCGCGCCCGATGCCGAACTGGCGGTGGAGATCGACCCGCGGACCTTGCTGCCGGAGATGATCCAGGCGCTGGGCGATACCGGCTTCACCCGCGCGTCGCTGGGGGTGCAGAGCTTTGACCCGGCGGTGCAGGCGGCCATCAACCGCATCCAGCCGCCGGGGCTGACCCGTGCGGCGGTGCAGGGGCTGCGGGGTGCCGGCATCCAGGCCATCAATCTGGACCTGATCTATGGTCTGCCGCGCCAGACGGTGGCGAGCTGTGTTGATACGGTGCGCCAGGCGGTGGCGCTGTCGCCCGACCGGCTGTCCATCTTCGGCTATGCCCATATGCCCGGTTTCAAGGCGCATCAGGCCCGCATCAACGAAGCGGACCTGCCCGATGCGGAAGCCCGCATGGCGCAGAATCTGGCCATTGAGCAGACCTTGCTGGACGAAGGCTATGTCCGGATCGGCATGGACCATTTCGCCAAGCCGGATGACCCCATCGCGCTTGCCGCAGCCAATGGCACGTTGCGGCGCAATTTCCAGGGCTATACCACCGATGCGGCGGATGCGTTGCTGGGCTTTGGTGCGTCTGCCATCGGGCGGCTGCCGCAGGGCTATGTCGCCAATGTGCTGCCGGTGCCGGCCTATATGAAATCGGTGGAGGATACTGGGCTCGCCGTGGCGCGCGGATATCGCATGTCCCTGGATGACCGGATGCGGGCGGCACTGATTGAACGGTTGATGTGCCATTTCAGCGTCGATCTGGCCGAACTGGCGGTTGAACACGGGCTGCACCCGGACAGCATCATGCCGGAAGGGCCGGCTTTGTCCGCCCTGCTGGCCGATGGGGTGGCGGAACTGCATGGCCATCGGATCAGCGTGCCGGAAAGCGCCCGCCCGCTGGTGCGCAGCGTGGCCGCTCTGTTCGACGCCCATCTGGACCCGGAGGGCGGGCGCCACAGCAAGGCGATTTGATAAAGAGGGTAAGGCAGAAGGATTCTGGGCACACCTCCATAAAATTCCTTCTTTTCCATATACCTAACCGTCATTCCCGCGAAGGCGGGAATCCATACGACAACGCAGATTTTGGATTCCCGCCTTCGCGGGAATGACGGTGGTGAAATGATGAGGCGTCGTGAAAGCACGACTTTCTGGGGGGTATTTACGGCTGCACGATCCAGATCAGGCCCAGGGCCAGCCCCACCAGGGCCAGCAATGACAGGGATGCTGCGGCCAGCACCCGGCCACCGCCCTTGGCCAGACCCCGCAGGTTGATGGAAAGCCCCAGCGCCGCCATGGCCCACAGGGTCAGCCCATGGGCGGTTTCGCCCAACGGCACTGCCAGCGTCTCCGGCACCAGACCGGCGGCACGCAGCCCGGCCAGGGCGGCGAAGCCGATGATGAACCAGGGCAGCAGGGGCGGGCGGCCCTGGCTGGGCAGGTTGTGGTGGCGGTGCAGCAGTGTCAGGCCCAGGCTCACCGGTCCCAGCATCACCACCCGCGCCAGCTTCACCAAGGTGGCCATATGCAGGCTGAGCGCGCCGGTCAGCGCCGTGGCGGCGGCCACCTGCGGCACGGCATAGACGGTCAGCCCCGCCAGCACGCCATAACGCAGTTCCCCCATTCCCGGCAGAAACAGGGCCAGCGGCAGCAGCAAGACCGCCCCGATGCCCAGCAGGGCGGTGAAGGTCAATGCCGTCGCCACCTCCTGTTCAGAGGCGGCAACCACGGGGGCGGCAGCAGCGATGGCGCTGTTGCCGCAGATGGAATTGCCGCAGGCCACCAGCAGGGCCAGCCGGTGCCCCAGCCCGCACCCCCGCCCGATGCCGTAACCGATCAGCAGCGACAGCCCCACCAGCAGGGCGATCCCTGCCAGCAGCAGCGGCCCGGCGGCCAGCATGGCGCGGCTGTCCAGCGTGGCACCCAGCAGCAGCACCGCCAGTTCCAGGGGCCGTTTCGCCGCCATGTGGATACCGGCTTCCAGCCCCCCCATCTGCGGCCTCACGCTGCGGATGCCGGCCCCGATCAGGATGGCCAGGATCAGCGCATCCAGCGGCAACCAATGATGCAGGCCCAGGGCTGCCAGCGCCACGGCGGCAGCAGCGGCCATGCCGGGCAGGCTGGGCAAGGGCAGGGGGCGGGCGGATAGGGTCAGCATGGCACAGGACCGGGGCTCGTTTTGCTGTCTCCACCCTGCGCCCCTGCTTTTAAGCAATCCAACGAATGATATTTCTTGATATGATCGATAAAATCGAATGATTGGCCGATCCATGACTCTGGAACAATTGCGCATCTTCCTGGCAGTGGCGGAACGGGAGCATGTGACCCGTGCGGCTGAGGTGTTGAACCTCACCCAATCCGCCGTCAGTGCCGCCATCCGCGCGCTGGAGGAACGGCACGGCGTCACCTTGTTGCACCGGGTGGGGCGGCGGGTGGAACTGACCCCGGCAGGCCGCGCCTTCCAGGGGGAGGCGGCGGGCGTGCTGGCGCGGGTGCAGGCCGCCGAACAGGTGCTGGCCGATCTGGCCGGTTTGAAAAGCGGCAGCCTGTCCATCGGGGCAAGCCAGACGGTGGCCTCTTATTGGCTGCCCCGATATCTGGTGCGGTTCCGCCAGCTTTATCCCGGCGTGGCGCCGCATCTGGCCGTGGGCAATACCGATGCGGTGGCCCATTGGGTGCTGGAGGGCAAGGCCGAACTGGGCGTGGTGGAAGGGGCGGTGGATGATGCCGCCTTGCAGGTGACCCCGGTGGCGGATGACCGGCTGACCATCGTGGTGGCCCCTGGTCACCCCTGGGTCGGGCCGCATGTGGCGGGCATCGCGTTCGACCCCGCCAGCACCGCCTGGGTGATGCGCGAACCCGGTTCCGGCACCCGTGCCGCCTTTACCGTCGCCTTGCCCCGGCTGGGGTTGACGATGGAACGGCTGACGGTGGCGCTGGAACTGCCATCGAACGAGGCGGTCTGTGCGGCGGTGCAGGCCGGTGCCGGTGCGGCGGCCCTGTCGGTGCATGTGGTGGCGCCGCTGATCGCCGCCGGACGGCTGGCCGCCGTCGGCCCCAGCCTGCCGGCCCGGCGTTTCAGCCTGATCCAGCATCGGGAACGGTATCGCACCCGTGCGGTGCAGGCGTTCAGCGACCTGCTGCAGGCCGCATAGCGGGTGGACAGGGGCGGGAGTGCTGGGCATTGTGCGGGCCGGAAACAATGTCACCGAAGTGTCATAAAATGCGATCCATCACCCTGTTGACCCTGGCGAGTGCTTCTGTGGCGCTCTCCGCCTGTTCCATCCATGTGAATGACCGCCCGCGCGATCTGGCCCCGCCGCCGCCTGTGGCCCAGGCGGCCCCCGGCCCGCTGGATGATCCGCGCCTGATCGCCACCTTGTTCATGCAGCGGTCGGAAGAATTCAAGCGCCTGTCCGAACAATCCTATGCCCTGGCGAAGATCAAGCTGCCAGCGGCCCTGTCCGCGCCCGGTTCTGCGGCCCTGGAACAGGCCGATGGCGGGGCCGGCAAGCCGCCAGCCGCCATTTTCGATGTGGATGAGACGGTGCTGGACAACAGCCCCCACATGGCCCGCGCCATCCTGAAGGGCGAGCGTGATTTCAACCTGGCCAGCTGGGACCAGTGGGTCGGTGAACGCCGCGCCACGCCGATGCCGGGTGCCGTGGATTTCGTGGCCGAACTGCGCCGCAACAAGGTGCGGGTCGTCTTTATCACCAACCGGGAATGCCAGCCGCGCCCGACGGCCCCCGGTGACGCCTGCCCGCAACATGCCGACACGCTGGCCAATCTGAAAACGGCTGGTTTTGGCGATGTGGCACCGGCTGACCTGATGTTGAAGGGCCAGAATGGCTGGCCCAGCGACAAGGCCAGCCGCCGCCAGGAAGTGGCGAAGACCAACCGGATCGTCATGTCCTTTGGCGATCAGTTGAGCGATATGCTGACCGTCACCCGCCAGCAGGGCCCCGATGAACGGGCCGCCATCGCCGCCCGTTATAAATCCCTGTGGGAAACCCGCTGGATCGTCATTCCCAACCCCACCTATGGCGCCTGGTATGACAGCATCAAGGAACCGGTGACCAACGCGCTGCGGGTGGAGTGACGGGGGCGGGGACTTTACCGGAATTGTCTATGTAGTGCTGGCCGCGCCATTGTTTCTGTGAGCCAATGGCGTTGCGCCCGTTTCCATTTTTGGCTAATTTATATGACAAATTATAAATCAGACAAAATGGAGGAAACATGCATCGGCGGCACTTCCTGATGGGCACGGGGGCGGCTGTCGCCGCGGCACCATTATCCGGTCTGCTGGGGCAACTGGCTGGCACGGGCAGCGCCTTGGCCAGCAGCCCGAAGGTGCCGATGGCCGTGGCCCGGGGGCCCCGGCAAATCCTCTCGCTCAATCGCGGCTGGCGTTTCCATGAAGGCGATATTCCGTTCCCCGAACTGCTGAACCACGAAGAAACCTATGAGAATGCCAAGGCCGGCATCTCTTTCGGGGCGGCGTCACCGGCCTATGATGATACCGGCTGGGCACCGGTGGAACTGCCGCACGATTTTGTCAGCTTCCAGCGGCACAGCGAAAAGGCCAATGTCTCCCAGGGCTACCGCCCGCGCGGCTATGCCTGGTACCGCACCACCCTGCGCTTTGATGAGAGCGACCGGGGCCGGCATATTGAACTGCAACTGGATGGCATTTCCACCTATGCCACCATCTGGTTCAACGGCACCCTGGTGCGCCGCAGCTGGAGCGGTTATAGCGCCGTCAATATCGATCTGACCCCCTTCATCACCTATGGCAATGCCGGCAATTCGCTGGTGGTGCGGGTGGATGCCCAGTCGATGGAAGGCTGGTGGTATGAGGGCGGCGGGATTTACCGCAATGTCCGCATCGTCAAACGGGCACCGATGCATATCGCCACTGATGGTGTTTCTGCCCACCCGGTGAAGCGGGGCGATGGCTGGACGATCCCGCTCACAGTGCAGGTCAATTCCAGCGCCAAGCGCACCATGCTGGTGCGATTGACGGCAGAGCTGACCGGGCCGGACGGCAAAATCCTGACGCGGGGCGAGGCGACAGGCAGCGTCAGCGATTTTGACAGCATCACCCTGTCCGCCCCCATGCAGATCGCCAATCCGCAGCTTTGGAGCCTGGAGACGCCAACGCTTTACAAGGTCACCACCCGGCTGTGGGAGAATGGCGCGCTGACCGATGAGCTGGAGACGGAAATCGGCTTCCGCACCCAACGCTTTGATGCCGAGAAGGGCTTTTTCCTCAATGACAGGCCGGTGAAGCTGAAAGGTGTCTGCATCCATCAGGACCATGCCGGGGTGGGTACGGCCATTCCCGATGGCTTGCTGGAATTCCGGCTGCGGCGGTTGAAGGAACTGGGCTGCAACGCCATCCGCTGTTCGCACAATGCGCAAGACCCGGCCTTTTACCGGTTGTGTGACCGGCTGGGCCTGTTGGTGATGGATGAAAACCGCTGTTTCAATCCCTCACCCGACCAGATGGCGCAGTTGGAATGGCTGGTGCGGGCCCACCGCAACCATCCCAGCATCATCCTCTGGTCGGTGTTCAATGAAGAACCGATGCAGGGGACGGAGGCGGGCTATGAAATGGTGCTGCGCATGGCCGATGTCGTGCGTGAACTGGACCCGACGCGCCCGGTGACGGCGGCCATGAATGGCGGCCTGTTTACCCAGACCAATGTCTCCCAGGCGGTGGATGTGGTGGGCTTCAATTATCAGCCCAAGGATTATGACGCCTTCCACAAGGCCAATCCAGCCAAGCCGATGCTATCGTCGGAGGATACGTCGGCCTTTTCCACGCGCGGCGAATTCGTCACCGACAAGGAACGCCACATCGCCAGTTCCTATGATGATGAGGCGGCCCCCTGGGGCGCCACCCATCGCAAGGCGTGGAAGGAAATCGCCACCCGCGATTTCGTCGCTGGCGGCTTTGTCTGGACCGGGTTCGATTATCATGGGGAACCGACGCCGCACACCTGGCCTTCCAACAGTTCCTTCTTCGGCATCATGGATCTGTGCGGGTTTGAGAAGACGGCCTTCCATATTCATCAGGCGCAATGGGTGGATGACCGCCCGGTGCTGGCCATTGCCCCGCATTGGAACTGGCCGGGTAAGGAGGGCCAGCCCATCCGCGTGATGGTGATGACCAATCTGGAGGAGGTGGAACTGCGCCTGAATGGCAAGAGCCTGGGCCGCCAGAAGGGCGACCGGCTGGAGATGAACGGGTTCCTGGTGCCCTATCAGCCGGGCAGGCTGGAGGCGCTGGGGTTTACCGCCGGGATGCCGGTGGCGCGGGCCATAGTGGAAACCACCGGCCCGGCCAAGGCGCTGCGGCTGGTGGCCGACCGCCCGCAATTGGCCGGTGATGGCATCGATGCCCAGCCCATCCGCGTGGAGGTGGTGGATGGGCAAGGCCGCGTGGTGCCCGACGCCAAACCGATGATCCGCTTTACCATCGAAGGGGGGCGGATCATCGGCCTGGGCAATGGCGACCCCAATTCCCTGGAGCCGGAAAAGGGCGACCGCCGTTCCGCCTTCAACGGGCTGGCGCAGGTGATTGTGCAGAGCCATCCGGGCACATCCGGCACGCTGCGCCTGTCTGCCGAGGCGGATGGGTTGAAACCGGCCAAGTCGACCATCGCGATCAAACCCGATCTGGGCCCGGCCTATCAGCCGGTGTTTGAGCGCAATATCTTCACGCTGGGTCGCTGGCGCGTTTCGCCCTGGTCGGCCACGCCCTTGGACCCGACGGCGGGGCTGGCCGACAATGACATGAATTCCTGGTCGCCCTACCGCAGCGGCAGCCTGCTGCCGGCACCGGACCGGGCGGTTTATGTCATGTGCGCCATCACCATTGAACCCTATGCCGGCATCCAGAGGGCGGGCGGCACGCTGGTATTCGACAAGGTGACGGGGGCGGTGGAGGTGTTCGCCAATGGCCGCCGGATCGGCGCGCGGACAGAGGCGGCGGCAGCCCCCCTGTCACTGGACCTGCCGCCGGCCACGGGCAAGCAGAAGATCGCCGTGCTGTTCCGGGTGCAGCCGGGCCAGCAATATGGCCTGGAAGGGGCGGTGCGGATTTTGTAAAATCCGGAGTCACAAAGAAAAAAGGCGCCGCCCGGTGGGGTGGCGCCTTTTTTACTGCCTATGCTTGCCCCATCATGACCCGTTCGCCTGTGCAGCAGCAGTCGGCACGGCCTTGCCCCGACCGGACAGGATGAACGTTGCCTTCTTGCCGAACACCACCCGGTTGATGGTGAGCGAGAAGCCGACCGTCAGCCAGAGCGTGATGAACATCATGTGGATATAGTGCAGCGGCACCCAGACGAAGCTGAAATAGGCGTAAAGGCAGACACCAAAAATAACGGCGAGGATGGCGGCACGGGCATCCACATTGCGGAACAGCAGGCCGACGATGAAGGCCGACAGGATCGGCATCGACAACAGGCCATTCAACTGCTGCACCAGATTGATGATGCTCTGCGCGTCAGTATAGACCGGCACCAGGGCCACGGCGATCAGCACAAAGATCACGCTGGCAATCCCGCTCAGGATGGGCACGCTGGCCGGGCGGGGATTGATGTATTTTTCATGCAGGTCGCAGACATAAAGCGCGGCCGTGCTGTTCAGCACAGAGGCGAAATGCGCCAGCATCGCCGTCACCAGCGCAGCGGCGAAGATACCGGTCAGATATTCCGGCAGCAACGCCCCGGCGATCTGCCCATAGGCATGGTCATCGATATCGCCATAGAGCTTGTAGGAGACGATACCGGGGATCACCACCATGGGCGGGATGATTGCCAGCCGCACGGCGGCGGCGGCCAATACGCCCTTCTGTGCTTCGCGCAGGGTGGGGGCGGCCATGGCACGCTGGGTGATGGTCTGGTTGGTGGACCAATAGAAAATCTGGATGAACACCATGCCGGTCAGCAGCGTATGCCACGGAATCGGGCTGTCATTGCCACCGATCATCGTCAGACGCTCCGGCGGAATGCCGGAGAAATCCCAGCCGATGGCGGCCAGCGCCAGGAACACCACCAGTGTGCCCATGGACAGCAGCAGCACGCCGGAATAGGTATCGGCCACCGCCACGGCACGCAGGCCGCCCAGAATGGCGAAGGCCGATCCGGCAACCGCCAGAATGGCGGCGATCAACAGGATCGGCACATCCAGCCCGAACATGGATTTCAGGAACAGCGAACTGCTGTACAGCATGATGGGCATATAGATCAGGATATTGCCCAGCATGAACAGGCCGCCGATCGTGCTGCGGATCGACTTGTTATTGTACTTCTTTTCCAGCAGTTCGGTGGTGGTGGTGCAATTATACCGGTAATAGATCGGCAGGAAGACCAGGGCCAGGATCGACAGGCCGACCACCGCCGCCAGCTCCCACCAGGCTAGCAGGGCCATCTGGTTGCCGTTCATGCCCACCAGCTGTTCAGCCGACAGGTTGGTGATGGTGATCGATCCGGCGATGAAGAACCAGCTCAGCCCACGGCCAGCCAGGAAGAATTCCTGGTTGCCGTCGCTGCTGTGGATCTTGGCCCGGCGGCATTTCCACACGGTCCCGCCGGCAACCAGTGCCGTCAGGGCCGCAGCAATGCCGACTTGCAGCAAGGGTAATTCCATATCCTCCCGATCCTTTTTGTTCCGTCGCCGGTTATTGCCCGGCGGATTTGTGATGCAGTTCCAGCCCCAGCGCCCAGCGGCGCTGGAAACCCGGCCAGTAATCGGCACTGCTGGGGGCCTTGTCGTCGGGCCATTTCCCGTCAGCGGCCTTCACCGTGGGAACCGCCAGATAGGCGGCGCTCTCGGCCTTGCCCTTCAGGGTCGCGTCCAGAAAGGCGGTGACGAAATGGGTGTTGATGGACAGGATGCGGTCACGCCGCCAGACCGGTTCGTCATACCGTTCCACAAAGGGGAAATAATGCGCCAGTTGTGGCGGCGTGCCGTCGCCGGCGATATTGTGCCGCGCCCCCTGATAGACCAGCAGGCGGCGGTCGCTGCCCGTCATCTGGTCGAAGATGCGCTGTACCCCACCATCAAAACCCGACACATCATCCTGGTCGCCAACGATCAGCAGGCTGGGCACCTTCACCGCCGCCAGCCCGTCCGGCGACCAGACGCGCAGGGCATCGCCGGCACCCCAGGGGGCAAAACCGACCATCGCCTTTACGCCCGCCGGCACCCCGGTGCGCAAGGGTTCCGCTCCCGCCACCTCATTTGCCAGCAGATTGCCCGGCACCTGCGAATAGAGCGGCCCCTGTGCATCAAAGCCGGCGCCCATGGTGATCAATGCGCCGAACCCGCCCATGGAATAGCCCATCAGGCCGATGCGGGCAGGATCATAGAGACCGGCCAGCGGGTTATCGCTGGCCGTGGCCCGCGCCGTCAGTTCAGCGATGACGAAACGCTGATCGGCGGCACGGGTCACCACCGTATTGCCGAACACCAGCGCCATGGGGCTGGTGGCCGATGGTTCGGCGTCACGATGTTCAATGGCGACGACCACATAGCCCTTGGAGGCAATGTTCTCCATCGTCTGGGCGAAACCCGCCGCGAAATTGCGGAAACCATGGCTGAACACGATCAGCGGATAGGGTCCGCCTGACCGGTCCGGCCCGGCACCGCGCGCCGCGTGCCCGTCCGCCACCATGGTGGCGGGCAGGCTTTCCACCGGAATTTGCGGGGTGCGCGGGGTGGTGAAGCTATAGCTGGCCTTTTCAGTCTCACCGGCCTTCAGGCTGGCGGGATACCAGGCGATCAGGTCCAACGCGCGGTCCTTGACCGGGATGTTCCCGGTCACCGGGTTGATGCCCATCAGGTCCGGCTGGTCCTTATGGGTGAAGCGCAGATTGGTGGTGCCCACCTTGTACGGCCCACGGACCGCCAGGGCCGGGGCATCGGACAGGGCGGCGGCATTGGTAAAGGGCGGGGCCAGGGGGGCTGCGGGCTTGGGGACCAGGAAATACCCGGCCCCCGTCCCAACCACCAAAGCCAGCGCCAGGAATGCAAACTGGCGCTTGGCCATGTCACACCTTCCAGACGGAGACATCGCGGGGGCCGACCACCGGCCCGCCGAGGACGAACACCGCCCCCGCAGGTGCCGGGGCGGGCTGCGCCTCATTAGCATAGTTGAATGAAAACATTATGTTAC
>Ga0209373_10005412_pt1 | contig 10423 bp, 11 predicted proteins | sample Higcelweek5metaG_FD_187173 | JGI IMG/M metagenome (GOLD analysis project Ga0209373, IMG submission 187173) | Freshwater pond sediment microbial communities from the University of Edinburgh, under environmental carbon perturbations - High... | ecosystem: Environmental > Aquatic > Freshwater >...
GATTGACGATTTTGCAGCTGGTTTCTCAATCAGTAATGGAAACCTCAACATCAAACCGTTCAAAACTGCAATTGGCAAACAACCTGTGACCATTGGCGGAGTTTACAATTTGGGCGGGACTCTCGATTTTCGTGTTGATGCAACGCTTGAGAAAGATATTCTTTCAGCCGATATTCAAAAAATCATAGCCTATGTTCCGGGAAGCGATAACATCAAGAAAATAGATATTGGAGTTGACATTAAGGGCGATGCCAAAAAGCCCGATGTGAAGTTCGACAAGGAAAAGATAAAAACACAGGTTGTAAATCAAGTGAAAAAAAGTTCGAAAAAGGAAATTGAGGATGCTGCAAAAAAGCTTCTCAACAAAGTTCTGAATTCGAATTAGGATAACTGATTTCGGTCATAAAGCGAATATGTAATGAAAGAGGCCATCCTTTTGGGACAGCCTCTTTTGTTCTTTAGAATGCATATCTATATCTATTACTTACTTCAGTCCAGTTAATTAGCATCCAAACGGTTTTAAGGTAATCGTCTTTATGACTGAATTTAGGATAGTAAGCATGGTCCCACAAGTCGATGGCTAAAATTGGGGTGCCGGGTACAGGTGCATTTTTCAATATTGGATTTTGATAATGCTTTGTGGTAAGTAGTTGTAGTTCTTGTTTCTCGTTTATAATCAACCATAACCAACCATTACTCTTGTGCGAAACACCCAAATCAATGAGATCGAGCTTAAGTTTGAAAACACTTCCAAAGCATTCATTTATTGCAAGTTCAAGTTGTTTCGAAACTTCTCCGCCGTAGGGTGAGAGGTTGTCCCAATACAGCTGGTGGTTAAAAACGTTACATGCATTTTCAATCAACTGGTCATCAAATTCATCTTGATGAGCAAATATTTGTTGCATCCCCATTTTTTCAGCCCTAGTATCGTTTATCAGATCAAGAAAATCTTCAAACCCTTTCCAGTGAAAGTTAAAAAAGTGGTTCTTCAAATGTTCTGGCTCGTATAACAATGCCAATGTAGAATAAGAATAGGGTAACTTTGGAGGTTGAAACTGAGCTCTTTGCCGGTGTACCTCTTCGCCTTGCCGATTACCCCAGTAAAGAGAGTGAATCAGTGGATTTTTGATCGAAGTAGTTTTCTCCATTGTTTATATTTTTGTAATGATTATTAGATTGAATATTGAATTCTATTTTAAACAAATTGCATCAAATTTTCCTTAAAGTCAAGTAAAAGTTGAATTCTTACCTTTTGGGATGCCCTAAATTTGACCAGTTGCTGATTCAAAACGATGAAAAAATTCTATGTAAAATATGTGTTTGCTATGCTATGCATAACCATCTTACTCTTGAATTCAGCGGTTTAGTGAATTTAAATGATACCTTTTACATGAACATGATAATCTATTGATTAAACGTCATGAATGGTTAATTTATTTTGAAAACGATAACTATTCTTTGTGTTCCTTGCGTTTGTTTAATGTAAAATAGTCTAAAGTGGTTTATTTTTCCGTTCTAAAAAATGTTTTGAATCGCCCCACTCGCCGTAACCAATGTCCCCATCGGCAAGGGCAATGCGGGCATCGAGGCAGCCTGCACACTGCTCGGGTTCTTCATCGACACACGGTTTATTTTGGTATAGGGCGTAATCGTTCCGATAAGTTCCGGGCGTTATGTTGGGCATAATAATGTTGGCTCCAATTTTCACCGCTTTTTCGCGGCCCATAGGGTCAATGGCTTGTAGGGCAGTGGCGGCTGCAATGTTTATGTCTTTCATCATCAACCGTAAAATGGCAATCATTTTCAAGGTCATATCAAACCGTTTCTCAATGGGCCAGAGTTCGCTTCTGAATTGATAAAGCGGAGTTTCGGTGTGTTCAATGTAAGGCCCCATGCCAACCATATCGACATTGATCTGTTGCATAAACAGTAAATCGTCAGCCAGTATTTCAAGAGTTTGAAAAGGCAATCCAACCATGACACCGGTTCCAGTTTGGAATCCAATCTTTTGCAATGTCTTCAGGCAATTGAGCCTGCTTTGAAACGAATGATCGGCAGGGTGGATTTTGCGGTACAGCTCTTCGTTCGACGATTCAATGCGCAACAAATAGCGGTGCGCCCCCGCGTTGAACCAACGCTGATAAGTTTCTTCTGTTTGTTCGCCAAGTGAAAGGGTTATGCCCAATTGGTTGTTGCTCTGCTTTTTTATTTCGTGAATCAGGTTTTCAATACGGGCAGTAAAAGCTGTAGAAGTAGTTTCTCCACTTTGTAATACTACCGATCCGTAGTTTTGTTGGTGGGCAAATTGCGCTGCATTGAGAATCTCCTCGTCTGATAGGCAAAACCGGTGAACATTGGTGTTTGAGTTGCGAATTCCGCAGTAGTAGCAGTCTTTCGAACACACGTTCGAGAATTCGATCAGCCCTCTAAAATAAACTTTACGGCCTACTTTTAACAGTTTCATCTCCTGTGCTTTCGAAAATAGTAATGACCGATCATCTCCTTCAACCTGAAGTAATTTCACAATTTCGTCTTTCGAAAACCGATCTTTTTCTAATATTTCAACAATATTTCCCATTTGCATCAAAACTACCAACCTTCTGTTTCAATTCGACTTATAAACCTAAAAAGTTTGGGAATGTTTTACATTTTTTCATTTACATCAGAAAAATTCATGAATTTGAGATAAAAAAAACCGACTCACTTGCGATACTGCTTCTAGTGGAATAACTTGTGTAAACCAATAACCCTTAATAAATGGTTGATGCCAATGTCTTTAGTCAATTGAAAAATAATTCTACAACTATAGGCAATTTGCTATTGATCAATATTTTGCAATTATGAACGAAGCATCGTTTTATACCAAATTAGTTGAACAGAAAGTACAATGTTCTCTTTGCCCCAGATTTTGCATCATCGACGAAGGACGGTTTGGTAACTGCCATGCCCGGCGAAACCGTGGTGGTGCTTTGATTTCAGAAGTGTATGGAAAAATTTCGTCACTCAATTCTGATCCGGTAGAGAAGAAGCCTCTGTACCACTTTCATCCAGGAAAAGAAATTTTATCGGTTGGAACAACAGGCTGTAACCTTCATTGTGTGTTTTGTCAGAATTTTGAATTGTCGCAATGCGATAGCCGCAGGCCTGTGGTGATCCGAAACTTTACAGTTGACGAGGTTTTGAAACAAGTGCTGAAGATTAAAGGGAATATTGGACTGGCATTTACCTACAACGAGCCGGTGATCAATTATGAATTTGTGATGGATACAGCTCGGCAGGTAAAGCAAAACAACCTTGCAACGGTGCTGGTAAGTAACGGTTATATCAATCCCGATCCGCTGCATATGTTGTTGGAATACATCGACGCATTTAATATTGACCTGAAAGGTTTCGACGAAACATTTTATAAGAAATACACTAAAGCCACATTGCAACCGGTATTGGAAAGCATAAAAATGATTGCAAAATCGGGTAAGCACATGGAGCTGACTTTTTTGGCCATCCCAACCATTAACGACGATGAAGATGAGTTTGAAGCCATGTGCAAATGGATTGTAAACGAAACCGGTGAAAATACTGTATTGCATATTTCACGTTTCTTTCCGCGTTTCGAGCTCGACCAATATCCTACACCGCCCGAACTCCTTTTTAACATGTACGACATTGCAAAGGGTTACCTTAAGCATGTGTATATTGGCAACATGGCAACAGAAATACACAGCAACACATTTTGCCCAAAGTGTAACAACACCCTCATTAAACGGACCTATTATAACATTCTAAAAAAGGGGATTGATGATGATGGGTGCTGTAAAAAATGTAAAACGAAAGTGATAAACTATCCCTAACATGAATGCAACGGTTCGCCCCGCAAATTTTGCTGGAAGGTTTTACCCTGAAAAACTAAAAGAAGTTGAAAAAGTGATCAACATGTATTTATCTGCTGAATTGGATAAGATAAAGTTGAAACTGGCTTCAAATAAGATTATTGGAGGGGTGGTTCCCCATGCTGGCTGGGTCTATTCCGGATATGAGGCAATCCATTTTTATGAACTGCTAAAGCTCTCAGCCCAACATTTTGATACAGTGGTTGTGGTGAACCCAAATCATACAGGCTTTGGAAAAGGTAGTTTTAATATTGACGATTGGGAATTTTGGGATACGCCACTTGGAAAGATTCAAGTAGACAAAGACTTTGCTTTTTTACTCGATATTGTTCCCGATAATGCAGCGCATTTTAACGAACATTCGGGCGAAGTACAATTGCCGTTTTTAAAATATTCTCTTCCAAACCCTTTTAAGCTGGTGATGATTACAATGAACGCTCAAACAGTTGAGAATGCAAAAATATTGGCTGATAAAATTCATCATGCGGTTGAAATCATCGGAAAATCAGTTTTGGTTGTGGCATCGAGCGACTTTTCGCATTACGAAAAACCCAACGAAGGAAAGGTTAAAGATCAGTTGGTTATTGATCAAATACTAAAAAGGGACACCCAATCTGTAGAACACGTTGTGAAGCGTAACCAAGTTTCGGTTTGTGGGTATGGACCAATTATGACATTGCTCGAATTTGCCAAACTTCAATCATCAAATTTTGAAATTGAACTGCTTCGAAAAGGGAATTCTGGAGAAGTAAAACCATCGGATAAAGTGGTTGGATATGCATCAATGCTTTGTTTCGAGCCAAAATAGAGCTATTCAACAATGAAGACTGATAATTTTTATCGAAATCATTCCAAATAGTTTATTTTTGAAAAAAAAATTTTCAGTTATGATAAAATCGATGACCGGCTTTGGTAAAGCAGAATGCGAATTGCCCGATAAGAAAATTACCATTGAAATCAAATCGCTTAACAGTAAACAACTCGACATTAACGCGAGGTTTCCCAGTACCTACAAGCTTAAGGATATTGAAGTACGCAAGTTGATTGCAGAAAAACTGGAAAGGGGAAAAATTGAGTTCAACATGTATTGCGAGCAGCTGGGAAGCGAATCGAATGCAACAATCAATCAAATGGTTGTGAAAAACTACATCAATCAATTAAAACCTTTATATACCGATTTAAATCTCGAAATTTCGGAATTGACCCTTCAAACCCTTTTGCGTTTACCCGATGCAGTGAAAACTGAACACATGGAGTTGGACGAAACCGAATGGGCTGCTATTGAACTGAAAATTATTGAAGCCATTAACAAGCTCGACGAGTTCCGTATCCAGGAAGGAAAAGCATTGGCTGAAGATATTGTGAGCCAGATTAATACAATTATTGAACTGAAAGAACAAGTTACACCTTTCGAAGCTGAACGAATTGATAGGGTAAAAACCAAACTTTACGATGCGTTGAAAGATATTCAAAACAACGTTCAAAACGATCAGAACCGCTTTGAGCAAGAGATGATATTCTATCTCGAACGACTTGATATCAACGAAGAAAAGGTTAGGTTGGAAAACCATTGCACTTATTTTATCGAAACCTTGAACGAACAATCGGCCGGCAAAAAAATTGGCTTTATTGCTCAGGAAATTGGCCGCGAAATAAACACCATGGGCTCAAAAGCCAACCATACCGAGATTCAGAAACTGGTCATCAAAATGAAAGATGCACTGGAAAAGATAAAAGAACAATCGCTAAATATTCTTTAACCATGAAAGGTAAGCTGGTTATTTTTTCAGCCCCGTCGGGTGCAGGTAAAACAACTATTGTGAAGCATTTGCTGAACGGAGATTTTCAACTTGAATTTTCTATTTCGGCAACCAGCAGACCACCTCGCGGAACCGAACAGAATGGTGTTGACTACTATTTTCTCTCTGCCGATGAATTCAGAAAGAAAATTGAAGAAGAGGCCTTTTTGGAGTGGGAAGAAGTATATCCCGATCTTTATTATGGTACATTGAAAAGTGAGGTAGACCGAATTTGGAGGAAAGGTAAAAATGTGGTTTTCGATGTCGATGTAGTTGGTGGTTGCAACATTAAGGAATTTTACGGTAACCAAGCTCTTTCGATATTTGTTCAGCCACCTTCAATTGATGAGTTACGAAATAGGTTAATGGCCCGTAGCACCGATAGCGAAGAGGTAATAGCCACCCGTATTTCAAAAGCTGAATATGAACTCACTTTTGCATCACGGTTCGATGTGATTATTGTAAACGATGTATTGGCCGAAGCGCTTGTAAAAGCAGAGCAGGTTTTAACTAATTTTCTTAGGTAAACAATTGCGATAGTGAAAGTTGGATTGTTTTTCGGATCGTTTAACCCCATTCACATTGGGCACATGGCCATTGCCAACTATATTGTTGAATATGGTCCCATTGATCAGTTGTGGTTTGTAGTTACCCCGCATAATCCGTTGAAAAACAAGAATAATTTGTTGGACGATTATCAGCGATTTGAACTGGTAAACCGGGCAATTAACGATGATATTCGTTTTAAAGCGAGCGACATAGAATTCAGGTTACCCAAACCTTCGTACACAATAAATACCTTGACCTATTTGAAGGAAAAGTATCAGCAGCATGAATTTGTACTGATTATTGGGGCCGATAATTATACCTCGCTAAAGAAATGGAAGAACTGGGAAATACTTGTACGCGATTTTCAATTTTTGGTTTATCCGCGCCCCGGTTTCGATCATACAAAATTCGATTTTGGTGCAAATTTTAAAATTATTGAGGCTCCTTTGATCGAGATCTCTTCAACATTTATTCGAAATGCAATTGCCAAAAAAAAGGATGTTCGACATTTTATGCCAGCAGGGGTTTTTCAATACATTTCTGAAATGAATTTCTACAAAAGATAAAACCTGATAATTTTTAACTATCAGGTTTTCAAACACCACTATGAGAAATTCCCTTAAATAATAACCCCTAATATCCTTAATCTACCTCTTTTATTAACCTCTTATCTTATTCTTACCCTATCTTCTTTTCTTAACCCAATCGGTCTTTACGTGTACCATTTCTGGTCTAACTCTTAATGTTTGCAATTCACTTGCCGACATTAAAACACTCAATATTCGTTCAATGCCTGTGATAATCCCTTTTGTTTGTTGATCAATAAATTCAATCATGATTCAGTTTTTGTAGGTTGTTTGTCTTTTAATTTGCATAGAACTTTGTAAATAACGCTTTCCGATTGTATCTGTTTTTCCTCGAAATCAAACGAATAGAATTTGTGTAAGGACCTTTGTAAACTTCGCTAAACGATAAATCAACATCGATTTTGCAAATTGAAACGTATACTTGCTTTTCCCCTTTTTCGTTATACCAACTTGTAACCCCTTTTTTCATCTCAATCCCTTTTTGTGGTTCGAAGAAGAATCAACTTAGTGAAGAAAGAAGGTGAATAGAGGTTTTCGATTTAGCAGGTTCAAATCCCCAAATGAACCTTTTGCTCTATTCACCTAATAAAAACACAGACTCTTTATTAACCCAACTATTTCTCTCTATAACTAAAACTTGCTTATTCTTCAACCTATTTCTTATGATGTAAAGGTAAAGCCATTGAACAAACCCGCAGAACTGGAAAACCCTAAAAATGATGAGGAGAAATTCTTGTTTTTGATGAGGGAAAACCCTTAGTGTAAAATAAGTCAAATTGCTGAATTTCAATTGCGAATTGTTCTTATTTGCAACGTGCAATATTATCAAAACGCACTGTTTACTGAAGTTTTAACAGCACAGGACTTGTTTTCTTTTTTTTCTTGTAATGATTTTATTATGAACGAGAAGGGAGCGAAGAGAAGAATCAGTCTGGTTTACGGCGCAGGTTTTTGATTTCGCTATTTTGTTTTTTTGTTTGTAACCGTCTTTCTTTCGATGCCAGAGTAGGGCGGGTGGCTCTTCTTCTTTTTCGTGGAGTCAATGCTTTTCGAACAATTTCGTAAAACTTGTCAATGGCTTCTAGTTTGTTTTTCATTTGCGAACGATCGGTTTGGGCTACAATAATCAGTTCGCCTTCGGTAGTGATACGGGTTGCAAGTTTTGAAAGTAACAATTGCTTTTCCTCGTCGGTAAGTAGTTGTGACTTTTCAATAGAAAAACGTAGTTCTACTTTGGTGTTTACCTTGTTCACGTTTTGACCACCGGGTCCACTGCTTCGCGAAGTTGCAAATACAAATTCAGAAGTGAAATTGCGATCTTGAATTGGGTCGAACATGGGTTAATTGAATTTTTTTATGTGTTCAAAGTAATGAAATAAAACATCAACCCCCCAACGGTCAGCCCAATAATTGCACCGGCAATCACCTCTTTTAAAGTGTGTCGTTTTAAAACTACCCGCGACCAGCCAACGAAAATTGTTAAAATAAAAAAAGCAAATCCTAAACCTAGGTTGATGGGAATGGCCAAAAAAGAAAGATAGAAAGTCAGCGAAACGTGTAACGAGCTTTTTATAAACAGATTGACTAGTTGAGATATAACGATTAGGATGGTGGCAAAAAGAACACTGTAACAAACAGTTAAAGACTGGTGGGTTGAAAAAAGCACAAAAGTTAGAATAACGAGCAAGGGTATGGTGAAAACAAATAGCGATTTTCGTTGGTGCCGGTCAGATACATCAAAATTGGTGTAACTGCCGTTTCTCGATTTTATTAATAACCTGATGACTACAGGAATTACAACACCACCAATAATGAGTGCCGACAGTAACAGTGCGGTTTTCAAGTCGTTGGACGAAAGCAATACAACAATAACAAAAATTGGTATCGTTAACAGCGGATGCCCAACAGTGGAGATAATTTTGGCCAGTTTTGTTTTCAAATTGAGTTCTATTCGTTGGATTTCGGTTGCTTATTGGTGTGCATAAAAAATTACCCTCAAAGAAATGGATAATTATTTCCTCGAAGGTAATTGATTCAATTATTTTAAAATTTATTTCAATACTTCACTATTTTACACTTTCCTGAAGGTGACCCATCCAAATTCAATTGAATGAAATAGATTCCTTTTGGAAGAAATCCAATATCAGAAAGAGAATAGTAGTTGACTTTCTGATCAAGTTCAGAAATATCTATGGTTTTGATTTTCTTGCCATAACAATTGTAAATCTCCAATGTTTTTTCAACTTCAAAATCTGCATCATCGAGAGATATGGTGACCACAAGTAGATCGATAAACGGATTTGGATAAGCCGATTGAATTTTTGATTTCCATTTGTTTGTTATTTCAAGCATTTCTAAATTGGTTACTACAGCACCGTTACCACCAATTGCATTGTCAGAAACCCCTTCGGGCATTGGGTTTGGAACCACAACAGTGGTCATCTCTCCATTTTCGTTTCTGATAATGGAATCAACCGCAATAAATGAGGTATACTCAGTAAGCAAATTGTATTTTATGCCCAGTTCTATAATTTCTTGTTTGTATTCTTCGTCGTACGAGTTCGAGTTGTAATCGCTTAAAATCTGAAGGCGTTGGCGTGCCCATAAGTAACGCAGGGCACCGTTGCTTTCCGAAGCAGGATAATCAGCAAATGTTAGTGACTGCGAAAAAGGTGTACTGGTTCCACTTATTCCGTTTAAGGTGAGTGTTCCTTGTAGTGGTTCATTCCACTTTCCCAGAATCAGAATTGGCCGTTCGGCAAAAACATCGGGAATGGTTTTGGGTTCAACATCGTAAACCGAGAGTTGATTAAATTTTGCCTCGATATTGGTTAAAACGGGGTTTTCGATGTATTTTCTGAATAATGCAGCTTCTTTTTCAGCCTCACTTTCGGTTAATACAAAAAATGGTTCTCCCATTCCAGTATGAGCAATCCCCTCAATAATGTATCGGTTTACAGATGAGCCTATCCCAAAGGCAAAAAAGTTGGCTTTGTTCAGGTTGTTCCTGATCAGGTCAAATGCTTCTTTTTCAACCGTAACATAACCATCGGTGGCAATTACAAAAATTCGGGAGTAATCAGCAGTAACAGGAAAAGCCAATGCTTTTTCCAACGCCGGCATTATTTCAGTACCACCACTTCCGCTGAGTTGTGAAATAAAATTTAGAGCCGTTTCAATATTTTCAGTTGAAGCCGTTTTTGATTCATCAAACAGAACGTTTGATCCACCGGCAAAACAAAGAATATTGAATTTCTCGTAACTTTTTAAACTTTGGATGATCTGTTTCATCAAGCTTTTTGAGGTTTCAATCGGAAATCCGGACATTGAACCGGAAACATCGACAATGAAAACAAATTCTCGTTGGTTGATATCGTTGCTTGACGGATTAGCTGGTGGCTGTATCATCGATAGGAAAAAATTTTCGTCGGTCCCTTTATAAGTCAACATCCCGGTTTGATTTTTTTCGCCCGAAAGCACATAATCTAGTACAAAGTCCTTATTTCCTGAAAGGGAATCTGAATCTGGAAGTCCGCATTTCGCAATGTTTGGGTTCGTGTAAAGAATTTCAAGGTTTTGATGCGAAGGTGAGTTGATGGTT
>Ga0209373_10005413_pt1 | contig 10422 bp, 8 predicted proteins | sample Higcelweek5metaG_FD_187173 | JGI IMG/M metagenome (GOLD analysis project Ga0209373, IMG submission 187173) | Freshwater pond sediment microbial communities from the University of Edinburgh, under environmental carbon perturbations - High... | ecosystem: Environmental > Aquatic > Freshwater >...
TCATGCCTGGTATGATTATTCATTTTGATGTTGACAGGGATATGTCTGTCACAGCAGTTGAAAAGGCAATGGTAAAAGACCAGATGATATTTGCTGTGATGCAGAAAGATGCAGCGGTAATAACACCGGGACTTAAGGATTTATATCAGACGGGCACAATTGCGCAGATTAAGCAGGTTTTAAAGCTTCCCAATCATGTGGTCAGGGTACTTATTGAAGCGCAGGTCAGGGCACAGCTTATTCGCCTTGTGGACGAAGAGACCTATCTGTTAGCAGAAGTGAAACCAGTCAAGGAGGAGGTAGGTGAACATCTTTCTGATAACGTTGAAAGTATGGCAATGATTCAGACATTGAAGGATTTGATGGCTGAGTACATATCACATAATCCGAGGATAGGTAAGACAATAGAGAGACAGTTTGATGAAGCAAGAAATATGGGAGAATTAGTTGATTTTATTGCAATCAATTTGCCCATGAGTGTTGAGAACAGACAAATATTGTTAGAATCGGCAGAAGAAAAAGTGCGGTTTAATGAACTTGTTGTTATATTAATGAATGAACTACAGATAATGAATATACGAAAGAGTATACAGGAGCAGGTAAAGGAACGGGTAGATAAAAATCAAAAGGAATACCTGTTGCGTGAGCAGTTACAATATATTAGAGAGGAACTTGGTGAGAATAGTGCTACATCGGAGGAGGATTCATTTGATGAAGCACTTAAAAACCTAAAAGCACCTACAGAGGTAAAGGAGAAATTAGAGAGAGAAATCAAGCGCTTTAAACAAATTTCTGCTAATTCTTCTGAAAGTGCAGTCGTACGGGGATATATTGAAACATTATTAGAAATGCCTTGGAGTAAGGCTTCAAAAGATAATAAAGATTTAAAAAACGCAGAGAATATAATGAACGAAGATCATTATGGACTTGATAAGGTTAAAGAAAGAATGCTTGAATTTCTAGCAGTACGCAATTTAACAGCTAAGGGTGATAGCCCAATCATTTGTCTGATCGGACCGCCAGGAACTGGTAAGACATCCATTGCAAAGTCTGTAGCGAGGGCACTTGGAAAGAAATATGTAGGAATCTCACTCGGTGGTATTAGAGATGAAGCAGAGATTCGTGGACATAGGAAGACATATGTAGGAGCTATGCCAGGTCGTATTGCTATGGGATTGAAGCATGCAGGGGTAAAGAATCCACTAATATTATTAGACGAAATTGATAAAATAAGTAAGGATTATAAGGGAGATACAGCATCAGCATTGCTCGAGGTGCTTGATGCTGAGCAAAATACAAAATTTAGAGATCATTATATTGAAGTGCCGCTTGATTTGTCTGAGGTATTGTTTATTGCTACGGCAAACTCTTCAGCTGATATTCCAAGGCCATTGCTTGACAGGATGGAAATCATCGAAGTGACTAGTTATACTGAAAATGAAAAGGTTCATATAGCAAAGGAACATTTGATTAAAAAGCAAATGATGCGAAATGGTATCAAGCCTGGACAGTTATCTATACAAGATAAAGCGATTGAGATTATTGCTAGAAATTATACAAAAGAGTCTGGTGTTAGACAACTCGAACGTAAAATAGGTGAAATATGTCGTAAGGCAGCAAGAGAAATATGGCAAAATAAGAAGAAGAGTATCCGCGTAACAGAAACAAATCTAAGTAAGTATTTGGGTCAGGAGATTTACTACTATGACATGGCAAATGAGACAGATGAAATCGGAATTGTAAGAGGTCTCGCATGGACTAGTGTAGGTGGTAATACACTTCAAATAGAAGTGAACATCATGCCTGGCAAGGGAGAGACCATGTTAACGGGACAACTCGGTGATGTGATGAAAGAATCAGCCCAGACGGGGATTAGCTATATACGTTCCATTAGTCCAGAATATAAAATAGCAAGTGATTTTTTCAAGAAGCATGATTTTCATATTCATATTCCACAAGGTTCTGTTCCAAAGGATGGACCAAGCGCTGGTATTACTATGGCAATGGCTCTTTTTTCGGCAATTACCAAAAGTCCTGTTAAAGCTGACGTAGCAATGACGGGAGAGATTACGCTTCGTGGCCGGGTATTGCCAATTGGTGGATTGAAAGAAAAGATACTTGCAGCAAAGAATGCTAATATTAAAACGGTACTTGTTCCCAAGAAAAATGAGAGAGATATCGAAGAGATAGCGGATGAAATCAAAAAAGGACTTCGTATCGTTTATGTAGAGACGATGGAGGATGTCATTAAGGAAGCATTATGAAAATAAAAAATGTAGATTTAGAAACAGTATGTGGAATCACAAGTGTATTGCCTGATAATCAGTTGCCAGAGGTGGCTTTTGCTGGAAAGAGCAATGTGGGGAAGTCAACTTTAATTAATGCATTGATCAATCGAAAATCTCTGGCTAGAACATCAGCACAACCAGGTAAAACACAGACGATTAATTTTTACCGAGTGTCAGCTCTCGATGAAGAAAATAAGGATATCAATATTTATTTTGTTGATCTGCCCGGTTATGGATATGCAAAAGCTACTTTCACTGCAAAGGAGCAGTGGGGAAAAATGATTGAGCGATATCTTCATTCGTCAAAACAGTTAAAAGAAGTGTTTTTACTGATTGATATTAGGCATGAACCTTCGAAAAACGATAGGGATATGTATGATTGGATCATTCATAATGGATATCAGCCTATCATCATAGCAACAAAACTAGATAAGATTAATAGAAGCCAAATTGATAAGAATATAAAGATGATAAGAATGGGTTTAAATATGAAACCGGGGACAATTGTAATCCCATTTTCTGCATCTACCAAACAGGGGAGGGAAGAAATATATGAAGCCACATATCAAGTACTTAAAAATAACGCTTAATATTGTAACAATGATTCTTGCGATACTATTTTGCATTTTTGTTCTGCCAGGTATTATTGTATATTTTATGCCATTCATTATTGGAGCAATCATAGCATTAATCGCGAATCCGCTGGTAAGATTTTTGGAGCGCCGTATCAAGATTGTCAGAAGAGCAGGTTCTGCCTTTGTTATTGTGTTGACTATTGCAGTCATTGTTTTACTTAGTTATATTATTATTGCTATGTTGGTTGAACAAATCGTTGGATTTGCAGGAAATCTGCCAGATTTATGGAAAAGTGTATCTGCTACAATAGCGCAGATAACAAAGAGTTATGATATCTATCTGGCAAGGATGCCGCTTGTTTTGCGCGAGTGGGTTGCAGGCATATTTGCAAGTTTTAATGAAAATACAACCTCTATTTTAAAATCTATGGGAGCACCTATGGCGGAAGCTGCCAGTAGGTTTGCTAAAAATCTGCCGCTTGTCATTATTGGAATTATCATGGCAATATTGTCTTCTTATTTCTTTGTTGCTGAGCGCGAGTATATCGTAAAGATGATTAAAAAAGGCGCTTCTGATTCTATGATGAATCGGTGGAATGTGGTATACAAAACAATGAGAGATGCTGTCGGCGGGTATTTCAGGGCACAGTTTAAAATCATGGGAGTGGTTTTCTTTATACTTTTAGTTGGATTTACTATTTTAGGTGTTGATTATGGTATATTGCTTGCCTTGTTGATTGCGATGCTTGACTTTCTTCCATTTTTCGGAACGGGTATCGTCATGTTGCCATGGGCGATTTATCAGTTTGCGATTGGTGATTATCGTATGGGGATTGGTCTTTTAATTGCATGGGGAGTCAGTCAATTGATTCGTCAATTAATACAGCCAAAGCTGGTAGGAGATTCCATTGGATTAGAGCCGCTTCCGACGCTATTTCTATTGTATATCGGTTTTAGAATCGGAGGTGCTTTTGGATTAATTATTGCTGTACCAGTTGGTATGATAATAATTAATTTGTACCGTGCAGGAATGTTTAGCAATTTTGTGAAGAGTGTTAAGATTTTAGTGAGAGAGGCAAGTGCATTTCGTAGAATAGACGATGATATGGAAGCCGATAAAAAGGAAGATAATATTTTGTAGTTGTGCTTGAATACGTAAGATACATATGATATACTACGGTAGAAGCAGTTAACCGCCGATGCATAGCACGGCAAAAATATAAAATGGGGGAAACACATATGGCAGATTTTAACAACACACCTGATACCACGTCAGAATATTCACAAGAAGATATTCAAAAAAATAAAGTTTTCGGAATTTTGGCATATTTTGGAATACTTGTATTGGTACCAATTTTTGCTGCAAAAGAATCAAAGTTTGCTCAATTTCATGCAAATCAGGGCTTACTTCTTCTTATAGGTGAGATTGCAATTAGTATATTAAACATCGTTTTATCTAGTATTGCAGTTTTAGGACTTATTGTTTCCTTATTGTCTTTAGTCATTTTTGTTTTTGCAATTATAGGAATCATTAATGCTGCACAGGGTAAAGCAAAAGAGTTGCCACTGATTGGAACGATTAAAATATTAAAATAGTAGTTTATTTTAAATAATATAGATATGATTTGAAAAGAGGTAAGGGATATAGTAACATATCCCTTACCTCTTTTCTATGACAATAATTCATTTAAAATGATGACAAATCTAATTTAGAACTGTATCATCTTTTTCTGCGTCCTGCCCATATAATAAGACCAGATGCTAATAAGCTAAGCGGTAGGACTAATACTACAAAGATACCCCATAATAATGATTGAACCTTTGTAAGGGTGAGAGATGCCATTTCGTAACTTTTAGCAGGGACAGATACACTTGTTTCGTGATTGACCATCTTGCCAACAGCATTCATCATAAGTTCATAATTACCACCAGCAACAGTATCATCAACTGACTTTGTAATGAAGTTCTCAGTTGTCAGGTAAAGAAGTCTCATTTGATTGTCCCCAACATCTTCTGTTGCATAAACACCTAGTGTAAAAGGTCCATCAATATCTCCGGCTTCTTTTTCATATGTTTTCATATCAGAAGGATTGACTTTTACATAAGCAGAATCTGATGTAGTCAATATTTGTTTTATAGTTAGAGAATCTCGTAAGTCTTCCTTAACGGTAACGCCTTGCGCATATGGCATGAACACATATCTGCTATCACTGCAAAGAGAAGAGGTTACTTCACTGCCTGCTATATTGGGTAATAGATAGTAAGGATTTTGATAATAGCGATTACTATCAGATTCTACAACAATTCCATCAGCCAGTTCTATGCCATAAGCTTCAGCAATAGAGTTAAAGTTGCTTAAATCATTTTCACTCCATGAAGAAACAATAATAGCATGGCCACCGCTCTCTAAATAGGAGAGAACTTTTTCAGCGTCTTCTTTCGTATAGTCAGTAGTAGGAGCCGAAATAAATATGCCAGCGGCATCAGTAGGAATAGAATCATAGTTCAAAAGATTAATAATTTCAGTTTCAATATTTTCCTTGGAAATGAGGGCGGTTAATTCTGCAGGCAAATCTAATTCATCATGCCCAGATAGAACATATAGTTTAGGGAGTGTATCATTTGTCACATAGTCTATTGCACTAGTCAGTTGCCCCTCTGCATCATAACCTGTCGTAGTTTCAGCATATGTATTATAATCTATTTCGGTCTCATACAAATTGCTGTAATTGATTGTTTTAAAACGTTTTGAACCTTCTACAATGATGCTATTTGTCTCTAATTCATCGGTATTATACTTTGCTGCAAAATTGGGGTAAAGAGAAGGATCTCTATACGAAACCGTAATATGTTCAGATAAATCCATGTATTGGTTTAGCGTCTTTTCAACAGTGCTGTTCTGCTCTGATTCAGAGACCAAGACATAAAAGACAATGTCTTCGTCAAGCGAAGAAAGTAATTCCTTTGTTTGATCTGTTATGCCATAAACATTTTGTGCAGTAACATCAAATGAGGTATATTTTCCTGGTATTTGGTTCATTCCAAAATTGATTGCTACAGTTAAAATAATTCCCAATAGAATAGAGCCAGTACTAAAAGCGCCACGTTTCAGACGTTTTGTAGACATGCTCCATCGTTTTTTCTGTACCACCTGATAAGTGAAAAATAGAAAAAGTACTGTCACTGTAATAAAATATACTAAATTATTAAGGTTAAAAGTTCCTTCAAAAAATGTTACCAGTGGATTGTAGAAGTTATAGCAGTTTAAAATCTTAGTAGCAAGGTTTTCAGAGGTAAAGAATAGTCCCGTGATACCATTCATGATATAACCGATGTACAATATAATCATTGTAACAATAGCAGCGACAATTTGATTTTCGGTAATAGAAGAAATGAACATTCCAATTGCTAGGCATAATGCGCCATAAGCAATAAATCCAATGATAGAAGTATATGCTTCAAGAAAACCAACCTTTCCATAAATCGACATAATCAGGGGGTATAAACTGATAATCGCCATGGGAAGCAAAAAAGTAGTGAGTAGTGATAGATATTTGCCAATCAAAATTTTGCTTATTGAAACAGGAGATGTATAGAGCAATAGATCAGTATTTTGTTTTTTATCTTCTGTCATAATGCGCATGGTCAATATCGGCGTAACTAATAGTAAAATGGAAATAAGTCCACTTAGGGTGGCGGAAAAATAGGAGGAGCCTCCTACCAGATTATTGGATAGATAAAAAAGCCCAATAAAAAAAAGAATAACAGCCATATATACATACCCAATAACTGAATGAAAAATAGAGTGCAATTCACGTTTATAAACAGCTATCATTATCGCTTACCTCCTTAGTTAATTCTAAAAATACGTCCTCTAGTGAGGCATGTATTGTCTGCATATCCACAATTAGCAAATCAGCCTTATAAAGTGCGGTGGCGATGGATTCTCGGGTATCCTGCTGTGTGTTTAATACAGCATCAGCTGTCAAATCAGTAAGCGTGATATTGACTTTGCAATAAGGAGAATCTTCCTGCTCGGAAATAGAAATTAGTTCTTCATTGATTGTATTTGAAAGTGCATTTAAAATAGCGTTTGCGGTTCCCTTTATTTGTAATGCAAGCATATCATTACCAGACAATATTTTCGCGAGGTTTTCTGGTGTATCATTTGCCACAAGACACCCCTTACTCATAATCATAATCTGATCGCAAACTGCACTAACCTCTGACAAGATATGTGAACTAAGAATAATTGTGTGATTTTCTCCTAGTTTTTTAATCAAATCTCGAATCTCAATAATTTGTTTTGGATCAAGACCAACCGTGGGCTCATCTAAAATAATGACTTCGGGATAGCCGAGAATGGCCTGTGCCAGTCCGACACGCTGGCGATATCCTTTTGAGAGATTTCTTATCAAGCGATTACTTACGTTGGTAATTTCCACCATATCCATTATTTCTGATATCATTGTTGCACGGTCGCTTTTTGGTATTTTCTTAAGTTCTGCTACAAATTTTAAATATTCCATAATAGTCATATCATGGTAAAGGGGCGGAAGCTCGGGCAAATATCCGATATGAGCCTTCGCTTTTTCAGGTTCTTTAAAAACATCATACCCATTTACGGTTACGGAACCCTCCGTAGCACATAAATAACCAGTAAGAATATTCATAGTAGTGGATTTTCCAGCACCATTTGGACCAAGAAAGCCATAAATCTGTCCTTTTTCAACTCGAAAACTCAGATTTTTTACGGCTTCATGTTTACCGTATTTTTTAGTAAGATTACTTACTTCAATCAATTTTTTCACCCTTTCTGTTTTGGAATTATTATTTTCTTCCATTATGCTATAGTATAAAGAATTTGTGATAATAATTACAACAAAATGTGAAAAAACTGTGAAAACGTATTGACAAATTCAAAATAGATGATAATATGAACAGACATAAATATGTTAATATAAATGGAGGGTTCCTATGAATAAAAAAGAAATAGAAGAAGAGTTTTGTGATGATATTCATGTACATGATGATGTTGTGAAAAAGGTAAATGGGAAAATGTTGCCGGAAGAAGAATTGTGCGATCTTGCTGATTTCTACAAAACGATTGCAGACGCAACAAGAATCAAAATATTATTTGTACTTTTTTGCGCAGAGACATGTGTTTGTGACATCGCACAGATATTAAATATGAGCCAGTCCTCTATATCACATCAGTTGCGGATATTGAAGCAGGCAAAACTAGTAACAAACAGACGTGCAGGAAAAACAATATATTATTCATTAGCAGATGAACATATTTTTACAATTTTAAATCAAGGAATAGAACATATCAATGAATAACGGAGGATACAAGTATGAAAAAAACCTTTATTTTGGAAGAATTAGATTGCGCGAATTGCGCAGCAAAAATGCAGGAAAAAATAAAAAAAGTGAAAGGTGTAAATGATTGTAGTATCACTTTTATGACAAGAAAAATGTTTCTCGATGCAGAGGATGTGCAGTTTGAGAATATTATTATAGAAGTCAAGAAACTGATTAAAAAAGTAGAACCAGATGTGGAGTTGATACCAGTATGACAAAGAAAATGAAAAAAAAACTACACCATATTTTAGCAGGAGGCGCTATTTACATTTTTGTAATCATAGTTAAATGGTTTGTTGAGAATGATAGTATGATTAGATTGCCACGCATAATAATGGATAACATGATGTTACTACTTTTTTTAGCAGTCTATATTTTTATCGCTGGAGACATTATAAAGAAGGTGATAAAGAATTTTATGAATGAAGACGGTATGATAGAAACGTTGCAAAAAGCATTTGATGAAAATTTTCTAATGGTCATTGCAACAGTAGGTGCATTTTTGATAAAAGATTATTCTGAAGCAATAGCGGTTATACTTTTTTATCAAGTGGGTGAATTTTTTCAAAGCTATGCTATTAATCAGTCTAGAAAATCCATCGCAGACGCGATGGATATCAGACCAGAATATGCCAATGTGATCAGGGATGAAATGACAGTTAAGGTAATGCCGGAAGAAGTGCATATTGGAGAATTCATTGTGATAAAGCCCGGTGAAAGAGTTCCACTTGACGGAATTGTAAGCCGTGGTACTACGACACTAGATACAAAGGCGTTAACAGGAGAGTCAATGCCAAGAGAAATAGTAGAAGGAGATGAAATCGCAAGCGGTTGCATTAATCTGTCGGGTTTGGTAGAAGCCAAAGTGACGAAAGTCTATGGAGAATCGACTGTTACAAAAATTCTGAAATTAGTGGAAGATGCTAGCGCTAATAAAGCAAAAGCCGAAAACTTCATTACAAAATTTGCACGTTTATATACACCAATGGTGGTCGGGGCTGCTATTTTGCTTGCCATAGTACCTCCTATCGTATTAGGAGGTGGATTTAGAGAGTGGCTATACAGGGCATTGACATTTCTGGTCATATCATGTCCATGTGCCCTTGTGATTTCAATTCCCCTGAGTTTTTTTGGTGGAATCGGTGGTGCGAGTAGAAAAGGAATTTTAATAAAAGGAAGTAACTATCTTGAGGAGCTAGCAGGTGTCTCTGTTGTAGTAATGGATAAGACGGGTACGCTTACAAAGGGCACTTTTACAGTTACAAAAATAGTGGTATATGGAGATGATGATGGCAGGATGTTATTGGAACCACCTGAATTGTTAAAATATGCTGCTTATGCAGAAAATTATTCATCACATCCTATTGCAGTCTCACTTAGGGAAGCGTATTACAAAGTATCATTGAATATAAAAGATGCTTCTATAGATGAAGTGAAGGAATCAGCTGGGTTCGGAGTGTGTGCTAAAATAGAGGGAAAAATAGTATTGGTTGGAAATGAGAAATGGCTACGGGAGAATAATATTGTTTTGGCAGAGAAGACGAGTAGCCAGACTGTAAAGACGCTCATTAATATAGCTGATTATACGGTAGGAACAGAAGTCCATATTGCTATTGATAATGTATATGTTGGATATATTTTGATTTCTGATGAGATAAAAGCTGATTCTATTTGGACTGTCGGGCAACTTAAAAAGATGGGTATTAAATCAGTTATGTTAACAGGAGATAAAGATGAAGTAAGCCAGGAAATAGCAAAAAAACTAGGGATTAATGAGGTGTATACTGAATTATTACCAGAAGATAAGGTACAGATTATCGAAAGGTATATTAATAGGAAAAGTGCAAATGAAAGACTGCTCTTTGTTGGCGATGGGATTAATGATGCACCGGTTCTGGCAGGGGCTGATATCGGCATTGCTATGGGAGGTCTAGGTAGTGATGCTGCAATAGAAGCCGCAGACATTGTTATTATGACGGATGAGCCAAGTAAAATCATTACGGCATTACATATATCTAAAAAAACGCATACGATTGTAAAGCAGAATATAATATTTGCACTTGGAGTTAAAGCTATTATTTTGATTTTGGCAGCGTTTGGAATAGCGAATATGTGGGCAGCTGTCTTTGCTGACGTGGGAGTAGCGTTTATAGCGATATTAAATGCAATGCGAGCTCTTCGGGTAGACTAAACTC
>Ga0209373_10005414_pt1 | contig 10419 bp, 6 predicted proteins | sample Higcelweek5metaG_FD_187173 | JGI IMG/M metagenome (GOLD analysis project Ga0209373, IMG submission 187173) | Freshwater pond sediment microbial communities from the University of Edinburgh, under environmental carbon perturbations - High... | ecosystem: Environmental > Aquatic > Freshwater >...
GGCGTCTTTTGCAGGGGGGCGGTGTTCGGCGTCGTACATGGGGCGGGCAGCGGGGCGAGCGAGAGCTTTACATCCGCGTAACAGGCGGTTCCGCCCTGGCCGGCGTGGCCGAAACGGAGCTTCAGGCGGCCCGCGTAATCGGGGATGCGGATGGAGCAGCCGAATCGTTTCCAGTCGAAATCCCCCTTGTCGGCGCGGGCGGCGGGGTAATATTCCCCCGGCCCCTGCACATAGGCGGGGACGATCTGGAGCGTGCCGCCGACCAGCTTTTCGCCTTTGACCAGCGCTTCGACGGTGACCAGGCGGCCGCGCAGCAGCCCGGCGTCAAGCTCCATCTCGGCGGTGTCGTTGGCGAGGCGGATGCAGTTCATTCCGTCCGGCCCGCCGCCGGGGACGAATTCGGCGCCGGAGACCTTCGCCGCCGCTTCGGGCGTGGCGAATTTCTCTTCAAAAACGATGCCGGAGAGCGAGTCGGGCGGCAGTTTTTTCTCTTCCGGCGCGTCGGCAACCGTCGGAGCCAGGGTGATTTTCTTCACTTCCGCGCGTCCCTTTTCGGCGTTGACCTGAATGCAGAGGATCAGCCGCCCGTTCCCGTCGGGGGTCCGGAACTTCATGTGCCCGGTGCGGAACGTTCCGCCGGTGAGCGGCAGCGCCGCCAGCGTCTTGTCCCAGGAGGCCAGGATCTTTATGACCGCCCGGCCCTTGGCCTCGGCGGAAAGTTCGAGCAACTGCCCCGGTTCGAGCTGGATGGTCCGGTAGACCTTGCTGTCCCAGCCGGTGCCGTCGAGGACGAGGGTTCCGGAGTCGATCGCGGCGGTCACGCCCTTGGTCTTTCCCCAGTTCGCGATGTTTTCCTTGGAAAAATCCACGGTGAATTCTCCGGCTGCGGTCAGCGTTGCCGCCAGCAGCAGCGCAAGGATCGTGAGTTTGCGGTTCATTGAAAATTGACCTTCCAGTGTTTTTCTGCGGGAACCTTGACGCCGCCGATTTCGTGGCCCACCCGAAGCGGCGCGGCGTGCCCGTCCACGAAGGCGTAGTTTGACGACAACGCGCCGTGCTGCACCTGTCCCTTGACGCCGTTGACATTACACGCAAAATAGTGCCGGGTGCTCCAGTTGGTGACGTAACGGATGGCGCGGGAGTAACTGCTCCCGTCGAGCGGGCCGCCCGGCAGCGATTTACACAGGAGCAGCATCAACGTCGAGGCGTTGCGGATGGAGGACATTTTCTTGCCCGCCGGGGCTGTACTGGTCTGGCAGTTGATCACCTCGGTCGCCGCCATTCCGCCGTTGTTGTTGGACCATCCGTTGATCCAGTAGGAACGCGGCGACGCGCCGTAGTAGAGGTCGCCCCGGTCGAGCGGACAGCGGAACACCGGCTGGTTCTTTTTGGTCGGCTGCCCGTTCATATACGAGACCAGCAGCACGTCCCAAAGCCCCTGGGAAAACGTGTCGGAGGAGACGTAACCGGGGACTGCGATATAATCGTTGTTGTCTCCGCTGTACATGCCGGAGGCGCTGCCGATCTGCTTGATATTGCTCAGGCAGTTGACGCCCTTCGCCTTGTCGCGAGCCTTGTTGAGCGCGGGCAGCAGCATGGCGGCGAGAATCGCGATGATTGCGATCACAACCAGCAATTCAATCAGGGTGAATGTTTTTCTGTGCATGGGAGTTTCCTTTATGATTGAGGAGGATTGTGTGGATAAACCTGCCGCGGGAACAAGCGGATTTCGGGAGGACGGTCGGGTTCCCTGATCCGGCGTTCGAGAAGTTCCATTCCGGCCGCGGCGAGCCGGGCGTAATCGTTTTTGAGCATCCAGCAGGGGACCGGGGAGGGGCGGTCGTCGGCCATGACCAGGCGGCAGCCATCGACGAAATCAATGTTCCGGACGCGGAATTCGTCCCAGAGGCGGACCGGGCCGCCGCCGGTGTCATAGATGGCGTCGGGCGCTCCGAAACGGTCGGAATAGTTGCGGAATCCCTCCAGAAGATCGTGGCGGTTGTCGATGATCATGTTGTCATCAAGCGCCAGGCCGTGTTCGGCGAGGGCGCGGCGGATTCCTTCGATTTCCCGGTTCGAGAAATTCGAATTGGCCAGCACCAGAATGTTCCGCCGCCCTTCGGCAAGCAGTTTTTGAGTGAGTTCGTACCCTTCCCGCTCGCGGTCGAAATCGACGGAATCGAACCCCTCGACGATTCCGGCGATCACTGCGCGGGGGAGGGCGAGTGCGTGAAAGAACTCCTCCGCCCGCCTGCCGGTGGCCCTTTCCGGCATGATCCACAGGAGTCCGCGCGAATGTGCCCCGGTCTCCGCCTGCGCCCCCGCGTTGTTCTGGAAGAGATCGACATGGTGGAGAAAGTATCCCGCCCCGGTGACCGCCATCGCCGCGGTGCTGCTCATGCAGCAGAGATAGTTTTCGAAATAGATCTGCTTGCCGTCCGCCGAGAGGAATTCGATGATTCTCGGTTCCTCGTTGCGCCGCCAGCACTGCGGATTGGTGAACATGCCCACGCCGGTTTTGGGGATCAGGTAGCCGTCGGTGACGAGTTCTTTCAGGGCTTTCTGTACGGTGGTGCTGCCGACGCCGAACCGGGCGGCGAGTTCGCGCATCGAGGCCAGCCGCTGCGGCTTCTTTTCGCCGTAGATGATATTGTCGATCACATATTTTCGAATGCGGACGTATCCGGCGACGGAGATGTCTCCGGCAATCGGTCCATTCTTTCTTTTCATCATATTTCCCAGTGTGTTACGTTAGCGGAAGAGAACACAGGTGAACACTATTATTATAGCAAATTCCATCCGTTTTGTCAAGGGCGGATTCGCTTTTTTTGCAAAAAATGCGGAGGAAGCGTAATGCCTCACCGGGTTCGCGAGGCGGAGGTACGCTGATATGCCGATAGGCTTGTTGGAACCAACGCCAGGTCGGGGTCACCGGCCCCGCGCAGGGCTCTCAAAGCGGAAGATTTCCCGGACGTCCCAGTCGGTCAGGAACGCCGCGCCGTAGGACATGGTGAGGTGGAAGAGCGATGTGTTCCACTTCATCTCCTTCCCCCAGCCTTCGAAGGTGCGGGAGGCCCCCTCGGCGATCATGTTGAGCCAGGCGCCCTTGTCGGTCAGCAGCTCGTGCATGAACTCCTCCTCGCCGTCGCGGATCAGCGCGCAGAACAGCGGGAAGGTGACGAAAAACATGCTCTGCGACAGCCGCTTTTCGCGGACCATCGCCTTGAGGTTCTCCACCCCCTCGCGTTCCGGAAACAGCTCGAACCACCAGGCGAAGACGTTCCCCGGCAGGCTGACGTGCTTCGAAACGGCGCTGTCGCGGAAGAGCTTCCGGTCCGCGTCGTAGAAGGCCGCGACGAACGCCGCCTCCAGCGCGGCGACCTCCTTTGCGGCGAGGTACGGCTTCTCCCCGATCAGCCCGGCCACTTTGTTCAGGCACTTGATTGCGCCGATGTAGTAGGCGTTGATCGCGTTGTGCTTGGTCGTGCAGACCTTCCCCTCGCCGATATCGACGTCGTAGCCGTCGCGCAAATTGGCCGGCCACTCGACGACGCACCATTTGTCGAGGTTGTTGAGCAGCCCGTCCGCCTCGGCGTACTCTTCGCGGTAGAAGTCCAGAATGTCGGCGAACGCGGCGTAACGCGCCCGGACGAACTCGAAATCGCCGACCAGATGACAGTACTCCAGGAGCGTGGTGAACAGGATGAGCGGATATTCGGCAATCTCCTGCATGAACGAGCAGGCCCCGCAGGTCATCAGCCCGCGGTTGATGAACGAGGTGCGGAGAAAATCGTCGAAGAACTTCTCCATCAGCGCGTAATCCTTCGTCAGCAGACAGAAGGTGAGCAGACTGTAACAGCCGTCGCCGAGATAATAGCCCTTCTCGCGCTCCATGCAGTCCTGGATCACTTCCTGGACGCCGTAGCGGAGGGTCCCGACGCAGAGATTCCAGACCGCCAGCGATTTCTCATCGCTCCGGTTGCAACCCGCCCTGAGCTCGAACGGGTAGTGTCGCGCCCGCAGCACGATGGAGTTGTGCATGACTTCACAACCCGGCGGAAGCTCCAGCCTGGCATAGCGGAACGACTTGTAGTCGAACTGGTTCAGCGTGTCGGTGCAGCCGGAGAGCCGGAAATATTCGACGTATTCGCAGTTGGCGCGGAGTTTATAGCGCACAAAGCCGTCCTGGTCAAGCTCCTGCCCGAACCGCATGACGATCTCGTCGCCGCGGCGGCCGACGGCGCGGAACTCCAGGCTGCCTACATAGACGGCGCCGAAGTCGAGGAACACGCAACTTCCGTTCTTCACCACCGTTTCCGGGGCGATCGCCTCGAACTCCAATCGGCGCGACGGCTGGGGGGAAAGGCGGTAATCGGCATGGCGGTGGAGCCGGGCCGGTTCCCACGACGAATCGTCGAACTCCGGGCGCTCGAACCCGACTTCGGGAGCGGCGGCGTCGTAACACTCCATGAACTGCGTCGCGTAGCCGACTTCCCCGGCGGCGGAGAAGCCGGAGTGTTCGCGACAGAGGAAGTTTTCGTCCGAAGCAAGCATCGTCCCGCCGTCCGAACAAAGGTCGAGCAAGAGCCCGTGCCGCCGGTCGCCGCTCACCCAGACCCGGTTGACCAGCCCCTGGTAGTAGGTATGCACCGCGATCACGTTTTCGCCGGGGCGGACAAAGTCGGAGAGATCGACCTCGTTGTAGAAATAATGGAACGGGTACCCCGCCGCCGGTCCCTGGGTGACGAACCTGCCGTTGACGTAGAGCTTGTAATAGTCGTCGGCGGTGAGATAGGCAACCGTTCCGGCGGTGTGGTCCAGCGTGAAGCTCCGGCGGAACAGGACATGGCGGTTTTCGAGTTCAGGATCGCGGACCGGCAGCGAAGAGCGGTCCAACTGGCGGTGGTAGACATTCTGCGGCGGAACGTCGCAGAACCGTTCGGAAGTGATCCACTTGCCGGCGAATTCTCTCGGCTGGTCCTTCATACCCGTTCAACTCCTCTGTTGCGAAAGCGGGGGAAAAGAGTCATCAAGATATTACGATACCCGTTTCCCCCGTTTTTTGCAACAGCCGGAAGCACTTTTTCAAGAGAAATATCACCTAACGACGAGCTTCCAGTTTCACGTTCCGAAAGAGAACTCCGGCTTCGGACTGTTTGCCCGGCATCCAGATCAGCAACCTCACCGCCGCCGTCCTCGGCCAAAGGTGATTATTCACCGGTTGTCCGGGACGGGCGAATCCCGAAATATCGACCTGAAATCGTTGCCAGGAGGCGGTCAGGGGAAGCGCTTTCCCGTCGAGATAAAGATAACTCGCTCCGGTCGTATGCAGCCTAACCGGAGTTCCCGCCCGCCCGGAAAAACGGTGAGGACCGTTGAGCGTTACCCGCCAACGGCTTCCATCCCGTTCGATCCGTTTGACGCCGGCAGTGTAACTCAGGTGGGCATTGGGCAGGTCGGCATAGTCGGGCGCGGTATTGAAGGCAACAAAATATCCGGGACCGGTCTTCCACGCGGAAGCGTCTTCCATCATGAGTTCAGCTTCACCGGGGGCGGTATCCGCCACAAGAATTGTATCGCTGCGCGGCACGGCCAGAACATTCTGAGGAAGAATTTCCCGGCTTTGAGCATCAAGCGATTGCAGCCCGAAGAAAAGCGCCGGGACTTTTGGTTCCGATGCGCGAAATTCCCCGGACAGCCGCAACGTGCTTCCGGGAAAAACCATCAGAGACTCGGTGGAAACCGCCTTTGTGCCGCCGGAGATTTCCAATACGCCGTTCCGGTTGCGCAAAACGCCGGAAAGAACGCTCCACCGGGCGGCGCCAGCGGGAGCCAACGAATAGTCTCCCTTCTCATCCGGTTCTCCGGGGTCGGTGATTCCATCGATCCGGAGCGTTCCATACTGCCGCGAATCATTGAAACGCGCGCCGCTCATCGGAAAGAGGGTGGAAAGTTCGTTCTCCCCGGCCCGGCGTTCCCGGCACATGTTGAAACGCCAGCGGTGGGAATGGAAATTCTCGAAATCGCTCAACGTCAGGCGAAATTCCACCGTCCAGCGATCCGGATAAACATGGACGCCATGCTCGATTTCGGGGGCCCACTCTTCACGCAGCCGATCCTGCCGCCAATCCTCGTACAGCAGCATGGTAGGACGGGCTCCGTAAAACAGCCTGACCCCCGCCGGATTGAAAGCGATCTGGCAGAAATGACGATTCCCCTCCGCCAGAAAAAGATTGATCACGTCATCGTTTTCATGAATCTGCGGATACCGTTTCACCTCTCCCGGCTTGACGGTCATTTTCAATTTCGACGGATCCGGCTCAAACACGGTCATTGCACCATACAGAAACCCGCCGGAAGCGAACAGGCGGATCTCTCCGTCCGCTCCGGCTTTCGTTCTGTCGCCGAGCCGTTTCATCCCTCGCCAGACTGCCGCATGACTCCAGACCGCTTCATCCGGGCGGCCGTCAAGAGTGACGACGGATTCGGGCAACTGCGGAACGGCGGCGCCAAGCCCCAGGGAAACGAATGCAATCAGACTGAACAGGAAACGCTTCATCGGTATTCTTCTCCTTCAGTTTCGTTCCAGGCTGACACCGAAGACGGCCAGCGAAAGCGGTGACTTGTCGGCGACGAGGGTGATGCGGGCCACCGGCTTTTCCGGATGCGGATTGATCCAGCGATAGCCGAAAATACGGGCCATTTTGCCGCCCGGCGTTTTCCCGCTCCAGACAACCGGAGCACAAGCAGCGCCAGCGGGTTCGTTCCAATCGGTCACCTCCCGCGTATAGCGGATTGGAATCTCCGCCGAGCCGCCGTCCGCATAGAAAACCGTATAGACGGCAATATCCTTCGGATCATAAAAACTTTTGTTGTCCAGATTGGTGAAAGCCAACGCCCGGCGCACCGGCAAATCAGTCGCATGAGCGAAACTGATCGAATCCACCTTTTCCGGCGCAAACTCCAGAACCGCCTCATGCGGCAGTTGCGAAGTCTGCCCGCCGAGCACCAGACACTTTCCAGCCGGAAGAGCAAACGTAAAATCGCGCCGGACGAGCCGGGACGGAACGGCCGAGAAATCGAGCTTTCCTCCCCGGCCGAACATCGAATTCTCTCCGCTGACCGGCGTCCGGGCAACGGCGTCGAGATCGAGCGGACGGAAACTCCGCACCAACGGCTTCAGAATCGTCGAGAGAAAATAAAACGTATCCGTCGGGAAGTTCCGGTATTCCTCATAGCGGGGCCGGCTCACGCTCCAACTGTTCTCAGCCGCCCAAACCGCGGCGAGTTGAAGTTCGGGGACGGTATAGTACGATCCCATACCGCCCCACATCGAAGCGATCAGACCGAGCACACCCGGCGTCTGTTTCAAAACTTCGCAATATCTGCCGATGCACGCCGGATCGTACCACGAGGTACCGAGCACCTTGAATCCGTCTCCTGCGAGCAGCGGAATATTCTCGAACCCATCTTTCGAATTGAAATAAGTAAAATCGGCAAGAATCACATCGCGCGGCAATGTTTTTCTCAAACGCCAGGTATTCTCCGGAACGCCTCCGGTGCGGGAGTCCAGCATCTGGTCGGCCCACATTATCATGTGAACGTTGAGTTCATCGCAATTCTTCTTGAGCAACTTCAACGTGGTGGCGAATTTCTCGCGGAACGGTCGTTTCTCCTTTCCGGCGGGAGGGCGCGGCGCAAATATGAGTTCATCCTGCCCAACGTGGTAATAACGCGGCGAATCAAACGCTTCACAGGCCTCTTCCATGATTCCCCGGATCAACTTCGGCGTATCGGGATTATCAATGTCCGGCGTGGAAAAATTGCTAATCGCCTTCTGTGGGACTTCCATCAGATAACCATATTCGCCCCAGAGTGCCCAGGCGAAATGGCTGTAAAGGGAATGATTCGGAATCATTTCGAATCCCAGCGTCCTCCCCCGGCGGACGAAGGCGCGATATTCGTCTTTCCCGACAGCGGCGGTCTTGTGGCCGAGAGCAGGATAACGATCATACTTCATCCATTGATCCACCCGGATGATCATGACATTCATCTTCAGCAGGGAAAGCGTATCCTCGAGGTTGTCGCGGAGTTCTTTCGACGCGAGGCCGCTGGTAAATACTCCCCGCCAGGAGAGATCCGGGTAATCAACGACCGTCCCCACCGGCAGTACCGAAACTCCAGCATCCGAGGGAAGCAGGAGCTGCCTCAGACTTTGAACGCCGTAAAGCAGGCCATGCAAAGAATTGCCTGTGACGATGATCCGGTCCTCCGTAATCGTGATGCGATACCCCTCCGGACGCGTTTCATCCGGAACGACGGAAAGAATGATGGATGAGACACTTCCCTGTTTCCCCGGCTGCCCGTTTCGTTCGAGCTGGGCGGAGAGAAGTCGTTGCGGCAGAGGATCGGACACGGACGAAGAGACCCGCGTTCCGGCAGCGACAGTGGCGAGTTCTCCGGAAAAATCCGCGTTTTGCACCTGCGGAACGATACGGGAAGCAAAATCACGCTCCGGTTCCTGTCGCGTCAGTTCCCATTCCGAGGCAGGCAGCAGCATCCCGGCCCCCAGCAGCAAGGCGCCCAATATCCGTTTTTTCATTTACTTTCTCTCTGTCAGTACGGGCGGAAATCCGCATTGACCATTGTCGTGCACCATCCCCAGCCGCCGGTGGTTCCATTATGAGTGACGGTACGGTGATTGAGATATTCATCCCAGCTCATTTTGGCAACATGCCCGTCCAGATAAGCCATATTGCCGCCTTTGTTGTGTCGCGTCGGTGGAGGATAGGTCGTCGGAACCGCCGCGGTTCGGAGCAGGATATCGGGTGCGCCGGAGAGATCTTTGTCGTGCCCTTCCCCTAGATAGACGGTGTTGATTTTCCGGACACGATTGAGCTTGGTGGCGCTTCCCTTGCCGGGATCGGAGAGATAAACGTTTCCGAAATAATCGTAATTATAAGCGTAGCCGAACTGTTTCCAAACACCGCCGAGAGAAGCCCGGGTCGGACACTGAAGCAGCTTTACACTCATCGTTTCACCGCTGTATCCTCCATTGGCAGCATAAACGGCCAATTTCATGTAACCCATCAGATGATACGCCCAATTGCGGTTGAAATAAGTCGCCGCCGGAAGAATAAAATCGCGGTTGTCCCCGGCATACTGAATCATGCCGCCAATCAGTCCCTTCAGATTGGAGGAACAGGTCGTGGTACGCCCGGATTCGCGAGCCCGGTTCAGCGCCGGCAGCAGCATCGACGCCAGGATCGCGATGATCGCGATCACTACGAGAAGTTCAATCAGGGTAAAATTCCGCCTTTTCATAAACGTGCCTTTCCGTTTGTTTGTTAAGGGGTAATCCCTTTTGCCCAGTGTGGTTTGAAAATGAACGGGTCATACGACTTTTCCGCATCCGGCCAACGCGGCGACTGAGCCGCGGGGAATCAGCCGGCAGGGGAGAAACTCCTGGCGGACCGGGACCCGGGCATCTCCGCAGTTTTCGATCAGAATCTCGGCCGCCCTCCGGCCGATCTCCCGGAACGGCTGCGCCACCGTGGAGAGATCGATCAGCGCGGCAATTTCCATATCGTCGAATCCGAAAATGGAAACATCCTCGGGAATCCGCAGCTTCATACGCCTGAGCTCGTCGATCACGTTGAATGCCAGTTCGTCGTGCGAACAGATGATCGCGGTCGGCGGCTCCGGCAGCGCCATCAGCTCCCGGATCCGCTGCCGCCCCTGTCCGCGCAGCAACCGGTCGTGCTCCACTTCGGTGTGGTACTCCGGCACCAGCGGAATTCCGCGATACCGGAGCTGGTCTTCGATTCCCCGGATTCTGGCGTCGGCGGTGTAGACCCCGGAGAATACCCGGATGGTGCCGATTTTCCGGTGTCCGGCGTCCGCCAGACTGTCCACGATCTCCCGGCTGGCATTGTAACCGTCGCTCCCGACGAAGTTGCCCCGGATGATTCCGCCGCAGCAGACCGGGCTGTCGATCACCACGTGATTGATTCCGGCGAAGGAAAACTTGTCGATGATCCGAATGTTGTACTCGTAAAAATTCGGACACTGCCGCGGCAGCAGGATCGCCCCGACGTATCCCGGCGAACGCAACTGCTCCACCACCGCGTCGAGCCGGTCGGGGTCGTCCCGCAGGATCACCACCTTGAGGTCGATTCCGTTCGCGCTCGCTGTTTTCTCCAGTCCCTCGAGATAGTGGTTGCCCGGCTTCTGCGTCTCCTCCGGGAGAATGAACACCATGTGGCGCTCCTTCCGGAAGGAGACCGGCAGCGTCTCGGGAACAAAGTAGCCGATATTCGGTTTCAAAGCCAGAATCCCCGATTCCACCAGTTCGGTCAGGGCATTCCGCACCGTTCCCCGCGAAACTTCGAGCTCCTCCGCCAGGTTCGCCTCCGAAGG
>Ga0209373_10005415_pt1 | contig 10417 bp, 10 predicted proteins | sample Higcelweek5metaG_FD_187173 | JGI IMG/M metagenome (GOLD analysis project Ga0209373, IMG submission 187173) | Freshwater pond sediment microbial communities from the University of Edinburgh, under environmental carbon perturbations - High... | ecosystem: Environmental > Aquatic > Freshwater >...
GCTTTGCGGTACACCTCTTCAGAGTGCACGTCAGTCCCTTCCGGAAGGTCAATTTCAGATTTTGTAATGTGAAGTAACGATTTATCCTTGCCAAAGGCCATCCTGGCTGCCTCAGCGGAGTTCATAACATCATAGGGAAGGCAGGCTATTTCTGCCGCAGAATCCTTCGGCGGCCTCAGCCCCCTGAACGGTTTTACAACTGCCATATCTGTTTCTGGTAATAATTATTTGGTTTTGTTAACCCTGAAAGTTTCATTGCCGGTAGCGAAAAAGTCCACAATCTGTTTTGCTGCAGCAACCCCCGCATTGATGTTGGCCTCTTCTGTCTGGGCACCCATTTTCTTGGGTGTGAAGAAGTATCTGCCCGGAAATTTTTCAACAAACAGGGCTGCATTGTCAGGCTCTATATCAGACAGGTACCTTAAGTCAGGTCTGCTCTCCATTACCTTTACAAGTTCATCTTCACTGATTACCTCCTTGCGTGCTGTGTTTACAAGAACAGCACCCGCAGGCATCAGAGACAGGAGCTTTTCTCCTATCGATTTTTTTGTTTTGTCATTGGCCGGGATATGAAGTGATACATACTGGCATTTCCTGTAGAGTTCCTCGACAGTTTCGACTTTTGTCACTCCGGACTCCTTCATAACCGCACTGTCAACGTAGGGATCGAATGCAATGACATCCATTCCCAATCCATGGGCAATCTTTGCCATGCATCTTCCCACGTTTCCGAAGGCATGCAGGCCAAGGCTCTTGCCCAGGAGTTCTGATCCCGTCTTGCCGTCGAATCCTCCCCGTGCTGAATAGAGCATCATTCCGAAGGCAAGTTCTGCAACGGCATTTGAGTTTTGTCCGGGTGTGTTCATTGCCACTATACCGCGGGCCGAGCAAGCTTCAAGATCAAGATTGTCATAGCCGGCTCCGGCCCTGACAACTATCTTCAGCCCGGGGGCGGCGGCAACAACAGCGGCATCGATTATATCCGACCTGACTATCAGTGCATCTGCATCCCTGACTGCCTCGTGCAGTTCCAGGGGTGTCTTGTACTTTTCCAGGAGAGCGAGCTGATGTCCTCCATTCTCCACCACACCGCGGATCTGTTTTACAGCCACCGAGGCAAACGGTTTGTCTGTAGCTACCAATATTTTCATGATTCCCGGTTTATAGTTTCTTTTCAAATTCCTTCATACAATCGACAAGTGCCTGAACGCTTTCGTGAGGCATAGCATTGTAAATCGATGCTCTGAAACCACCCACCGAACGGTGTCCTTCAATTCCAATCATCCCCTGACTCTTTGCGAAAGCAGCGAAGTCCTTTTCAGCCTCCTTATAATTCTCTGACATTACAAAACATACATTCATCAGAGACCTGTCTTCAGGATCGGGTACTGTGACACTGAACAGTTTGTTGCGGTCAATCTCGTCATAGAGGAGTTTAGCTTTTGCCTCATTGATCTTCTGCATTGCTTTTACTCCACCCTTTTCCTTCAGCCATTCGAGGGTCTTGCATGCTGCAAATACAGGAAGGACCGGCGGTGTGTTGAACATCGATTCCTTCTCGATATGGGTTTTGTAATTCAGCATGGTGGGAATCGGCCTGGTCACCTTACCCAGAATATCATCCTTAATAATCACGAAGGTGACACCGGCAGGGGCAAGATTCTTCTGCGCACCACCGTAGATGAGCGAGTATTTGGATACATCCACCGGACGGCTGAAGATATCTGATGACATATCGGCCACAAGCGGCACGCTTACAGTAAGGTCTTTTTTCAGCTCCGTACCGAAAATTGTGTTATTGGTTGTAATATGCAGATAATCAGCATCAGCCGGGACTGCATAATTTTTGGGCAGGTAGTTGAAATTCCTGTCCTTTGACGAAGCCACTTCAACAACTTCTCCGAAAAGTTTTGCCTCCTTGAGCGCCTTGCCAGCCCATTCTCCGGTGTTAACATAGGCAGCTTTCTTTTCAAGCAGGTTCATCGGCACCATTGCAAACTGCAGACTGGCACCTCCGCCAAGGAATATGACAGAGTAACCTGAAGGAATGTCCAGCAGCTCCTTAAACAGTGCTACGGCTTGATCCATAACAGCCACAAACTCCTTGCTGCGGTGTGATACTTCCATAATCGAAAGCCCTGTTCCGGCAAAATCCCTTACAGCTTCAATAACTTTTTCATTCGTGTACTGAGGCATGATTGAAGGTCCTGCATAAAAGTTGTGTTTTTTCATTTTGTTGAGATTTTATGTTTTATAAATTTTTGGTGTCAGAGAGCGACAAGGCTTCCCCCGCGTAAAACGGGAATAACAGTTGTAGTATCAAAGGTATGACAATATTCCAGGCAGTCATCCAGACCCTTATCCCTGAGCCTGGAGCGCTGTGCAGCCTTTTCTGTATATCCCAGGATATCATCCTTAGCCTGATGCCAGAGATCCAGCGAAGCATGTACCGAATCACAGGCGGTCACAAACCCTCCGTCTGCCAGAAGTCTTTCTGCCACTGCCCCTGCAAAGAGAGTATCCTCAAGGTTAAAACGGTTTTTCCAACCGGCACAGATGATTATAACTTTCCTGTCCTGTTTAGTCAGCCAGTTACAAAGTGAGGTGAAGTTAAGGTATGAGCCGATGACCACATCATGGCATCCTGAAGCCATCTGCATTAATCCTGTGCCGTTCGTGGTGCTGTATGCCACCACCCTTCCCTTAACCTTTTCAGGTGAGAAATTAAAAGGCGAATTACCGAAGTCTGCAAAATCTAGGACATATCCGTCGCGTTCGGCGGCAACCAGGTAACCCTCTTTTTTCAGTTTAAGTGCTTCATCGGGAGATGAAACGGGGATGATCCTGGTGACTCCGTTTGCAAAAGCGGTGCAAATCGAGCTTGTGGCCCTCAGAATATCTATGATTACTGCCACCGCCTCTTTATCAGCGTGTGCAGGGAACATAGCAGGGGAAAAACATATTTCAAGGCTTTTCTTCTCCATCGCACGGAAGTGAAGTACGGGGCAGGTTATTTATTGTAAAAGGGAGTATTGGCAACTTTTGCCTTCAGGTCTTTACCCCTGACACGGATAAATATCTCAGTGTCAGCCTTCCAGAATCCCTTCTTCAGATATGCCATTCCTATCCCCTGTTTCAGTACGGGGGACATTGTACCTGAGGTGACCTCTCCGATAATGTTTCCGGCGGCATCGGCAACCTCATAATGCTGACGTGGAATGCCCTTGTCGATCATCAGAAAGCCTTTCAGTCTCTTCTCCGTACCGGATTCTTTTTGATTCAGTAACAGTGTCTTATCAATGAACTCTTTCCCCGGAACAAATTTTGTAATCCATCCAAGGCCGGCCTCGATGGGTGAGGTCGTATCATTTATGTCATTACCGTAAAGGCAGAATCCCATTTCCAGGCGAAGAGTGTCCCTTGCTCCGAGTCCGACCGGTTTGATACCGAACTCAGCGCCGGCCTCAAATACAGCCTCCCACAGTCTCCTGCCGTCACCGTTCCTGACATATATTTCGCATCCTCCCGAACCTGTATAACCTGTTGTGGAGAAAATGACATCCTTAATACCTGCAAAATCAAGCACCTTGAAAGTATAGTATTCCATATCCACGACGGGTGTTGATGTTAGCTTTTGCATCGCTTTCAGTGCCAGCGGGCCCTGAACGGCCAGCTGTGCGGTTCCGTCAGACGCATTGTGAAGCTCATAACCCGGACCTGCTTCAATCCCGAATTTTTTGGCCTGCTCTGTGCACCAATCCCAATCCTTTTCAATATTTGCAGCATTGACAACAAGCAGATATTTCTCTGCACTGAACCTGTAAACAAGCAGATCATCAACTATGCCCCCTTTTCCGTTCGGGAAACATGTGTACTGTACCTTGCCGTCGGTAAGTACAGATACATCGTTCGATGTAACATACTGCAGGAAGGGAAGCGCATTAGGGCCGTTAACCCAAAATTCTCCCATGTGAGACACGTCAAAAACGCCAACTTTCTCACGCACAACCATATGTTCGTCATTTATGCCGGTATACTCAACAGGCATATTATACCCTGCAAAAGGTACAATCTTTGCCCCCAGAGCCTCATGAAACTTAAGAAACGGAGTATTTTTCATAGTGTGATTTATTGTATACCTGACAAAAGTACCATTTTAAACCCGATAAAAACCTGCGATAAATCATTTTTGACACATCATCTTTTAGATCAGTTCCGCTGGCTTCAGGCAACATAATTTCTATATTTGCATATGAACTAAACCTGCTCAGATGGATTATAAGGTTTTTAACCCTGACTACCTTGAAAACGTAACCGGCGGGGACCGGGATATAAGGGACGAGATAGTGGCAATATTCCGGGACCAGATACCTGAATTTATTGCCGAAATGAAGCAGCTCAACGAGAATAAGAAATTCCTTGAACTGGGTCTCCTTGCTCATAAGGCCAAAGGGTCTGTAACGGTCATGGGGATGGAGGAAACTTCAAGGATGCTCAAGACCTTTGAACTGCAGGCAAAAGCTGGAGTGAATCCCGATGATTACCAGGGGTTTATCGAGAGGTTTGAGGCTGATGCTCTCCTTGTCATGAAGGAAATTGAAGATTATACCGGCAAATCACAGTAACCGGATATGGTATTTTTAGAGAAGCAGGAAGGCATTGACATAGTCAGGTTTAAGGATGACCGGATCAATGCATTGAATGTTGAAAACATAAGGCCCGCAATAATGAGCATCTTCGAGGTTGCACATTCCCGTGCCGTCATCGATCTTTCAGGAGTCAACCACCTCGACAGTACCGGTTTTGCAATGTTCCTTCACATGCTTCGGGTAGCCCGTACAAATTACTGTACTTTCAGGCTCTGCAGCCTGACTCCGGCTGCACAGAATCTTTTTAGCCTGTTGCAACTGGACAAGGCTTTCGACATATACGGTGACTTCGACTCATGCCTGCAGAGTTTTGTACGCGGCGGTCCGGCTTAAAAATTTTACAATCAGGAAAAATATGGGTAAAGTAATCTGGAAACCGGGAACAATGATTTATCCGCTGCCAGCGGTTCTGGTGAGCTGTGGCACGGCAGATGAGGGTTATAATATTATTACAGTTTCATGGACCGGGACCATTTGCACAGACCCGGCAATGTGCTATATTTCAGTCAGGCCGTCAAGGCATTCATATGAAATTATAAGAAGGAACGGCGACTTCGTGATCAATCTCACCACCCGTAAGCTGGCCTGGGCAACTGACTGGTGCGGAGTACGCTCGGGAGCCGATCATGACAAATTCAGGGAAACGGGACTCACTCCCGTTGCAGCAAGTGCGGTGAAGGCACCACTCATTGCAGAATCACCACTGAGCATCGAATGCGTTGTTAAAGAGATAAAAGAACTCGGCTCGCATCATATGTTTATTGCCGAGGTTGTTGCCGTGGATGCCGACGAAAAGTACATCGATGTTCACAGCGGGGTCTTCAGGCTTGACAAGGCACTGCCAATCTGTTATTCTCACGGAAAGTATTATGACACCGGCAAATTCATTGGCAAATTCGGATATTCGGTAAAAGGCACCGGAGCCTCTGCAGGGAAAAAGAAGAGCAGTGCCCCGGGTGACAAATAAGTTAGGATTTTTCGCGTCTATTTATTACTTTCACCTCCTTAAGTCATAATGTTTTCATTAGTCTGCGATGAATGAAAAGATCCTGAATACCCTGATGCATCTCTTCGCAATCATTGCTCCTGCACAGGGCAGTGGGACGGACAGGCGCAGGGTTGTTGAGGCGTTTCTGAAGCCTCAGCTGAACCAGGAAGGAGTTAACGCATACCTGAGGATCTTCGATAACTATTACGCTGAAGCCCAGGACCGTCTTAAAAAAGGAAATGAATCGCGTCGCAATGCAGCTATCTCCGTAAAAATCATCAGGATATGCTATGATATCGGTGCCCAGCTGACCCTTAACCAGAAGATAATTGTGCTGGTTCAGTTACTGGAATACTGCCGTTCTGACGGCAGTGAAGTGAGCACAATTGAACTCGAGTTTATAAACACCGCCGCAGAGGGATTTAATGTTGACCGTGATGATTACAAGCTCATCGAACGTTTTGTGCTTTCAAAGAGGTCTGAAGTGCTTGAGTCACAGCAGATCCTGGTCATAGACAACCAGCAGGAAAATCCCTATAATAAGACAAGGCATCTCTATAATCCGACATTAAGGGGTCAGGTAAAGATACTTGACCTGCAAGGTGCTGAAATGCTGTTTGTCAGGTCATTCGGCACCGGAGAACTGCTCCTGAGCGGACAGTTGAGGCATGAAGAAAAGGTTTACCTGTTCGAGCGCGGTGGCTCCCTGAAATTCCTGAACTCCAAACCTATTTACTACTCCGAAGTCATCAGACAATTCCTTGATGAGAGTCTCCTGGCCTCCAGGGTGGTCTACGAGGTCAAGGATATCGAGTATAAATTCAAAGGCGGATTTGTTGGCTTACATCGGATGAGCTTTGCTGAAGAGTCCGGCCGTCTTGTTGGTATAATGGGAGCTTCCGGTGCGGGGAAGTCCACTCTCCTGAGTGTACTGAATGGCATCAATGCACCCGATGCCGGAGAGGTACTTATCAATGGTATAAACATCCATCGGGAAGCTGACAAAGTAAAAGGTCTGATCGGATTTGTCTCCCAGGATGACCTTCTGATAGAAGAACTTACTGTCTTTGACAACCTCTTCTACAATGCAAAACTGTGTTTCGGCAATCTCAATGATCAGGAGATTACAGTCAAGGTGGAGAATGTACTTCACAGCCTTGGTCTCTACGAGATTAAGGACATGAAAGTCGGCACCCCTCTCAATAAGAAAATCTCAGGGGGGCAGCGCAAGAGGCTGAATATTTCACTTGAACTGATCAGGGAACCATCTGTCCTTTTTCTCGACGAGCCCACATCAGGACTTTCATCACTCGACTCCGAGAATATTCTGGACCTTCTTAATGACCTCAAGCTTAAGGGAAAGCTCATCTTCGTGGTCATCCACCAGCCCTCTTCAGATATATTCAAAATGTTCGACAGGCTGATCTTCCTAGACTCCGGGGGTTACCTGATATATTACGGCATACCGGTAAGGTCGATATCCTATTTTAAGGACCGCATGCGTCTGCCGAAATATAATGACAGCGAATGTCCGGAGTGCGGCAATGTCAATCCTGAACAGATATTCAGCATTGTCGAGTCAAAAATCCTCGATGAATTCGGCCGGCCTACCAAGACCAGAAAAATCTCACCGGCAGAGTGGAGTGACTATTATCACAACAGGATAGATGAGGCTGCCCCCCCTCCTGATCCCGGAAACGGCATCCCTGAAATTACTCTCAAAACACCTAATAAGTTCAAACAGTTCCTCGTCTTCGTAAAGAGAGACATTTTGTCAAAACTGTCAGACAGGCAATACCTTGTTATTACTCTTCTGGAAGCTCCGGTTCTGGCATTTTTTCTTGCTTTTCTCATCCGCTATTTTGATGAAAGCGCTACGCGGCCGGCATACACGCTTATGCAGAACAGCAACCTGCCGGTTTACATTTTCATGTCTGTAATTGTGGCCATTTTCATGGGCCTGACTGTAAGTGCGGAAGAGATCATTAAAGACAGGAAGATACTGCGCAGGGAAGCCTTTCTGAACCTTAGCTGGAACAGCTACCTGTTATCAAAGATCACTGTTCAGTTCCTCATCTCGGCTGTACAGGCTGCCACTTTCGTTGCAATTGGCAATTCAATCACAGGTATCAGGGGCATGTGGCTTGAATACTGGCTGGTGCTCTTTACATGCTGGGCAACTTCAAACATGATGGGACTGCTTATTTCTGACAGCTTCAAAGCTGTGGTTACAATTTACATTCTGATACCTTTCCTTGTCATTCCCCAGATAATACTCAGCGGGATAATAGTGAAATATGAAAAGCTCAATCCAACAATATCGTCACCCGTATCGATACCGGTTTACGGTGAAATCATAACGGCCCGCTGGGGCTATGAAGCGCTGGCGGTGGAGCAGTTCATGACCAATAAATTTGAGAAGGAATTTTATGAGTACGATAAGGTAATCAGTATAGCCAAGTTCAGGAAAGATATCTGGTACAATGAGATGAAGAGCATCATCTCAAGAATTGAGGGCGATATCGAAAGAGAAAGGATTGACGAGGAGAGTGCAAAAGATATGTCGCTGATATATAATGAGATAATGGAAGAGATGAGCTTTACGCCTGATGTACCTTTTGAACTTAATCTAATTGATCCGGAAAAAATAACTCCGGGATCGCTCGAGGCTGCACGGCAGTATATCGAAACGGTACGGAGGTACTACATCGATCTTTCAAAGAGTGCGGTGGATGAACGTGACAGGAGTATAGTTGCCCGGGAATATGAGGACAAGGAAGGGTTCATCCTGATGAAAAAACAGTTCACCAATGAGTCTCTTGAAGAGTTTGTCCGCAATGAGAATGAAAAGGATAAGATAATCAGGTATAAAGACAGGCTTTACCAGAATTATGACCAGGTCTTTTTCGATCCGCCAGGCCGTTTTATCAAGGCTCATTTTTATGCACCCCGTAAGCAGGTCCTGGGTCTCTGGTTCAGCACCTTCGCTGTAAACGTGGGTATGATATGGGTTATGACAATAATCTTATACATACTGCTCTTTTACAGGGTTCTGCATAAGATACTCAAATCCTCTGACAAGATTAAGAATGTACTGAAAGCCAGAAGCAATTCAGAAGCGTGAATGTTAAAAGGGAAAAGGTCAGTAACTGATCTGAAAGAATATGATCTGAATTTATAAGGCCGGTTAATTATTCAACAATCTCAACCATTTTGAAGGGCACCTTGATAATTGAATCATAGTCTTCGCCTGCCTCAAGCATATCCTCATCATCCTCTTCATAGAACCAGTTTATCTCGACGTCATGCTTTGAACGGTGTATGGCCTCCAGTCGTTTGAAGACATCAAGGATGCACTTTGAAGAGCTTGTATTGAAATACTCAAGCCTGATATTCACCACAGTCTTATCCAGCGGGCCCTGCATATAACCGTCAAGCCACTCATTGAGCGGTTTATAAAACTCCACTGAATTTTCGGGGATTGATCTTCCCTTAATCTCAAAAATACCCTCTCTAGAATCAAACCTGATTGTCGGGGTTTTAGGTGTTCCATCAATGATGATCGGTTCCATAACTATCTTCCTTTAACATTATTCATTTCAAACGCCACTTATAACGGCACTCAACCTGAAGGCTGAATTTCTCTCATCATACTTTTTAAAGACAAATTCAAGTCTGTTGCTGGTTTTCCTGGCCATGTCAATAAGGCCAAGACCTCCAAGTCCCTTTTCCGTAATCTCCTGGTGATTAAGGATATCCTTATACAGCTCCTTGATTTCCAGAGCTGTAGAATTATTTATCTTGGTAATTTTCTGTTCAAGTTCTTTTATCCGTGCGGTCGATACGAAATTGCAGGTTGTAATGCGGTAAGACCCTCCAACTGTCTTCTCCAGTACTACCAATCCATACCTGTCCGGCCGTGCAGCCCTGTATCCTGCCGGCACCCTGTCTGCATGGTGATAGAGGTTCTGAAGGCTTTCAACAAGAACATTATAAACCTTCTTACGCACTCTCGGATGCTCGTGGTTCGTCAGCAGGTTTCCCTCTACTGAATCAAGCACCTGATTGATCACTTCAGAGTCAACGTTACCCTTGAAATAGACCATTGCACCCCTGGTGTCAAGATCGCTTACAAGGTTTTCAAGATCAAAGCTCATCTGGCTTTCTTTACAGACTAATAACTATTTACAAAGAACAAAAATAGGGGTTTGTTGAAAACATGCAACAATACCATATCATTATTTTAGCGAATGCAGGCTTTTTTTGACCAAAGGAAGAGGCTCATAGGCCAATGGTTCCTGATTGTCCTTCATCACCCTTTCCCTTCATTGAACCTTCGTACAGGTCATATCCGTGAAAACGGCATTCAATGTTTCCGTTGTAGAGATCATATTTCCTGGCTGTTTTAAGTCCGACAGCCTGAAGAGCTTCCCTGTCACCTGACAATATCCATGCCTTATAACCGTGGTAATTATGCTTCATATAGCTGCCTATTTCACGGTAGAAATCGGTCATCCCTTCACCCCCAATGCGCTGACCGTACGGCGGATTCATTATCAGCATTCCTTTCCCGGCAGGCGGGGGTGTATGGAGGAAGTCGGCCTGGGTTATTGTCACCGCATTTCGCAGCCCGGCACCCGTAATGTTAGTCATGGCGATACGCGTCGCCTCTCCCGAGATGTCACTGCCAAAAATACCGACAGGTGATTTTCTCTCTTTCTTCTCGGCATCAAACCTTACAGACCTTAACATTGCATCGTCGAAGTCTTTCCACTTCATG
>Ga0209373_10005416_pt1 | contig 10414 bp, 13 predicted proteins | sample Higcelweek5metaG_FD_187173 | JGI IMG/M metagenome (GOLD analysis project Ga0209373, IMG submission 187173) | Freshwater pond sediment microbial communities from the University of Edinburgh, under environmental carbon perturbations - High... | ecosystem: Environmental > Aquatic > Freshwater >...
AAATTATTTTATTCCATTCGCCGTCGGTGCTGATGGCAGTTTCTTTTCCCGATGTCATGTCAAACACATACAAGTTGTTGTCGCGCACAAAAGCGACTTTCTTTCCGTCGGGACTAAAATCGGGCAGACGCACATTACTTTCGCCGGGGATTTTTGTCAGCGACCCGGTTTTGAAATTATATACATAGTAATCGCCTTTTACGCTATGCCTGTAAATTGATTCGATGTTTGTTCCGATCAAAAGCAACGTTGCATCACTGTTGAATGAATATTCGTCAATACTGCTTATATCCTTGAGTTTCGGATTATCAAGACCAATAATGGTCTTTTCCATTTTTCCGGTTTTATAATTATACAGATTGATTTTGTCATTATCCAGCACGGTGTACGCCGCTCCGACAGGATAATTCTGAATCTCATAAATCATGGACGGGAATAAATTCCGCGAAGCCCAGATATCGGTCAGTGCAATTTGTTTTTGCGAAAACGCAGCCGGGGACAGGGTAGCTACAAAAAGGAATGCAATGATCAGGCGCGAAAAAAGTTTCATGGCAAATAAGTTTTTTCAAAAGTAAATAAAAATCCGAAGAGCTGATAGTGATTCATACAAACCGGCAGAAATTGTCTGCAAACGGGCGCAAAGCGCAACGCATGAGGCATAGGGCATGCGGCATGAGGCTTGCGGCATGAGGCGCAAAGCGCAAGGCACAACGCTCAGCGAGTTGAAAGTTATATAGTCATCAAGTAAAAAGGCGTCGTGAAAGCTTAGGGCATAGAGCATGCGGCATGAGAGCTGACTGCTGATTGCCCCGACGCTACGGTCGTGATATGCTACTGAAAGCTGACCGCTGATAGCTGATGGCTGATAGCTGATAGCTGAAAAATACCGAAAACTGACCACAACCCACCACAAACTGAAGCCGTATTGAAATCGGGTAGCGAATCGCTTTATCTTTACTTCACAATCGCAGCACAAGAATCCCGTAACCCTATATATATAATCTTCCTGGTGCTTTGTTCGTAAAACCTGAGAACCCGCTCCGCAAAGGCGGGTTCTTCGATTTTAGAAATCCGATTTTTAATTTTAGATTTTGGAAGTGAAGTGGGATTTTGGAAGTGCAATCAGACCTTTTCGAAACTCATCTAAAACTTCCTTTATCTGATTTCAATTCAAAAAATTCATACATCATCCTTTCGATCGCAAATCAAAAATCTCAAATCATATATCGTAAATCATTACCTTTGCACCATGAGCGAGATAAACCCCAATCTGGATCCACAGGGAAATGCCATGACACAGACCGAGCGCGAATTGGAACGCGTGCTGCGGCCGGGCGATTTCCATGATTTCATGGGCCAGAAACAGGTGGTCGATAATCTGCTGGTATTTGTGCGTGCTGCCCGCCAACGCGGCGAAGCGCTCGATCACACGCTGCTCCACGGCCCTCCCGGACTTGGGAAAACAACCCTGTCGCATATTCTGGCCAACGAAATGGGCGTGAATATCAAAATCACCAGTGGCCCGGTGATTGAAAAGCCCGGCGATCTGGCCGGACTGCTCACTTCGCTCGAGCCCAATGATGTGCTGTTTATTGATGAAATCCACCGCCTGAGTACCGTTGTTGAAGAATATCTGTACTCCGCCATGGAGGATTTCCGCATCGATATTATGATTGAGACCGGTCCGAATGCGCGCAGTGTTCAGATCAAACTCAATCCATTCACCCTTATAGGAGCAACAACGCGCAGCGGCCTGCTCACAGCCCCGCTCCGTTCGCGCTTCGGCATTAATTCGCGCCTCGATTATTACGATACCGATACCATGCAGCGCATTATTATCCGCTCTTCCGGTATTCTGAAAATCAGCATCGATGATAAAGCTTCGGCTGAGATTGCGCGCCGCAGCCGCGGAACGCCCCGTATTGCCAACCTGTTGCTGCGCCGTGTGCGCGACTTTGCTCAAATAAAAGGCGACGGAAATATTGATCTGCCGATTACCGAATACGCGCTCAGCGCGCTCAACATCGATAAAAACGGACTCGACGAAATGGACATCCGGATTCTGGAAACCATTATCGGAAAATTCAAGGGCGGACCGGTCGGCCTCACCACCATTGCCACAGCTGTTGGCGAAGACCCCGGCACCATCGAAGAAGTATATGAACCATTCCTGATTCAGCAGGGTTATATGATGCGCACCCCGCGCGGCCGCGAAGTGACTCCGCTGGCGTATAATCATCTTGGCAAAAAACGTCCCGTCACCGACGGCCGGTTGTTCGACGATTTCTGATTCGTTTTTACAATCCGCTCTATGAAAAACTTTTTCATTCTTTTGACCCTGCTTTTTCTGAGTCAGCATCTGATGAGCCAGAAAGTGTGGATTGAAGGCTATTATATTTTTGACTCTAAAACAATATATTACAATGGTGATTCGGCAACAGCTTTTTATCAACTAAAGAATGTCGTATTTGTTGATCGGAACAAGCGTCCGGAGTATTATAGAGGACTTCCGGATTCATTGCCCCCATTACCCGACGGCAGGTATCTGCTATTTGCAGTTGATTCGTTACACACTGATACCACCTTATTTCATGAATGGTACATGAAAAATGGCAAACGGGACAGTATCCGGATTATTTATCATGAAAACGGCGCACCTTACAAAATTGAAGAATTCAAAAACGGCGTACGCGAAGGGAAACAACTGATACTGGATGATTCAGGAAACACACAGTTCTACTGGACAATTAAAAATGGTTTGGTTGATGGGGAATGTTTCTATTTCAATGAAAATGAAATGTTGTTTTCACGGGGTGCTTTTCACAATGGTGAACGCGTTGGAAAGTGGACGCACAGCAGTTTTCCCGATGCACTGACGGGATTTTATATACAAGAAGAAATTGACACTATTCATCACAAATCCATCAGGAAGTGTTATATAAATGACTCATTAACGCAAGTGGATATTCATACGAAACACAGAAGTATTACATACATAGATGGGAAACGTATAAGACCTGAAAAACACAAAAAAATAAAACCCAAAGAACCTAAAATAATTGTTTTCAAAGGAATACGTTTCTGCAATGATTTATCTGATATTGACACAACATCATTTACTGCATTTGATGATGTTATTGATCAGTTAAAGCAAAGCCCGGATTTGAAAATACAATTGCATTTTTATAGCGCATATCCTCAAGAAAATCCCGTCCCAAAATGGATTTCAGTTGTCGTTAAATACTTCATTGCCCGCGGAATTGATGCATCCCGAATTTACCCCAGATTTTACTCTGATCGGGTTCCACTGATTAATGCAAAAAAAACTGAACGCATGAAAAATGAGAAGAAAAAGGCGAAACTGATTAAGAAAAATCAAAGAATTGCATATTCGCTCATAGAATAAAATCTATTATTAAGTATTGAAGTTACAATTCAATAAATAACCCAAATTGCGTTAATAGGGAATAAAACCAACCCCAGTGATGAATATATTTATTGTTATAGCAATGGCACTTATATGCGGTTTTCAGCTCTCAGCGCAGGAATCCGGAACCAACAAATCAAAGGAATACTGGTTATCGGCACCGCTGCCGCAAAACTTCAATCCTTTCAGTCTGACCTTTGATTACAAAATGAATCTGAAAAACAATTCATGGTTGTCGTTTAGCGCACTGAATCTTGCTTTCCGGTATTCGGAAAACTCGCCTGTCGCCTCGTATGATTTTAAAACCTCCGCTCCATGAAAAACTTTTTCATTCTTTTGACCATGCTTTTTGTGAGTCAGCATCTGATGAGCCAGAAAGTATGGATTGAAGGCTATGACATCTGGGATTCGAAACGAATTGAATTTAAAGGCGATTCCGTCACAGCTTTTTATCAACCCAAAGTGGTGTACGCTGCCAAACTCAACAGCATGACACCGTACCGGGGCCTTCCCGAAACATTGCCAGCGCTGCCCGACGGGAAATATTTACTTTTCAGAATTGATGTTGAAAAAAAAGACACTTCGCTTTTTCATGAATGGTTTATGAAAAACGGTGTGCGGGACAGCCTTTGGATAGTGTATTACGAAAATGGATTTCCTCTGAAATCAGCTGTGTACAAAAACAATTTACCCAACGGTGTGAAAACTGAATTCAATGAAAATGGCGAAGTGATTTCCGAATGCACCTTGATTGACGGTGTACCTGATGGCTACGCCAGATTCAACCAAATGCCAATGTACATACTGGAAGGTTATTATAAAAACGGGGAAAAGTCAGGTCCCTGGAAACGCACACTGGATTCGCTCAATTACAATATAGAATATTACGATACCGCACACTTTTATATGATCCAGGAACATTATTGCCGCGATACGTTACAATCTGTTTCTTACTATAAAAAGAATAAGGTGATTGAAAAAATAAACGGAAGGAAAGTCAGGACTTACCGGATCGACAGAAGAAATGAGTATCAGAAATCTGAATAGAAAGCAATCCTCATCTACCGTGTCATCCTGATAAAGATCAGAATCTGCGGTGGATGACACTATGCGTGGGTATTTCAATTTGCTTGTTTAAATTCTTTTTTTAATTAATCCACCATGCAATAAATATCCAAAATTGCGTTAATGACGATATAAAACCAACCCCAATGATGAAGAAATTTGTTGTTATAGCCATGGCGCTTATATGCGGCTTTCAGCTCGCAGCGCAGGAATCAGGAACATCCGAATCAAAAGAATATTGGATATCGGCACCACTGCCGCAAAACTTCAATCCATTCAGTCTGACCTTTGATTACAAAATGAATCTGAAAAACAACACATGGTTATCCATAAGCGCACTGGATCTTTCATTTGGAATATCGAAACATTCGCATTCTAACTCCTACGAATTTGCATCCACATCTATGTCTTATTCGGGCGGTGTCGGTTTCGGACTTGAATTCAGAAAAACACTGACGCCAAAACTCACTTTGTTTCATGGGCCGCAGCTGTATTACAGCTATGCCAATGACATATACAAGACTAACTCTCCTGCTTATGCAGTTGGCCAGAACAAGATGCTTACGCGCAGACATACAGGTGGAATCAGCTATCCTATCGGATTGATGTATTCAATAAACGATCATGTATTTGTTGCAGCACAACTGAGTCCCGGAGCGGCTTTTCATTACAACGATTTTGAAAACCGCATGAATCCGACCTCAGGAATGCAGACCACAAGCGGCTCATTTGGCTTCACGGATAATGTCGGCAGTATATCTATTGTACTGAGACGATAGTAACAAAAAAACCTGACTTCAAATTTTATCATCACACTTTTTAAAAAAAACACACCAGCCAACATCTACACAAACCCAATTGTTTAACCAAAAACCTCAACAATGAAAAAAATGGTTTGTGTATCGTTTGCACTTTTATGTGCTGCAACTTCTGTATTCAGTCAACAACTCGGCTGGGGCATTGTGCCTGGCTTCAATTCAGCCACACAGCTTGTACGTAATCCTTCAAAACCCGAAGACGGAACGTTTCAGTTCAACAGTCTCTCCGCATGGGGCCTTGATGGCTTTGCTGAGAAACAATTGCTCAAACATTTAAATGCGCAGGTGCGCGCAGGCTATCAGCACAAAGGCATGAAAACGCAGTATCAAACGCTTGGAGACAACGGTCTCGTTTATCTTGAACCCGAAGGACATTTCCATTATTTAAATCTGGATATAATTGCAAAACTGCATTTGAACAGCAAAAACATCAATCCATTTTTACTGGCTGGATTTCGCGGCGAATATCTCGTAAAGAAAACGGAAAATATGGTACCCGCTTTTTATGATGGATATGACACCTATAAAAACATCGGCTTCGGCATGATTGCAGGACTGGGAGCTGAGTTCAACAATACCGTGTCGCTGGCATTTGAAACCAATCTGGATTTAATGAATCCGGTAAAAACCGAAACTACTGCTGTAAGAAATCTGGTGTTTTCAGGCACCATCGGAATTAATATTGCGCAGCTGATAAAGGACTAATATCAAAGTGAAATAGTAGTCTCTTACTGATTCTATTTGTTCGCAATCCTCATCCACCGTGTCATCCTGATGAAGATCAGGATCTGCGGTGGATGAGGAGCCACGCATAGAAGATCCTGAAACGTTGCGATAGCTATCGCAATCAGGATGACACCATGCGTGGTTTCCTCAATTTGCATATTATACAATTTGTTTTTATATAAAAGTTCAACGCACAAAAAAAAGCGGAGCAACAAATGTCCTCCGCTTTTTTTGATGTAAAAAATAATTTTTACTTCGTCATTTTTTCAATGGTTGTCAGCAGCACCTGTTCGGCTTTGGCCAACGATGCTTTGTTGTCGTACACTTTCACCATAATGTCCATGTACACATCATCAACAACGCCCTGGCTGTAAATGATCTGGTAATTCTTATGGCCGCCCATCATGTCCGATGTGTTTTTGTTGGTGTAATAATAAAAAGTGATGTCGTTCTTTTTCACTTCTTTAAAATCAGAAAGTGTTTCTTTGTTATTGACAGCAAATTTTTCCTGCACCTTCTGGAAATCGGCCAGCGAAGCCACTACCACATCTTCTTTATTTCCGAGACGTGCCACACTGCTGGCGTTAATTTGAATCACATCGACACCGGCAGCAGCAGGATCTTTCACGTCATACGTAAAATAAAAGTATTTACCTACTGAGTCAACGGTGTAATTCGACAGATTAAACTCGATGCCATCGAGCGAGAAGTTTTTTGCGTGGTCGGCAAAATACACAAAGTCCTTTGCAGCCGGTTTTTCAGCAACAGTGTCTTTGGTTGCATCTGCTTTTTTCTCATCCTTTTTTCCACCACAGGAAACAAGAAATAATCCAAGTAATAGAGACAAAATGACAAGTGAGTTTTTCATAGGCTTATTGGTTTTGGTTTATTGTTTTACAAAAGTAGCATGTGCCTGAAAGTCGCTTCCAGACAGCACAATCATGTACATACCCGGATTCAGTTCCGACACATTCAGCTGCGAGGATTCAATCGAAACCCGCATCAGTTCGCGTCCCGACAAATCAAAGATACTTGCTTCGCAGGGAAAATTGAAATTGGGCATCTGCACCGAAACAGCATCAGTGGCCGGATTCGGATAAATATTGATTTCAGCATTCTGCATTTCTGCTACTGAAAGATTGCGCACTGTATCGATGTATGTAATGGTGGTGGAGCCGCTCATGCCATCGCGGATGATCACTTGCAGCACCGGAATCGGATGATTTTTCGCATACCATTTATATTCCGTTTCGGTGCGATCCATCGGAAATCCCATGCCGTATGCTTCGTAATACAACGAATCATGAATTTCGCTGTAACTCAGAATGCGCAGTGCATCAAAGGTTCCGTAAGGTGTTGTGAGTGTTCCCCATCCATCAACGGAGTTGTAGCGGGTGCGCTGTTCGCTGTAATAACCAAGTGTAGGAATATCGGCACTGAATGAGGAATAGCAGGTATCCATATTTCCGAATGCTGCCGGAAGCACAACAATGGTATCCATCGGATTAAATAAAACCGGCAGTGGAGCCGAGTTGACAGTAATGCCAGCGCCCACCTGAATGTATGCATCGGATTCAATTTTATAAAATGCATAAAAATCCTCGAAGGTCACTGTCGGCATCGGATTTTCGTAATCCTGCTTGTTGGCCACATCGGCAACGTGTTCCGGATCGGTTATAATATTATTGAATGCCGCAATGTATGTCAACGGCAGCGAGCTGTTTAATGCCGAAATAAATGCAATGGTATCCTGCGATTGCGGCACCATTTGCGAAAAATCCCAGGTGTAATTAGCGCCGGTTGTAACAAAATCATACGTACCCAGATCGTTCAGAATGCTCACTACGCGCGAATCTCCGTCGGTCGGAAAATCCGATTCGATCAGTGTAATCTGAGCAAAAGACTGTAACGATAAAAATAATGCAGCCAGGATAAAAAGTTTTTTCATTTTGGGGATTTTGTACAAATATAAAAGGTTTATGGTTTACATGCAATCTAAAAGTTTAACTTTGTGTATGATGTGCCGGAATTATTTTTCAAAACAGGCCAATTTTCATTCTGACGATAAAAAATATTGTGAAAATAATTTTTGACAAACTACAAAAAGATGAGCAATACGCGATTTCAGGCAGTGATATCAAATTGCTGTGGTCAGTAATTCCTAAAGAATGGGTAACTGGAATTAAACTGATACATTTTTTAGGACAGGATGCCAGAAAATCCAGATTTGAACGCCCTATAAACCGGGTATCACTTTCGAACAAACTCAATATCTGTGCAACCGGATTTTCGGAAAATGAAATTATCACACAAATTCTTATTGAATTGGTTCAGGATTCAGGTGATGCAAATCTTCGGGCCGCTTCTTACAATAAATTGACAAAGACACAAACTGCCAGAATCAAGGAAATCATCGAACCATATTTGAATCTTTATTTTCAAGAAAAACAAAAATTAAAATCTGGAGATTGAAAAGTTTTATAATCAGTTAAGTAATTCTTACGAAGCACTTCTTGCATAATCACTAAGCTTTTACTATTTTTGTAAAAAATCGTCAACATGGATATCTATTCGAAAAAATACCAGATTATTGAGTGGATTACGAATCTTCGCGACACACAGATGATTGATAAACTTTTTCGCATTGCAGAAAAGTCAGACTGGTGGGCCGATTTAAGCGAAGCTGAACGTCATTCTATTGAAAAAGGGCTGAGAGATATTTCAGAAAACAAGGTGCTGACTCATTCCGAGGTAAAAAAACGCTATGAAAAATATTTATAGTGTGATTTGGGCTGAAGAAGCCGCAGAGAATTTATCAAAAATACTTCTTTATCTTGAAGAGAACTGGACTGAAAAAGAAATCAGGAAATTTGCAACAAAGCTTGAAAAGGTGATTTCGATTATTGAAAGCCAACCAGACTCTTTTCCCAAAGCAGCCAAGGTCGATATCCGAAAAGCTGTTTTGATACCTCAGGTGACGCTGTATTATAATGTCAGTATTGATGTAATCCGAATTATCACGCTATTTGATTCAAGACAAAATCCGGAAAAGCTAAAATTGTAATTTTGGGTGTATAATCATTCGCGTAAGTAAGAATCAAAGACTAGTCGAATAATAAAAATTTCAGAGGATTCTGCAACTCATAAGCGGCGGACGGACTTCCACATTGTCTTTGTTAATTTTCAAAATTCATCTCGTTCGCTTCGCGTGCTGCAAGGCCCGACCGTAAGCGTCGGGGATGCGCGGCTAAAGCCGCGTGACGATACATCTCAAAGGTGCTTCGCGTTCTTATATGTCCCTCGGGTTTCACCCGAGGCTAATATTGTTCGACTACGTCCGTAGTCGTTCTCAAAGGAACCAACTATAGTCATTTTGGGGGTAAACGTTTATAGCCACTGCTTAAAACACCGACGTTTCGGTCGGTACATTCTGCTGGCTATTGACTACTGAAAACTGGCTACTAGAAATCATTTCCGTTTATTCTCAACCATCGGCACAAAGCGGAAAAGTCCATGCTCCTTCGCAATAAAAGTATTGTCGGGTTGACGCGTTATGGTCTTCATCACTTGAACACCGGCCGAATCGCCCACCGGAATAACCAGAATGCCTCCGGGTTTCAATTGTTGCAGCAGTGCATCAGGCACCACGGGAGCAGCCGCAGTAACAATGATTCGATCAAACGGCGCGTAAGTCGGTAGTCCTTTGTAGCCATCGCCATAAAACAATTTAGGAATATAACCAATGGCCGGCAGAAATTCGCGGGTGCGGTCGTAGAGCGCTTTTACACGTTCAATCGAAAAAACCTTGGCGCCGAGTTCCATCAGCACAATGGCCTGATAGCCCGATCCGGTGCCGATTTCCATCACTTTCATCAATGGTTTTATCTGCAGCAACTGACTCTGAAAAGCCACCGTGTAAGGCTGACTGATGGTTTGATCCTCGCCAATGGGAAAAGCTTTATCGGCATAGGCAAACTCAACAAAGCTGCTGTCCAGGAAGTAGTGTCTGGGAATTTTACCGATAGCATCGAGAACCCGACGGTCGGTAATTCCTTTTTGTTCCAGTTCGGCCACCAGTTTTTTGCGCAGTCCCTGGTGACGATAGTTATCTTCGAGCAGTTTACCTTTATATTGAATCACAAATGCGGCAATTATATGAGACGGGTTAAAAATCAAGCGAAATTACTAAAAATCACTCGCTTTTTATTTCTACTTTTGTACATTGTTAAATAAAATCAGTAAAGATGTTGCGTATCGGGGTTCTTGGAGCTGGTCATCTCGGCAAAATTCACATCAAATGTTTGAAAGAACTGGATAGTTTTGAATTGGTCGGTTTTTATGATATTGACACAGAGCGCGCTAAATCAGTTGAGGCTGA
>Ga0209373_10005417_pt1 | contig 10414 bp, 9 predicted proteins | sample Higcelweek5metaG_FD_187173 | JGI IMG/M metagenome (GOLD analysis project Ga0209373, IMG submission 187173) | Freshwater pond sediment microbial communities from the University of Edinburgh, under environmental carbon perturbations - High... | ecosystem: Environmental > Aquatic > Freshwater >...
TGGACAGTTCCCTCGCCCTTGCCGGATCATCGGTAGTCAGAAGTTCAACCGCTCTTTTGGCGTCTCCCATCCGACCGGCCGCATTAATCTTCGGAACCAGCGAAAAACTGACGAGCGCCGACGAAAAGGGCTCCTCGCCTTGAACAGACAAATCATAAAGCGCCTGTATTCCATGCCTGCGACGTTGACAGAGCTGTGAGAGACCTTCCTTAACGATACTTCGGTTCTCATTCACAAGCGGAACAACGTCCGCAATCGTACCGATCGCGGCAAGGTCGAGATATTCTTTCCATGTATTTTTATGTGCTGTGCCCGGTAATAGTTCACAGAGCGCCTGGACCAGCTTGAGCGCAATTCCGGCGCCGCAAAGCTGCGAAAAAGGATACTCGCTGTCCGATCTTTTCGCGCAGACGACCGCGACGGCCTCCGGCAATTCGGCTTTCACTTCGTGATGATCCGTAACCACCACATCGATACCGAGCTTTGATAGTTCTTCGATCTCTTCAATATTGGCAACCGCGCAATCGACGGTAACAATCAGTGAAGGGTTTAAAAGTTTGATTTCTTCGATCATCGCTTCGGAAATACCGTAGCCTTCCGTCACCCGATCAGGGATCAGGTAGTCAACGGTCGCATGAATTTCTCTCAGGAAAAGCGTCAAAATCGACGTTGCGGTAATCCCGTCGGCATCGTAATCACCATAAATCAAGATCCGCTCGTCGGCTTCTATCGCGCGAAGAATACGCTCACAGGCTTCCTTCATATCCGGAAGCAGGAAGGGGTCATGACGGATTTCTTTCTTATCGGTAAGAAATGCGGTCATCTCCTCGCCATCCGAAAAACCGCGCGCAAACAAAAGTCGCTTACTCATCGGCAGATTAGAAACATCCTCCGGTTCATCCGGCGGAATGACCCATTTCTTTTCAATCAGTCGCAATGACATTCTCCTTCTGTCAACTCTACTAAGTAATTAAAAAAAGACCCGACGCAATCGCATCGGGTCTCATCGGATCCGTAAGATCAGCGCTTGCGCTTTCTTGCCGCTTCGGACTTCTTCTTGCGCTTGACGGACGGTTTCTCGTAATGTTCTCTCTTCCGTACTTCTGCAAGAACTCCGGATCTTGCGCATGAACGCTTAAAACGCCGCAACGCACTGTCAAGGGACTCGTTTTCCTTGATTCTGATTTCAGACACTTCTATCCCTCCCCTCGTGCGAAAATTCGTTGATCAATTACCCTAAGATGAAAACAATTCATCTGATCGGTAACGTTGGTATTATACATTGAACCGAATCGTGCGTCAATAAGTGCATGTCTTCTGGCTCTTCATATCTCCGTATATTTTTTCAATGGAAGGAGATGGGATAGCTAAGTTGCAGTTTCCCTACGGCCAGTCAGATCAATACTCGGAATCTTTCAAAGGCACAGCAGTGAGTTCGCTAAGCTGAGTGTCTGGCAGATCGCATTGTTGCATGCTTGGTATTAGCACGCATTCTAATACATTCAAAACAGGCGATCGGGGTGCAGTTTTGTTGATAATTCTGCTCGATATACGTTCGCAAACCGGCTCTTTTCTCGGGGTTTCGTACGTATCGTCGAGGTTGGGCCCCCCTGCTTTGGCGCGAGATACCGGCAAGATGAGAGCGTTCCGACTACTTTGCCGGTATTTTCGGCTCGGGAGGCCTCTGCTCTTGCGCGAAATACCGGCAAGATGGAACTTTTCCGACTGTTTTGCCGGTATTTTTCGGTTCGGGAGACCCCTGCTTTGGCGCGAGATACCGGCAAGATGAGAGCGTTCCGACTACTTTGCCGGTATTTTCGGCTCGGGAGGCCCCTGCTCTTGCGCGAAATACCGGCAAGATGGAACTTTCCGACTGTTTTGCCGGTATTTTTCGGTTCGGGAGACCCCTGCTTTGGCATATTTTCGAAATTTATGGAACTTCTAAGAAGTCTCACGTCTTGGTGCCACGAAAAGGCCCTCGTTGCACTATTTCTCTGAGTTGACAACGCACTCATTAGTTAACATCCGGAAATGAATTAATCGCTCAAACATCCCCGCAAAATTAAGGATTTTCGGTTCCATCTCATCGCCTCGTTGCCAGAATATCGATTTCCCTGTGTTTCACGGAATTAGGTGAAGAGCCAGCGTCTATTCCTTGAATCATATTGCGGTGTGAATTATATGCTCAAGGCGGTTTTCCTTGAAAAATCCACCCATTCTACTGACAATTTTTCCTTTTTACTTTTCAGAAATGATCACTCCATTTTCAATTCGCACAATGCGATCAGCCGTACTTGCTATTCTTTCATTATGCGTAATCATAATTAATGTTCTTCCATATTTCTTCCCGGATGATGTCAGAAGTTCAAGAACCTCCTGACCGGTTTGGGTGTCCAGATTACCCGTGGGTTCGTCAGCAAGAATGATTTCCGGCTTGTTCGAAAGCGCTCGTGCAATAGCTACTCTCTGCTGCTGCCCGCCGGAAAGTTGATTGGGAAAAGCATTTTTCTTCTCTTCAATCCCGAGATGTGTCATGATTTCGTTGATATAGTCATTGTCCGGCTTTCGATTGGAAAGTACAAGCGGCATCACAATATTCTCATACACAGAAAGAACAGGAATCAGATTGAACGACTGAAAGACAAATCCGATTTTCTCACGGCGGTACTCCGACATTCGGTTGTCGTTATCAAGGGACAGTTGCTCTCCCTGGAATAGTATCTCGCCTTGTGTTAATGCATCGAGTCCTCCAATCATGTTTAGAAGAGTGCTTTTGCCGGAACCGCTCGGTCCCAGAATCGCAATAAATTCTCCGGGTTCTATTTCCATATTCACTTGATTAAGAGCTGCAACCGCACTTTCACCTTCGCCGTATGTTTTCGAAGCATTACGTATTTCAAGTATTTTCATATCTTTCACCTCGTTTATTTTTTGGGTAAAGTCTTATATTTTTACTATTCGTCTATATGAGCGCGAATGGTTGTCTTCCAATGAGATCTCATCGGTATATATGCCGTCAGAATGCATGTCAGAAATACTACAGTTAGAACAAGCGGATATATCCAGAAAATCACATGAAATTTGCTGTCAATCTGAGGGAAAATCAAGACGGCTGTCAGTATTCCCGTAACAGATGCCGCTGCTGCTGCCGCCAGCCCGGTCAGCGCATTCTCTGTGCAGATGATTCTGGTCAGCGTCTTATTTGTCATACCGAAAGCACGCAGCATACCATTTTCTGACTGGCGCAACTGAATGTTCGAACGAACTGTGTTGGAGATATTAAGGACTGCAAGAATTGCCGTGAACGCCATGACAAACGTAGCAATAAGTAGTATTCCGGCAAGTTGATCCATTGCTTCTTCGCTTCCTGCCTCAATATCTGCCAGTTGAATCTGATCATTCATTCCATCCAGCATCTGTATTTGCGTCCAAAGTTGATCATACGTGAGATTGGACGCAATCAGCAGGTCAATGTATTCATATTCACCGATCACTCGATCCGCTAATTTATCATTCACAAACAGCACACCATCGCCCCAGTAGCCACTCAGAAGGTCATATGGGTTCTCTTCAATTTGTGACATAGTAAATTCAACACCGGAATCTGCGGAGCCGTCTTTAGCAACCGCTATAGAATCATGCGGAATATCATAAAGATTGTCCTCTCCGGTCTCATAAAAAAGCGCGATCTCATTATCCGGCTGAAGATCATATGAATTACTGATTTTCCGAATCAACTCATCGTCCAAAATTGTCAACACATAATCAGAAAAATAGATTCCATTGATGCTCAACGCATGTGAGTATGAGAAAGAATTTGTTCCGAATGAGTAGACATGGTCGACTCCTTCTATTCCCCGGATTTCTTCCAAAAGTTTTTCGCTGATATATCCATCATTCGGATCGTCCAAGGTTTCAATCATTACCGGATCCCCGCTATAATATAGTTGATACTTGGCAAGTTGCACATTCATACCGACATTTTCACCGGGATTTATGCTGAGAAAAAAGTTTAGAATTACCATGCAGAGCAGGGCACTGATGAAGATGGATACAAAGGTTACCGCCGTTTTCCCGCGATTTCGCGATAAATTACGGGCAGCAAAGTGAAGAATAAATGCGTTTCTTTTCGCAACTTTGTTTTCACGTCTCTTTTTTAGAAATGAGCGCACCTTGAAATGCTCGGCTTCTGTATATTTAAGTGCTTGAACCGGCATCAGCTTTTGCAGTCTATGAATACTAAGAAAAGTTGACGCACCGATCACAGCAGTGGCCAGAAGAAGGACGAGAAAATATGTGACCGGACGCTGCGCCAGTAGCACCTCGCCCCCGAGAATGAGAGACATGATGGACTGTGCGACACATAGATTCAGCAGGATGCCCAAAGCAAGACCGAACCCAATTCCCAGAAACGAGTAAATCAACACCTCAATAAGAACCATATTGGTAAGCTGGGAACGCTTCATCCCGAGACAACGGAAAGTACCGTACTGTCTGATTTTTTCAGTAACACTCATATTTATACTGTTGTAGATCAGAAAAACGGATGCCACTGAAAGTACAATAGTCAGTACTTTTAGCGCAACACTTACATATGAATCCCCCACTGACTGTTCATACGCCTGCATCTTCGCATCGTTCATTTCAAATTGAATCCCACTGCTCTGAAGCGGATTAGCATAGCCCATCTGTTGTATCATTGCATACACTTCATCCGTGTCAAAACTATCTTCATCTACTGTTACATATATGGATCTGGCATAATTGTCATCATAGTATTGTTTTTGGCTAATATCCTCAGCAGTCGCTAATGTGGTATTCATCATAAGAAAACTACTGCCGGTCGGCAGATCTTTAAAAAATCCGGTAATAACAAAAGTCTCGTCTGTAGTAGTGACAACACTATCCATGCCATTTCTACATGAAATGGCAAGAGTAATGAAATCACCAACTTTATAGGTGATATCAGAATATGTATTAATCCTTTCCTCAATGCATACCTCATATGGCTTAGTCGGAAAAGTGCCTTCTGCCAGTTCAAATCCGAAAACAGAAGCAGCATCCCCTTCTGAACCAATGACCGAAACTTGCATTCCGTTAGATGGAAGGGTTGAGGAACAGGATTCATTGAGTATCAGGTAAGAGTCAACATTGTACGTTCCATCTGTCAGACCATCAAACAGTTCAGTCTGCTTCTCCTCCGTCATATCACGCAGGGAAAAGTCATATTGCATGCCTTTTATGAGAAGGTTTTTGTACCGGACTGCAATGCTGTCTCCCATTTGAATCAGGGAAAACATCATGATTACGGTAAGAGCAATGCCAATGATGATTGAAAGAGTCGTTGTCTTCTGTTTTAACAGGTAACGAAATGCAAATCTTCTCATGATTCTCCTGATTGATTCATATTATAAGGCATTTATATGATTATAATATAAACTTTCGAATTTCAACATGTATTCAATCTTTTTTCCAGAAATTGCTCGAAAAAAGATGCAATTTTACTTGACGAATCCATCCGACGTCGATATCATATAAACAATGGCTTATATATATGATCGCTTATATGGAAGGAGGACAAAATGGATGATGCGTTGAAGATGCAAATCATTTTTCAAGTACTGGGCGATGTCAATCGCCTGCGAATTATTAAACTAATCGGGACACAGGAATGCTCTGTTTCTCAAATCGTTGAAGGCACCGGTCTCTCTCAGCCACTGGTTTCACACCACCTGAGAACACTCCGGGAAAGTCATATGCTGGTAACGGAGCGGCAGGGACCGTTTATTTTCTACAAGTTAATGGACACCCGGCTTCTTGATGTGCTGGGAATGCTGCAGGCGATCTTCAGCGGAGACGATATTTCAGTGAGCGAAAGAATGTTTTCTACACCGGGTTGGTGGGGAAAAATGTGTTAACAGGAGGAAAGTTTATGGGCATGAGAGAAAAAATGATGGACAGTATGATGGACGGTATGTCCGCACAAGAGAAAAAGGAAATGATAGACAAGATGATGGATCGATTCTTTTCGGATATGACGGAAGATGAAAAAAGCAAAATGATGTCCGAAATGATGCCGAAGATGATGGGTGGCGGTATGGGAGCGGGCATGATGGGAATGATGATGGGCGGAAAAGAAGGTATGCCTAACGGCGGGAATCCGATGGACATGTGCAAGACCATGATGGGATCTTTTCAGGAGACAGCCGCGGCAGCAAAATTTGCAACGCAGGAAGTTCGCGGTCTTTTTGATGAATGGGCAATTCAAATAGAAGAAGAAATTCTGTCCTTCATTCAGACTGAAAAGGGAGTTAGCCCGGAAAAAATTGCCGCTAAGTTCAAACTTTCAAAAGAAAGTGTCGTCTACTTCTTGAAAAGACTGGCGGATAAGGGGAAAGTTCGATTCGATATTTAGTATCCGAAGCAGTTTAAACACTTAATTATATTCACGCAAGGCGGTTGTTTCTCCAAAAAAGAAACAACCGTTTTTATTTAAACGGATCCGGACCGCTGGGATCGAATTCGGGGATATCCGCAAGAGGGTCTTCACCGCCGGCATGTCGCGTATGCTTAAAGCTGGCAATCGGTTGATCCGGGTTGCTTTCGGGATCATAATCCGCCTCCGACCCGGGCGTTGGCAAGGGAATATCAACTTTCGGCTCGTCGGAATCCGCATAGATGGAAGCTCCGGACTGAGTCACCTGATAATTATTTCCTTGCTCCTTCATTTTCTTTTCGATGTTGCGTTGTGCCTGAAAGTAAACGCGATCCTCCGTGGTAACGCCCGATCGAAGAACATTAAAATTAGCGAAAAGCTCGGTGTCGATATACGTATCATAGCGAACTTCGCTTTCTCTTTTATGCGTGCGAACCAGATAGTAAACACCGATAGCAACGATAAGGATCGCCGCAAGGTAACGAATAAAGTAAGCAAAAAACAGCAAAACCACGACCGGAAATTTCATTGATCTGAATGGGGAATCCTTTACAAAGAAAATTCGTAGAAAACTAGGCTCCTGGGCAACGATCATAAAAAATATGATCACTATATTTATGATCAGTGCACCCAACAAACGAAAGATAAAACGAATAATTTTGGCGTTCTTTTTGGTGAATATCGGCTTCATAGCATGAGCCCTCCCAAAAAGTGCAGCAGCGGCGCCAACAGGGCATAAGCACCCAGTGCAATCAGCCCGACTTTTGCCCAACTGATCGGAAATTCACCGGCAACCTTGCCGGTCTGTCCATTGAGTAGGAATGTAAAGGTTTTGCCCATATATTTGTAGTTCATAAACCAGACAGGCATCAGGACATATTCTCCGACCGGCGGATGGTAAATGCTGAGGTCCGAATAATTAGTCTCCAACCGGGACGGATCCCTATCATCGAGCACCGCATCCTGAACAAACTTCTTCACCCGATTTTTAATCCGGTGATTCAGTAACTCTTTCTGAACATCATAACGCTCCGCATAAAAACCGGCGAGATACGTCATTTCAAAAGCTCTCAGTTGCGAATAATTATATGGCTCAATCAACTGCATCAGGCGATGGTCCATTTTGCTGGATCCGACGATCGGAACTTTCTCCCAGATTAAAAGACCGCTTTTCTGGGCTGCCAGATTCCCGACACTGGAGAGCCCTTGTTCATGCTTTTCGATATAAACCATATCCTGCCACACATTGACATCCACGGCATAATCGAAAAGCCAGAACGGCACATACATGCCGGTCAGGCGGCCGATGTTCTCCTTAGAAGTAAATTTACGGGGAAGCAGCTTCTTTCCGGAGCACCACTTCAAAAATTCCTTTTCCGTTTCTTCTCGGCCGAAAGTGAACGGAATGATTCTGACCGGTTTGGCACCGCCCGAAATGCGCTCCATGATGATGGCGGGAGAGCCGCAATAGGCGCAGAAAGTGGCTGTCACCGAATCTCCGGAAATAACCTTGGCACCGCAATTGTTGCACGAGTATGAATCGGTCTCCTCCTGCCAGTCCTCGCCGATATAGTAGACTTCTTCTTCGCTGTCGCTGAGCGTTACATCATCCGGGCTGAGCTTCGTATCGCAAAAACCGCAAACCATCTTCCGCGCATCCGGATCGAAAAGCAGATTGGATGCACAGTTGGGACACTTATAGGATACAGGCATCGATCATGTCCTCCTAAAGGATTTTTTCTCCGAGTTTTCTTCCTCCGATGAGGTGAAAATGAACGTGCATGACCGATTGACCGCCTTCTTCACGGCAGTTATTGATGAACCGGAAACCTTCTGTTGTTCCGGTGATTTCAGCAATTTTGGGAAGCGCCATCAGGACGTCCTCATATGCCTTCCTGCCCTCGGCACTTTCGGAAAGCGCAAGGATGTCGTCGAAGTGTTTTTTGGGAACAATCAGCACATGAACCGGCGCTACCGGACGGATATCCTGAAAGCAAAACAAAGTATCATCTTCATAGACAATCGTTGACGGAATCTCTCGATTAATAATCTTACAAAAAAGGCACATGGTCTTCCCCCCTTACCGCAGCTACCCTGGCATATAAACGTCACAGAATCTCTTTTTCGAAAAAATCAGCCTCCGAGTTGTTTTTGAATGGCACTCCTACCCGCTTCGAGCGCCGCAGGCAGAAGATCGATGTTTTTACCGCCGGCCTGCGCCATATCCGGGCGTCCGCCGCCACCGCCGCCGGCAGCAACTGCAGTCTCGCGAATGATGTTTCCGGCGTGAATTCCTTTTTTAATCGCCGCTTCGCTTGCCATGGCGACAAACAGAAGTTTACCGCCTTTTGCGGATGCCAGAAGAACCACGCCGCAAGGGAGCCGGTCACGGATCTGGTCCGCAGCGGACCTCAGCGCATCGGTATCATCTGCATCCATTTCGGCGACAACCACCGAGACTCCGTTAATGATCTTGGCATCACGGGCCAGGGACTCGGCGACATTTCCGGTCTGCTCGGAGCGAACCGAGGCAAGCTCTTTTTCGACTGTTTTAATTTCCGCCAGACAGGCTTTGATACGCCTCGAAAGCTGATCCTTTGTAACCTTCAGCAGTCCGCAGGCATCGTCAAGCAATGCGTTATCTTCAAGCGCCAGTTCGTACGCGGCTTTTCCGGTAATCGCTTCAATTCTGCGAACGCCCGACGCAACGCCGGTCTCCGACAGAATGCGAAGTTGCGCGGCCTGGCTCGTGCGCGTCAGATGGGTTCCTCCGCAAAGTTCGAGGGAAAACGCATCAGCGACATCTCCGACGGTGATGACCCGAACCTCGTCGGAATATTTTTCACCGAAAAGCGCCATCGCGCCGCTTGCCCGTGCGTCCGCCTGACTCATGACCCTTGTCGTCACAGGAAGGTCCTGCAAAATTACATCATTAATGATCTCCTCGACCCGTGCAAGTTCCTTGTCCGTCAGCGGCTGAAAATGCGTGAAGTCGAACCGCAGCCGATCTTCGGAAACCATCGATCCGGACTGCTCGACATGGTCGCCGAGCACAGTACGAAGGGCTTTCTGGAGTATATGCGTCGAGGTATGATTGCGCGCTGTTGCCAGACGTCGCTGCTTATTTACCGATAGTGTCATCGACTCGCCGGTACTCATGTTGCCGGATGTAATCGTGATCGCGTGGAGAAATTTCCCGGAGGAATCCTTTTCGACACCGGTCACATCCGCACTGCCTTCAGGGGAAGAAATCACGCCTGTATCGGTCATCTGACCACCGGATGTGGCATAAAAAGGCGTCCGATCAAAAATAGCAATCACGCGATCGCCCGGAAACGCCTCGGGAACGATCTGAAGCGAACCCTCCTCGTCCTCTTTAAGAAGATAAAGAAGCGATGCTTGGGACTCAAGTGAATCATAACCGGTGAAAAGCGTCTCCGAGGTATCCTTCAGCAGCTCCTCCGGCAGCGCTTTGCCGCCCCATGCCGAATCGGTTTTCGCCTTAGTCGCGGCGCGGGCGGAATCCTTCTGCAGCTTCATCTGCGCCCGGAAGCCCTCTTCATCGATCGAAAGCCCTGCATCGGCAGCGATTTCCCGAGTGAGGTCGAGCGGAAATCCATAGGTATCGTGCAGACGGAAGACCTGTTCTCCGCTGAGCACTTTGCTGTTTTTCGCGGACTCTGCGGCAATCATATCCTGTAGGATTACAGAGCCCTGCTCAACGGTACGCGCAAAAGCTTCCTCTTCCTTCTTAATCACGGTCATAATATACGCACGCTTCTCGAAAAGCGCCGGATACGCATCTTTATTCTGCTTAATCACCACATCAGCGATATCGGTTAAAAAGAGATTCTTAATCCCCAGCATCCGTCCGAAGCGTGACGCACGGCGCATCAACCTGCGAAGCACATAACCACGGCCTTCGTTCGAGGGCAGAACACCGTCGGAAATCATCATGGTCGATGACCGGGCATGATC